>Ga0208853_1000063_pt1 | contig 29066 bp, 31 predicted proteins | sample LakMenEpi03Oct11_FD_150667 | JGI IMG/M metagenome (GOLD analysis project Ga0208853, IMG submission 150667) | Freshwater microbial communities from Lake Mendota, WI - 03OCT2011 deep hole epilimnion (SPAdes) | ecosystem: Environmental > Aquatic > Freshwater > Lake > Epilimnion/Euphotic zone ... | reverse complement strand
CCTATCGATTCTGCGCGAGCCGACACAAACAGGCATCGTTTCCCACGACCAAACATTTCGTAGGCAATCGTGCTGTCCACTGAGACCACCATGTCCGAGTCGGTAAGCACTTGATAACTCGATCCTTGGTCATCATTGACCAGAAATTCATAGGAGACACTTTGCATTTCATGATCGAAAAACTCTTTTTCCTGCGGAGTTGATGCTGGCCTTTTTGCAACAATCTGAAAATCGCAGTTTTGCTTCTCGGCAATACTCGCAATAATTGCAGCTGCGCGAGACTCAATTCCAAAGTAATTTCCGTATGGAATTGCTGAACCTCCTAAATAAGTGCAGGTTTCCTGCGAATATGCCGTAAGTGACAGATCATGGGAAAGATTTGGGTGAGAAGAAACAAATGAAATCTTTGGCCTGGCTCTTGGCGTGAGTGGTTTTTGTGGATATGAGTTGTTTTGAAGATTGCCTGTGGCGATGAAATTGGCGTGTATGTACTTACGCAGTAGTGAGATTTCGGCCTCGCCAAACATGCAGTAGTGGGAAATGGTTGGTTTACCCCAACCATGGTCAATTTGCAATAAGTCTAAAAACCCAGTGTTCGGTTTACGGCCGAAGTTGTCCCTTCTTCCATTTTGAATGGCAATGGTTGTCGCTTTTGGGAAACGGTGATTTATGAAATAGAACGGCAAAGAATTGTCAATCAACGTAACGATCACTTTGGGTTTCACTAATGCGATATAGCCATAGAGATACGTCTGCATGCATGGACGGCCATATCGAATTCCGCGCAGCATGGCCCAAACATTTATTGAGTACAAGGATGTATCAAATACGGTTGCCCGAGAAGTATCAATGAATGGTTCCAGGTGCCGAACGGATGATTTGTCGTAAATCAACAGTTCTGATCTTTTTGGGAAACTCCATGAATGGACGCTAGAGATCGCGCGAATCCCAGACACCAGAGTGCTTATGCGTGTTCTAAATAACTGGAACACAGTTGGAAACTAGTTCCTTCGCAGTTTCGCTCTCACCGGCAATTCTGATTCAAACACACGCTTTACTCCATCGCCGAATGCAAGTTCGATATTGCGGATATCACGGACGAGCCGGTCGAGGCCAGTTGGTTCAACACTTGCAGAGTGGTCGGTTCCCCACATTGCTCGATCCAATGTGATGTGTCGTTCAATGAAGGTTGCGCCCATGGCTACTGCAGCGAGTGTGGTTGCAAGACCAGTTTCGTGTCCTGAATAACCAATTGGAACCTGAAATTTATCTTTCAAAGTGGAGATCATTCGTAGGTTCAGTTCGCCTGGTTGACAAGGGTAGGTAGAGGTTGCATGAGCAAGCGCATACTTTGATGATTTGGCCACCGTTGCAGCGTGATCAATTTCCTCCATTGTGGACATTCCTGTCGACAAGATAAGTGGAATACCTGACGCGACAAGTTTCTTTAGCAACGCATCGTCAGTGAGCGAAGCCGAAGCAACTTTGATACATACCGGATCGAAGGTGAGAAGAAAGTCGACGGAGGGCAAGTCCCATGGCGAAGCAAACCAGTGGATGCCTAGCTGCTTTGCGTAGGTGTCAATCTGTTGGTATTCCTGTTGACCAAATTCCGTCCGTTCCTTATATTCAAGGTACGTCATGGTGCCCCAAGGGGTCTCACGGATTTGTGATTTCTGTTCTTCCGGCACACACAACTCTGGTGTCCGTTTCTGGAACTTCACAGCATCGCAACCGGCTGATGCGGCGACATCCATCAACTTCTTGGCAATTTCCAAGTCACCGTTGTGATTGATGCCGATCTCGGCAATGACATAGACGGGTTGACCTTCACCAATTTGGCGAGAACCTATTGAAATATGAGTAGTCACGCCAAATTTTCCTGTCTGCGAGATGGGCTACAGCCGTGCACTCACAATACCATCGGCGAGTTCTCGGATGGCTCCGCGGCCGCCCTTGCATGACAGCGTCCATTGCGCAGATGCGCGCACCGATTGATGTGCGTCGGAAGGGATGACGCCAAGCACAACATGTTCTAAGCACTCGAGATCATTGATGTCGTTACCAACGTAGGCGGTGTTGTCGGGTAGAACGCCGTTTGCCTCCATCCACTTCATGAGTTCTGGCAACTTGTCGTCACAACCTTGGATGACCTCCAGGTTTAGTTTCTTGGCACGCGCACTCACCACAGAGTTTTGCTCTTTAGACAAAATCAACATTTTGATTCCGGCATTTTTCAACAGGCCCGTACCCATCCCGTCGCCTCGGTCGCACACAACAAACTCTTCTCCCGTGGAGGAGACGATGACGCGGTTATCCGTAAAAACTCCATCGAAATCAAATACCACAGCCTGAATGTTTCGCAGGATTGATTTATGTGGTGGCTTAGTAGTTCTATTTTTTGCCATGGTCTAATTCTTCCAGTTCATTGTGGTCGGCGAAGCATCTCGGCGAGTGTCGCTAAATCCTGTCGGAATGCAATTTCGTATCGGGCTTGTTCGTTGGCAATGCGAGTTTGGTTCACCCGTAGTTGCTCTAGTGCGGCAACCGATGCTGGGTCTTGTTGCTGCTCGGTAATTGTCTGTATTTCATTGCCAAGTTCATGAAGCTGATGTGTCAACTCCGATGTCATGTTGGAGAGGCGGGAGTCAATGGCATTTATTCGCTGGTCCAACCCGTTTGTTGCTGCAGTGACGAATGAAAGCTCGTTGGTGCGCTTCGTTAGTTCTGCGCGCAGGGCTTCGATTTCGGAACGTAGAAGATCGAGGTCTGAAACAGTTGCTTTGGGAGTTCGGTTGAAGAGGGCCATGATGTTTAGGTGATTGCGGTGCGAGGTTGCCGTTGTGGCATCTCGCTCGCTACCGTACAACCTCAACGACGCGGGGTGGAGCAGTCCGGTAGCTCGTCGGGCTCATAACCCGAAGGTCACAGGTTCAAATCCTGTCCCCGCCACCAAGTAATACAGGGCCCTCCGAGAAATCGGGGGGCCTTTTGTATTTCGGCCTTGCTAATCTTCTGCGATGTCTTCCACCAAGCCAACAGTCACCATCCCTCAATCCGAAGCGCCGTCCCAATTGGTTATTGACGACATCGTCGTTGGCACTGGTGACGAAGCAGTCAAGGGCAAAAATGTTTCAGTGCATTACGTCGGTGTTGCGTGGAGCAACGGAAAACAATTTGATGCATCGTGGGATCGCGACGAAGCCTTCGAATTTCGTTTGGGTGCAGGCCAAGTAATTTCTGGATGGGATAACGGGGTAGTGGGGATGAAAGTTGGGGGTCGCCGTCAATTAACCATTCCACCAGATATGGGTTATGGCGCACATGGTGCAGGGGGCGTAATCAAAGGTGGCGAAACGCTCGTTTTCGTTGTTGATCTGCTCAACGTTTTTTAATCGTTTGCCGATAGCCTGTTCTTTGTAAGAACTGCATAAAACAACCTTGTTTTATGCATAAAGAACTGGTGTGTAATGAATATCTTGGTAATCGGAGCAGGTGGTGTAGGCGCCTCAATGGCGTCTATTGCTGAGACCCGATCATTTTTCTCTACCTTTGTCCTCGCGGACATCACTAAGTCACGCGCAGAGGAAGCAATTGCGCTGCTTGATGACAGAACAAAATTTGTTGCAGAACAAGTTGATGCGCGCGACAAGGAAGCCATTAAGGCTCTCATTCATAAAGTCAAAGCCGATGTTGTAGTTAATGCGTGCGATCCGCGCATGAACGAACCCATTTTCGGCGCCGCTTACGAGGCACATTGCAACTACATCGATATGGCGATGAACCTGAGCGAACCCCACCAAACAAACCCCTACGAAGAAGTTGGGTCGCCACTTGGCAAAGATCAACTCGCCGCAGATGCTCAATGGCGCGAACGTGGCATTTTGGCGCTCGTTGGCATGGGTGTTGAGCCAGGACTGAGCGACGTGTTCGCTCGGTATGCAGCAGACAACCTGTTTGACACCATCGACGAAATTGGCGTGCGAGATGGATCAAATCTTTCAATTGATGGTCTTGATTTTGCACCGACGTTTTCAATCTGGACAACCATTGAAGAGTGTTTGAATCCTCCAATCGTCTGGGAGAAGAACAAGGGATTATTCACCACCGACTGCTTTAGCGAACCTGAAGTGTTCCACTTTCCAGCAGGTATCGGGCCATATGAGTGTGTCAACGTAGAGCACGAGGAAGTGTTGCTCATCCCGCGTGAGATCGAATGCAACAGGGTGACATTCAAGTACAGCCTTGGCGCAGAGTTTATTGACTGGTTGAAAACATTCGCTTATCTCGGCCTAGACAGCAAAGAACATGTTCGTGTTGGCGATGTCAATGTTGCTCCTCGCGACGTGTTGGCAGCGGTGTTGCCGAACCCTGCGAAGTTGGGTCACCTCATGCACGGCAAGACATGCGCCGGCACCTGGGTTCGTGGCACATACGATGGGGAACCACGCGAGGTGTACCTGTATCACGTTGCCGACAACGAAACAACAATGCGCGATTGGGGATCCCAAGCCGTTCTTTGGCAAACAGCAATTTGTCCCGTTGTTGCACTCGAGTTGTTGGCTAATGGCAGTTGGAAGTCAACCGGCGTTCGCGGCGCAGAAGCATTCGATGCTGATCCGTTCCTGAACTTGCTCGGTGAGTATGGCGCTCACCACGGCATGGTGGAGATGGGCCCAGGCCTTTGGCCGAGCCCGAAGCCAACCGGACAGCCCGGCTGGGACCGGCCAGTGAAACGCGCAATTCGACTGGGCTAATTCACATTGCATCGCCGCCTTCGCGTTGTTGCTTTTCTTGTAATCGGTTTAGCCACCGCATTGATGTGGTCGGATACTGCTATCCAGTGGTGGTCCGACATCGTTGCTTTTGCCTTACGTGTTAATGAAAATGCAACATCATCAGTCATGGATAACCGACCTAGCGGCGATGCCGATGCACACGCCGTCATCTGGGGAGCGAGCGCTTCATTGCTGGCGTTTTCATTTACGAAATTTCGCCACCGAATGATTTCGCTTGCTGCTCTGCTCGGGTGGACAATTGCGGTCGAAATTGGCCAGCCATTGTTTACCGAACTTCGGTCGCGTCAACTTACCGACCTTGTTGGTAATGCGTTAGGAGTGGGGTTCATTGTTGCCGTCGTCTTTGTGCAACAGGCTCGAAATAGAAGGTCTACTGAGTAGCCCCAAGGTCGCCAGAGAGGTAGTGCTTTCGGCACAGCAATTCGTAACGAACATCGTCGCCAAATAACGGCTCGCTTGTGGTCTTGTCGGTGTCGCCGACAACTACCGTTTCGCCTTCGTAGACAATGACACCATTAACCAAGCGGGCGTTGTTGTTAGCACGGCTTCCACACCAGCAGCGTGCTTCGACCTGCATCTCTACGCGTTGATCGGCAATTTCCAGCAGTCGCTTTGTGCCATCAAACAACAGCCCACGGAAATCTGAAATAAGACCAAATGCATAAACATCGATACCTAATTCGTCAACGACCTTAGCCAATTGATCACATTGATCGACGGTGTAAAACTGTGCTTCGTCGCAAACCAGGAACTGCAGCGGCATCTTTGATTGCGCAAGATCGTAAATGTTCAGTTCGGGGTAGACATCAACTGCCGGCGCTGAAACACCAAGGCGGCTCGTCACCTGCGAACCATCACGATCTAATTTGGTGAGGAGTAAACCGGCCACACCACGAGACGACATGTTGTGGTGAATCTGCAGTGCAAGCGTGCTCTTCCCAGATCCCATCGTTCCGTAACTGAATCGCAGTGTTGCCATAACGACACAGAACCGTAGCCCCCATCGGTGGAGCTTCGCACCTGCGTCTAAGGTGGAGGTATGGGAATCGATCCACGAGCCCTTGCGGCAATGATCGACCACACGCTGTTGGCCCCCGAGGCAACCAGTAGCGATATCACCAAACTTTGCGCAGAGGCTGTCGAATTAGGGGTTGGCACCGTATGCGTCTCGCCATCACATGTGGCCCTTGCGTATGGTTTGCTACCAGCAACAATCCAGGTTGCGAGCGTGGTTGGCTTTCCATCAGGTGCGCACCGAAGTGAAGTCAAAGCCCTTGAGGCAGGTCTTGCCGTTGAAAGCGGTGCGATAGAAATCGATATGGTCATCAACCTTGCGCACGTTCTGTCTGGAGATTGGCGTGGTGTCGAGGATGATGTTGCAGAAGTGCGTGCGGCTGCCCATCGGCCCGCAGTGCTGAAAGTGATTATCGAATCGGGCGCACTGACCGATGATCAGATTGTGCAGACATGCAAATCTGCCGTTGCAGCAGGAGCGGATTTTGTCAAGACATCCACTGGGTTCCACAAAACTGGTGGAGCAACAACGCATGCCGTTGCATTAATGCGCTCAACAGTTGGTCCGTCGATAGGCGTTAAGGCAAGCGGCGGAATTCGAACGCTTGCGGATGCGTTGCAGATGATCGAGGCGGGAGCCAATCGCATCGGCGCATCAGCCTCTCGAGCAATTCTTGACGCGGCCCAGACCGAACAAAACTGACCAGCAAGTTTTTATACACTCAACGCATGATTAATCGTTGGTTCGTTGGTGCGTTGATTGTTCTCACGCCGTTCAGCACCACTGCTCATGCGTCTTCGGGGGATCAGCAAACCACGACTACGACAACAACAGTTCTTGAAGCAGTTTCATTCCCGGTTCCAAAGCAGTCTGGTGCGGGGCGGCGGGTGGTGTACGCCAATCAAGAACAGCGTGTTTGGGTGATCAACGACGACAATGAAGTGATCCGTACATTTTTGGTCTCTGGCATGAAGGGCCAACCTAAGCGCGGCAACTATACGGTTTTTAGCCAATCCGCTTCCTCGTATAGCCCCGAACTAGCGGGAGTGACGTTCAGGTACATGACCCGATTTGCGATTGGTCGCAATGGTGGGAACATCGGATTTCATGAGATACCACTACGCAATGGCAAGCCAATGCAGACGGTTGAGCAACTTGGCGCATTTCTTGGAAGTGGATGCTTGAGAAGCTCGACAGAGGACGCGTTGTTTATCTATCGCTGGGCCAAGCCCGGCACGCGCGTTGTTGTTGTTCCTTAACTGCGATTAGAAACGTGCCATCTCTGACTTCAGGAGATCGAGTCCTAGATTGCCAAGGCCGAGCCCATGTGCATGCCACTTGCGCAGATCAAAAGACGTGCCGTGTTTCTTTTTTGCATCATCGCGCAAATCAAGCCAAACGCGCTCTCCGAGTTTGTAAGAGATTGCCTGCCCCGGCCACCCCAGATAGCGATTGATCTCGGAACGATTGAACTCGTCATCGCTTGACGATCGGGCGCTGAGGAACTCGAGCATGAGTGCGGGTGTCCACGCTTCGCCCGCATGCCAACCAGAATCTTTGGGAATTGCAAAGCCACAATGAATGCCAATATCAATGACCACTCGTGCGGCGCGAAATGCTTGCGCGTAGAGGTAGCCCAATCGGTATTCGGGGTTGGCAAGAAATCCAAACTCGTCCATGAGCCGTTCGGCGTACAGTGCCCAACCTTCGCCGTGACCAGACACAAACGTGTTGCGTTGGAAGCGCGAGAGTTTTTCAGAGTTGATTGTGGCAATTGCAACTTGCAGGTGATGTCCCGGAACGCCCTCGTGGTATGCGGTTGTCGGCTCACTCCAGCGCGGGAAAACGGTGCGACCATTTGTTGGGTACCACGTGCGGCCAGGGCGCGTGAGGTCTTCGCTTGGGCCCGTGTAATACATCGCTGCAGCACCACCGGGTGGGGAGATCATTGCTTCAACTCGACGAATCGATTGCGGTATTTCGAAATGGTTATTGCTGATGAGAAACTCCATTGCCTCATCCATCAGCTGTTGCAACCAATCCCGCAGTCCATCTTCGCCCTGAATCGAGCGGGCTGGGTCGGTGTCCAGCAAGTGACGAACTTCGTCAAGGGTTGCTCCGGGTTGGATTTGTTGTGCGACTCGGGCCATCTCGGTGTCGATGCGGCGAACTTCGCCCCAACCCCATTCGTATGCATCTTTTGCTTCTACAGACATACCCATGAATCGTCGGCGGGCAAGTGCGTGACGTTCTGGTCCGACACCATCCTGCAAGTCGGCCTGTGGCGCGTATTCGTTCAACAAATAGTCGGATGTCTCGCCGAGCGCACGCGATGCATCTTTGGCCACTTCACGCAAGCGCTCCATTGGTGCGCCCTTCACTGTTGCGGCGCTTTCTACAAATTGCTCAAAAAATGCGGGCATGTTGCCCCGGCCAGCCCATGCTGCGAGTTGTTCGCTAGACGCAATCACTTGGCGTCGCTGAGCGAGTGCGCCACGTTGCGCGCCAAGCGCCCAAGACTCGCGCATTCCCGCAAATGAAAACGGAACTTTAGACATGCGCTCACAGATGACTTCCCAGTCTGAAGCGGTGTCTGTCGGCATCAAATCAAAAATGGATCTTGCTGCATCTACATCGCCGGCAATCACTCGAATCGATCGAAGATGTTCGTTAGATGCGTGTTCAAGCGCGCTTAACTCGAGCGACTCGCGCAATACTCCAGCGGCCAGGCGGTCGGCATCAATGGTTGTATCGAGCCCCTTGAGCGTTGCGAGTGTGTCTCGGTCGAGGGCGGCCCGAGCATCATGTCCGAATGGACTGAAGTCGGTCATTTCGTGGTCGTGTCCCGCGATCCCCATGTATGTGGCCGCTGCAGGGTCGAGGGCGGCTAGCTGGGTGATGTACTGGTCGGAGAGCTTGTAGACGGGTGAAGACATGTCTTCACGATAGACGCTGGGCGCCTAGGACGTAGAAGGCCTAACTGGTGCGGTCGGGGCCGTGTCGGTCTACTTTTCCGATCACAATTTTCTTGTTGGCTGAATCAATATGCATATATATACGGATGAGTGATTGATTTTTTCCTCGGCGCAGATGCGCGCCAAGCAGCACAGGTTTGCCGTCGTATACAACGGTGTAATAACCGGCGTACTTTTGTGCCGTGTCCTCTGAGATATTTGCTGCGTAATCGAGGTTGTACTCGTCTCGCATGTACGAGCCCAGTCCGGCTGACGAAAACGCATTAGCGCGCCAGGCTTGCACCACTTTGTCCAGTTTGCGAAGGTCGTTAAGAACGCGCTCCGGATTTGGCCCTTGTAGAACGTCTGCAGTTTTAAAAGCGGAATCCAAGAAAATCAAGTTGGTGCATTCCTTGAACGCTTTATGCACGGCATCAAGCACTGTCCGTGGAATGGCGCCAGGGGCCTTCCGATCAAGTTCGGCTTCCAAGTCGAGTTTTTGCAAGGTGATTGCGTCGAGGTTCTCACGCAAGCGCACATTGTCGGCCCTCATCGTGTCGATTTCGGATTCAAATTCTTCGATGTCATCGATGAGCGCATCGTTCTGTTCGTCGGACTCAGCCAACAACTCGTCAAGCTGATCTATATGAAATCGGTGTTCTTCGATTTGCTGCTGCAGTATGTCGATGGTCTTCTTTAGCGTGGCGATATCGGCCCCAACCTGAGGTTCCGCAATCGCGGTTGGTGGTGATTGGCGCGACAACGATGCACGTGGGGGCGCCTGCAATGGCAGCTCTGGCTGCATTGATGATGCATCAAAAATCATTGCAGCGATCTGTTCGCGCTTTGGTTGCGAAGTGGTGAGGATGCTTGCCTGAACAGGTACTGGCCAAACAATAGTGATGTATTGTTCGCTCAGCATGGTGCTAGCGCAATAGGCATTAAACGCTTTAAGTGCATCTGGTGAATTGACATGCGCAATGTGTGCGATGCCAATTAAGTCATGTGCCAGCGCGCCGGTAAGTGAAGACTCGACGGTTTTCCCAAATGTGTACTCGACAATGATTGGCAGGCGGCGCGATAGAGCATCAAGCGAATCGGCGCCAAGGGCCTGCCCTTCATCCGCTGTATTGACTATGCGCACTGTCGGGGCCACACGGCGCTCTGCGTCGTAGACCTCAAGCAACCGCGACATTTCAACACCCAGCTGCAGCAGGGGCTTTGGTGGCGCCTCGACTTGACGGCGCGGAACGATGGCGTCTTTGCCAGGCAATTGGCGAACCCGAATACCAAACACCAATTGCCCGCGATGTGGTGCAACGGTGATCGTTGTAGAGCGAAGTGCTCCTGTTTGTTTAAATGTCTCAGAAATCTCGACACGAAAGACTTCATCTTCGGGTGAATGACGAACTCGTACCCGCACGTTTGCAGGCATTCGATCGGCAGCGAAATGTCGCTGTAGCCAAGCCTGGATTACATCGACACTGGACTTACGGGTGTCCTCGGTCCACTTTTTGGTGGGCAAGCTCATCGCGTAGGTCGTAATCATGACCCCATCAACGCTAACGACAGCATCTATGGTTGCGAAGTGAGTTTTCGCGACATTTTTAGCCTCTGGTGCATCAGCCTGTCCTTCATGTTCACCATTCCTCAGGCTTTTCGCGTAGTCCGGCGTAACACAGTTGAAGGCATTTCTGTCTCGTCTCAATTACAAAATCTCAGCGGATCAATCTTGTGGGTGGTTTATGGTTTTGCGGCCGAAACCTATTTGGTGGTGCTTGCGAATGTCATGACCATCTGTGGTTTCGGTGTCGTCGTGTTGAAGCAAATTCAATTAGGTGCAGTCACATTTCGTAAGGCCTTTGTGGTCGAGGCAGGTGTGATTGCGTTAGCGGTATCTGCTCTCGTCATCTCGCAAGACATCCTTGGCGTGCTTGCAGTGGTGGTGGGTGGAACGGGGATAGTGCCTCAAGTGGTGCGTGCTGCACGAACGAGCCATCTTGTTGGTGTCTCGGTGGTCACCTTTGCAATGGTTGCGACAATGTCGGTCTCGTGGGGAATCTACGGACTAATGATTGATGACTTATTTGTTGCATTGCCCAACGTAGTGATCGTGCCAAGTTCGCTCTTTATTATGTTCAGAGCAATTCAGTCACACCGTCGTTATGGCAACACCACTGTTGCAACCGAGGTGCCCGCGCGTTGATGCGTTGCAGTCAGTGTGACTGTTTGGCCCCTCTTGCCACGAATCAACCATGAGTGCAGCACGCGATCTGGCGTTCCATCACTTTTTGCGTCGCCGCTGACACGAAAGCGCACGCGCCCATCTAGTTGACCAAGTTGTACACGGGGAGCACCATCAACAATGTCGGATGCGGACACGCCGTCAATTTGCGCAGTCAATGGAAGAACGATGCCGTTTTTGTGTGCCCATGCGCTGATCTCTGTGCCAAGCCAACCGGTGTTGGCAATACCCACTCGAACTCGCCACAGCCCGTCGCCAACTGCCTCTGCTGTTGCTTGTTTGATTTCGACGCGCGGCGACGCCAGCGCTTGAAACAGGGCGAAATGTACATGTCCTTGCACTTCATCTCGAAGTTTTGATGGAGGCGCATTAGTCCATGTGCGGAAGAAGTCGCAGCCACCAATCTCGATCGAACCCAGTTGTGGGTGCTCAAACTTTTTCCACGCAACGTAGGAGCCAGGCGCGTGCGTATCGCTCCACTTGCACACCGCCAACTCGTCTTCTGGCGTAGGCCCTACGTACCAAATGTCAGTTGGCGAATGTTTGCCGGTGGCATGGAAAATGGCATCCCAAAATTCGGTTGTCCATCCAAACACGCCAAGGTGTTCGTAAGCCCAGTCGTCACCCGCACCACTCATCGTGTCGCTTTTATCCCAAGTCAGGTCCTCGTATACCGAGTGCACTGGATAGCCGGTGTGTTGCACGCCCACTTTCCCAAGTTCATTAAAGACCCAAATGTCAAAAGGCGGCAACGAGGAATCGGCACGAGTGCTTGATGGTCGCAACATGAAACCACCTGCAGTGTGGAATGCGTTGTAACCACAGATGTTCGTACGCGACCGAGCGGCACGCACAAGTGCATCTACCTCGGGTTCGGACATTGGGTGATCGCCTGATCCTAAAACGTTGGTGCCCCAACCTGCAGGGAAGTTGCGGTTGAGGTCGAGGCCGGCTGGGTCGCGCGGCATGGGAATGGTGAACCCATCAAAGTTCTCGAGCAAACCTTCGTCGAGCAATCGATATCGAGTTTTGCCCGCAGGTGCACCAAGTGGCCCAACTGCCACCATCACACGGGCGTCATCGTCGTGTTCCATCCACGCACCATCAGCGTCAACAATTCGCATGGTACGAATAGAGCCATCGCCGTCTATATCTTCAACACTTAAACCCGGCCAACGATGCCCATCGCGCCAAGGCCACGAACGCACGCTTGAACGGTGATACAACGGCCTGTCGGCTAGCGCGTCCTCGACACCATCCGGATTCACCCGCGGCACGATATAAAAAGTGCGCGTGCGCAGGGCCTCGGTCACATGGTCGTGCTTTCCGAAGTTGTTGGCAAGATAATCCAAGATGAACAGTGCACCAACTCCACCTGTTACTTCGGTTGCGTGAATGTTGGCATCAATCCAGTGCGCTGGCTTGGTGTTGTGCGCACCTGTTGCACTATCTGTAACCGTTGCAATCCACAAATCGCGGCCTTTGTGCGACTTGCCATATGTTTCCAGTTCTACAAGCCCAGGAAATTGCTGTTGCAGTTGCTGTAGCCACGTCACCATTTCGTCGTAGCGAAGGAATCGGTCGAACAGATAAGTCATAGCGCAAAGGTTACGCTGTGGCTGAGGAGGTCATCCGATGCCCCATATTCCAGTGTTTATGCACGCAACTGGAAAATGGCGCCCTCGGTGGCGCGGTCGGGTTCACGCCCTTGCTGTTGCCGTCACTATCCCCGCAGGCATCATTCTCACTCTTGTCACCCCTGCAGGCATTGCGCGATTTGCTGTCGGTGTTTATGCACTGTCGCTACTTGCGTTGTACTCAACATCCGCCTCGTATCACTTGTTTACACGCTCAAAACGAAGTCAGCGCACGATGCAACAAGTGGATCACGCAATGGTCTACGTGCTCATTGCTGGTTCGTACACACCAGTGTGTCTATTGGCTTTACCGCGCACCGTTGGTGTTCCCTTCTTGCTTGCAATTTGGGCGGCTGCAGCAGTGGGCATGGGGCTCAAGATTTCATGGAAAGCAAAGCGCGTTGGACATGCGTTGTACTTGATCATTGGTTGGGCTGCGTTGATCATCTTGCCGTGGGCCTATCACCGCGCTGGGTTTACAAGCCTGCTCTTGTACGCGCTAGGCGGCATCGTTTACACCGTTGGCGCGGTGTTGTTTTACATGCAAAAACCAAAACTCATTCCGCACATCTTCGGATTTCACGAGGTCTGGCACGTGTTCACTGTTGTTGCCGGCATCCTGCAGTTTGCAGGAGTTGGCGTGTTGATTGCCCGCGTTGCCTAACTTGGTTTAGTTCTTTGGCTTTGGATCGCGGCGATTGACACCGAGCGAAACAATGGTTGCTGGAATAAAAAATGCACGGCCATGGAATTTGACATCGTCCCAATGTTTTGTCGTTACTGGCGCATGCCATGCACGGATGCGATAGATGAGGAACAACAAGATCAAAGCGTGTAGCGAGATAATCGACCATGCAAAGCCTTGAGTGCCAATAATGTCAAGAAATGGTGCCGCAACGAGTGGGCCGATCATTGCACCAAGGCCATACAGCGTGACAAGCTGCGATGCCGCGGCCCCCATTTGCTCTGGTGAAACCCAGTCGTTGGTGTAGGCGCCGCCAACTGCGTACAAGGGAAAACTAAAGCCTCCGATGGCAAACAGCAGGGCAGTCGTGAACCAACTACTTGGCGTTTGGGTGAGCATGAGCAGGCCCATAACAATGACGGCAATCGAACTGAGCACGCCAATGATGCGTCGATCGATGTCGTCGGATGCCGAAGAGATGGGCCAGGTGAGCGCCATACCACCAAGTTGGATCGCAGCAATCAAGATGCCAACACGACCGACACCAAGGCCTTCACGTGTTGCATAGATGACAGCCATACCAAGCAGGCCGCCGTGTGCGAGGCCAACAAGCAAGATGGTGCCAGCACCTGTTGGAACAATCTTTGCTAATTCGCGCAATGTGATGTGCGTGTGATTTTCTACTGCTGGTGTTGCGGCCTGCTCCGACATCACGACCGGAATAACTGCAAGCGATGAGATGACGGCAGCAAATGCAAAACCGGTGAGTGTGCGTGCGTCGAAATTGAATACGAGCAACTGACCAGCGCCGTACGCGCCGATTGTCACCACGTTGTACATGGCAAGTAGGCGGCCGCGGAATGTGTTGGTGGCGAGGCCGTTAAGCCACGACTCGGCAACTACGTAGAGACCCGCAAAACAAAAACCAGTGCTGGAGCGCATGATGATCCACACCAATGGCGAGTCGTACACACCAGTAATAAGTACCGAGGCGCTGAGCAACGATGCGAGCGCGGCATAGACACGAATATGACCGACTTGTTTGAGTGCTCGAAGCGTGTACCAAGAACCGAGCAAGAAGCCCGCGTAGTAAGCAGTGGTGATGCCGCCGCTGACGATGGTTGGAAGGTTTTTCAATTCTGCTCGGATGCCGACAAGGGTGCTGTAGACGCCGGCAGTGATTAGCAGCAGGGCGAGGCCAGTGAAAAGCCCCCAAGTGGAGAGCAAAATTGTTCGTCGATTGGCGTTGAGTTTGGGGAGTAAACGCACCGCATCAGTCAAGCACGGTGGATAGATCTGATTGAGTTTCTCCCGTTGTCAGCAACTAGCCTGAGTGCAATTCGGGTCGCTAGCTCAGTTGGTAGAGCAACGGACTTTTAATCCGCAGGTCCAGGGTTCGAGCCCCTGGCGACCCACTGCTGGCAGTGACGATAGTGGATATCTATTTTAGAGATACCTACCAATGGGTAATCTCTTTGACTGATACCCGTGCGATACTGGAGACATGATCATTTCACTGTTAATCGTTGTTGCAGTCGCCCTCGTAGGACACGTCGTTGTTTCGACAGCGGTGGACTCCTACAACGGCTACGGCGATAACGGCCCAGACTTCCGCCTCTAGATCACACGGCACCGTAGAGGGTGTCTGAGTGCTGCTCGCTAGGGCGAGACTGTAGGTAATGAGCGCAGTTGAGGCAGTTACGAACCAGGTTGATTTGTCAATCACTGGAATGTCGTGCAACGCATGTGCAATGTCGATCGAGAAAGGTCTGCTCGCACTCGACTCGGTAGAAGCCACAGTCAACTTTGCGACCGAATCGGCAAGGATCACGTTCGACCCATCGATTGTTGATGTTACGCACTTAGTTTCCACTGTCGAATCGCTTGGATATGGCGCACGAACCCTTGCCGAGACAACACCCGACATGTTGGATGCGGAAGTGCGGGAACGTGTTGCATCACTGAAGGTGCGTTTAACGATCAGCGCCGGTTTGGGTGTGCCGGTAGCTGTGGTTTCGATGGTGTCGGCACTGCAGTTTAAGAATTGGCAGTGGTTTGCATTGATGTTCTCGGCACCAGTTGTCACATGGGGTGCGTGGCCGTTTCATCGCGCCGCATTAATGAATGCGCGACACCGGAACACCACGATGGATACGTTGATCTCGCTTGGAGTGTTTGCGGCAACTGCTTGGTCGGTCTGGGCGTTGGTGTGGGGAGACGTAACAGCGCATTCGGGGATGACCGGGATGAGCGGTGGAATCCACGTTTATTTCGAAGTTGCAATTGCAGTAACAATCTTTCTTTTGGCGGGCAGATATTTTGAGGCCCGAGCGAAGCGACGTGCCGGAGACGCGCTGCGCGCCCTTTTGGCGCTTGGCGCACGAACGGCAACAGTGCTGCGCGATGGTGAAGAGGTGGTCATTGACGCTGCTCTCATCAAAGTTGGAGAGCGATTCGTGGTTCGGCCAGGTGAAATTATTGCAGCCGATGGAATAGTTGAAGAGGGCGAATCGTCAATTGACGCATCCATGCTGACTGGCGAGAGCGTGCCGGTAGACGTTCGAAGCGGGAGCAAAGTAACGGGAACAACCGTGAATCTTTCTGGCCGTTTGATTATTAAGGCGCGACGGGTTGGCGCCGATTCGACATTTGCTCAGATGACGAAACTGGTACGTGATGCACAGTCAACCAAAGCGCCGGTGCAAAAACTGGCGGATCGAGTGAGCAGTGTGTTTGTTCCAACCGTGATTGTGTTGGCGCTACTCACTTTTTTGGCGTGGTACTTCTTGGGCGATGATGTAGATCGGGTTGCCGATTCGTTTACCGCTGCGGTCGCCGTATTGATAATTGCTTGCCCGTGCGCACTTGGTTTGGCCACACCAACAGCATTGATGGTGGGAAGTGGGCGAGCGGCGCAAATGGGAATTGTGATTAAGGGTGTGGACGTGTTGCAAAGTACGCGGCGCATCGACACCGTGGTCTTTGATAAGACCGGGACGGTAACTACGGGCGTCATGCAACTTGTTGATGTTGTGGTGGGTGTTGGGGCTACGCGGGCAGAGGTGTTGGGCTTGGCGGGCGCCGTAGAGCACGCAAGCGAGCACCCGGTGGCTAAGGCAATTGCTTCTGCCGCCAAAGCCGAATTGGGGCAATTGGAAAGCGTGCAGCAGTTTGAATCGGTGGCTGGAATGGGAACGTCTGGAGTTGTCGACGGCAAACGTGTGTTGGTTGGTGGTGAGGCGCTGATGAATTCGCGCACTGTCATTATTTCGGCGACGCTGCGGAGCGCACTGCAAGAGGCCCGCAATGGTGGCAACACGGCGGTGCTGGTTGCTTACGACGGCTCGGCGAAGGCTGTTTGTGTTGTCGCAGACCGACCGAAGCAAAATAGCGCAGCCGCAATTGCCGAGTTACGAAACTTGGGTTTGCGTCCGGTGCTACTGACAGGGGACAATCGCGCAACTGCAGTGGCTGTTGCAGAACAAGTGGGTATCGAGACCGACGATCAACATGTAATTGCCGGAGTGTTGCCTGCCGAAAAGGTACGGATAGTTGCCGACTTACAAGAACGCGGTTACGCGGTTGCGATGGTTGGCGACGGGGTAAATGATGCCGCCGCGCTTGCGCAGGCAGACGTGGGTATTGCAATGGGCACCGGGACAGACGTGGCGATGAATGCAAGTGACCTGACGATCGTCAGCGGCGACTTGCGTTTGGTGTCCGATGCAATTTTGTTGTCTCGAGCAACGTTACGCACGATTAGTGCAAACGTTTTTTGGGCCTTTGCCTACAACATTGCAGCAATTCCGTTAGCGGCGCTTGGGTATATGAACCCGATGTGGGCCGGGTTGGCAATGGCGTTCTCTAGCGTCTTTGTGGTGAGTAATTCGTTGCGCTTGCGGACGGCGAAACTTACGCCGCATACTGCATTCGTTCACGCAACTCGATAAGCGCAGTGTGCTGCCAGGCGCGAATTGTGCGCAACGAAACTCCGTACTCTTCGGCGGCGGCGCGTTGTGAAACTCCGCCGAGCAACAAGTCGAGCATGGCCCTGGATTTTGTAGAAAATGTCCAGGTGTTCAGTTGCGAGCGAAGTTCTGCCAATACCGCGACAGCATCGCGCTCGGTGTTGGTTTCTTCGCACTGAAATTCGAAGTTGTCGGACATAGGAACGGTGAGCAATTCCTTCACTCGCGTTTTGTGAACGAATGATCGGTACTCGGAGTCGCGAACCAAGTTGGAGGCAACTTTGGCTGGGCGTTTGATTATTGGATAAGTGCGAATGAGCACCCACGCATTGGAGACGGTGTCCACGATGGCGTCGTTAAAGCCGCCGACGTTGATTCGGCCCCGACGGCTGGCAATTGCGATGAGTGGAGGCAAGATGCGCTGCAGCACGATTCGCGTGGCCAAGTCGTCGTCGGCGGCTCGAATGACCAGCTGGAGTAGGTATTGATCGCCCTCGGAGTCTTTTGGTGGACGGCTGTAGCCAGATCGGTACAAGACTTCGTCGAGGTGCTTAATGCGCGGCCCGGGAAGCCCCCAACTGTTGACTTTGCGCAGTGCGGTTTGATCGCATTGCATCGTTGTCCATTCGTTGACGAGGTTTCGCACAAGTGGAGACGAACCTGATGGGTGAATGAGCGTGGGTGTTTGCAGTGTTGAAGTGGTCATGCCATGCATGATCCAGATGCGAAACACCCGGATGCTCACCGACGATCTCACCCAAAGTCTCACCAATGAAGAATGACTGCGTAGATTAAGGACATATGAGAATTGTTTTACCGTCGGGGACACCGGCAGAGATTGATCAAAGTGCAGTAAACCCAAGCATGGGATTAGTGATCATCCCCGATATTTTTGGACTCAGGCCCCTATTCGAAGAAATGGTTGCCAAATTAGCCAAAGAGTGGAATATGGCAGTGATCGCATTTGAACCATTTCCTGGTCGCACCTTTTCTGATGATGTTGCCGAGCGGTTTGCGGCAATGTCGCAACTGGATGATGACGTCATATTCCGCGATGCGATGCAAGCGGCCGATGCGCTGGGTGTGGAGCGAGTGGGATTGATTGGTTACTGCATGGGTGGCATGTACTGCCATAAGGCAGCACAGCATGAAAGATTTGCGCGTATCGCGTCGTTTTACGGAATGATTCACGTTCCCTCCGACTGGGCCGGGCCAAAACAGGCAGAACCGATTTCGTGTTTGAAAGCAGGTAAAGCCGACCGAGTTCTGGCGATTATTGGTTCGCAAGACCCGTATACGCCACCTACGCAAGTAAACGAGTTGCGTGACGCGGGAGTAACAGTTGTTGAATACGAAGAAGCTGCGCATGGCTTTGCTCACGACTCGGCTCGGCCCGCACATAGAGCCGAAGATGCGGCAGATGCGTTTTCACGAACGCATCGTTGGTTACTTAGCTAGATCGAACTTCCATGCGGTCGCGCATCTTGATGTGATAACGACGATCCTGTTGCTCGAGCCAACCTAAGCGAATGAAACTAGCGATGGCTTTGTTGACGCGCTCGCGTGAGGCTCCAACCATGCCAGCCAGTTCTTCCTGAGTGACAGGCAATACAAATTCGTTGTTGCCGCCAGAAAGCTCAAGCAATCTTTTTGCAGTGCGGCCGGTTACGTCAAGGAAAACGCTGTCGGCCAACACTTCGTCCATGGTGCGCAAGCGTGCAGCAAGCAGTGTGATTACTCCCCACAACATGTCTGGGTGTTGCGACATTTGCTCGCGAATTGGTGCATAAGCAATGCGCAAAACCGAAGATGGTTCGATTGCTCGGGCCATTGCGCTGCGTGGGCCGTTGTCGAGCATCCCAAGTTCGCCGAACAAGTCGCCAGTTTCCATGAGCGCGAGCATGCTCTCGCGGCTGTCGAGTGGTTTATTGCCGATAGCAATAGCAATTCGACCGCTGAGCACTACGAATAGTGCGTCTGGGCTGTCACCTTCGTTGAATAAAACATCGCCTCGTTGCAACTTTTGTGTTTGGGCCAGGGCACCAAGCTGGGTAAGTACTGCTGGAGGTGTTTGAGCAAAAAATGAAGTTTGGGAGAGTAGTTCTTCGTGTGTCATGCGAACTAGAACGGTACTACCCTAAATGAGCGTGACAACCGCAGCGAACGAGATTGTTTGGACAATCGTGGTCGCGGCGGGCACTGGGGCTCGATTTGGTGGGCCAAAACAGTTTGCGATGCTTGGCGATCGGCGTGTTCTTGACTGGTCGGTAGAAACAGCGCGGGGCGTAAGTGCGGGAGTAGTCGTTGTATTGCCCGAAACCGAAGCCGAACGCGAAGGTGGCGTGATTGGCGGAGCAACCCGAAGCGAATCGGTACGTCGGGGTTTGGCGGCAGTTCCTCCTGAAGCAACCGTTATTTGTGTGCATGATGCTGCACGTCCTTTTGCGACCGAACATCTTTATATGGAAGTAATTGCTCAAGTGCACAACGGCGCTGATGGCGCAGTGCCAGCGCTGGCGGTCACAGACACAATTAAGCAGGTTGATGCCAGCAACGTAGTGGTGCATACACCCGACCGATCGTCACTTGTAGCAGTGCAGACACCACAAGCATTTCGCGCAGGCGTGTTGCGCACGGCGCATGCATCATCGCCAGAGGGAACAGATGATGCGACACTCTTAGAGGTGTTAGGTAGGAAAGTGGTAGTCGTCGCTGGCGAAATGTTGAACCGCAAACTGACGGCACCCGAAGATTTGGAATGGGCTCGCGCCACCGCGCGAACCGAAGTGTGAAAAGGTAGAACGAAAATGACGGTGCAGACGCGCGTAGGCCAAGGTTTTGACATCCATCGATTTGTCGATGGGCCGTCAGACCGTGTGTTGGTTCTTGGTGGTGTCACGTTCGCAGGAGAGCGTGCACTCGTCGGGCACAGCGACGCCGACGTCATTGCGCATGCTGTAGCCGACGCCTTGCTTGGCGCCGCTGGTCTTGGCGACATCGGGCAACACTTTCCCGATACCGAACCGCAATGGAAAAATGTTGACTCATTGAAATTGCTGGAGAAAGTTGCCGCGATGCTGGGCGAGGCTGGTTACGAGATTGGCAATGTCGATTGCTCCGTTGTGTGTGAACGACCCAAACTTGCTCCACACCGTGATGCAATGCAACAAAACTTAAGCAAGGCTGCAGGTGCGCCAGTGTCGGTGAAAGGGCGCCGGGCCGAAGGCTTGGGTGCACTTGGTCGCGAAGAAGGCATTGCCTGCTGGGCAGTTGCCGTTATAGAACGGAAGATCTCATGAAGCCACGTAGTTCAGGTTCTGGTCGAGGAAAAAACCTAAGTGGTACAAAACGTTTGGGTGCAAAAACTGGAGCACCTCGCGGTGCCAAACCAGGTGCGCCTCGTAGTGCGAAGCAGGCACCAAGACAATCTCTTAAGGATCGACCGAAGCGCCCTGCTGCTGTGCGAGATGCACATAGCCCGCGTGCACCACGACCAGATCAGCACGGCTTGGGCGGTGCACAGATCGAAGGCAGGCAAGCCGTCCGCGAGTTGTTGATCGCACGAAAGCGCCGCGCTTTTGAAGTTTGGATTTCGAATGACATCGATGACAACGAAGTAATTAATGACATCATCGAGTTGGCGAATGATCAACGCGTTCCTGTTCGTCGTGTTGCTAGAAAAGAAATTGAGCGCGAAGCACGAAGCGAAGCCCCGCAAGGTGTGCTGGCGATGGCAGCACCTATTCCAGATGTCGACTTGGCATATCTCATTGGAGACTCCACTTCGAAGAAGCCGAAGCTCTTGATTGCTGTGGATGGTGTTACAGACCCGGGCAACCTCGGAGCGATCTTGCGATCATGTGATGGTGCCGGAGTTGACGGTGTGATCTTGCCTCGTCACCGAGCCGTGCACATTACGCCGACGGCTGCCAAATCTGCCGCAGGTGCTGCAGAGTACGTACCGATGTGTGTTGTCGGTGGCCTACCAACCGCGTTGCAACAAATGAAAGACGCGGGCGTGTGGATTGTTGGCTTGCACGACGCTGCCGATAAGAGCATTTTCGAATTGGGCTCACTTGGGGATGAATCAATTTGTTTGGTGCTGGGCGCAGAGGGTCCTGGCCTGTCGCGTTTGGTGCGGGAACGCTGCGACGTATTGGTCAATATTCCGATGTTGGGCGCATTATCTTCTCTCAACGTTTCTGTGGCGGCTGCGTTGGCTACCTATGAAGTCGTCCGTTTACGTGGCTTGAAATAGAACAATTCAGTTCCCTCGGAAGCGAGTTTGCGCCGTATCATTGAGGCGCTTAGTGAAGAAGGTTTGGCCGGGTTAGCTCAGTGGTAGAGCAACCGCCTTGTAAGCGGTAGGTCGTGGGTTCAATCCCCACACCCGGCTCTGATTTTGTGGGCATGACATTTTCAGGTGTTGTGCAGAAGGTACGGTAGTTCTATGAATCAAGAACAACGTCGTCCAAGCCGCGGCCCTGTTTCTCGCGGAAGCAATCTCAATTCCACTATGTCCATCGTTGTTGCAGCAGTTGCTGTGCTTCTCGGGTTTCTCATCTTGCGTGACATCCGCAGTGATAGCGGCAGTAGCACTGCTGCCACACCAGATCAGGCCACCGACGAGACCATCGTTACCGACACCATTCCGGTGGAAACAACTGTTGTAGTAACCGTTCCGCTTACCGCCTTCAAAGTGCAGATTGCAAACGCCTCGAAGGTGGCGGGAAGTGCTGGCACAATGACCACAGAATTGCAGGGCCGTGGGTTTATCGTGCAGCCAGCAATGAACTCGAGCGAAGTAACGCCGAAGCAAACCGCAACGGTGGTTTATTTCTTGCCGGGCTTTGATGTCCAGGCGGCAATGGTTGCAGAACAACTTGGTGGAGTAGCGACTGCTGCAATGCCTGCTCCGATCCCAACCGAAACAGGCAAGCTTGGTGAAGCAAGTGTGTTGATCCTGTTGGGTACTGATTTGGCTGGCAAGCCTCTTGCAACTCCAGTTCCAACTGTTCCGGTTGCTACCGAAACAACATTGCCACCAGGCTGATCTACTTCTTCGTAGTGCGCTTCTGAAGAAGTTCGCGCGCTGCACTTTCAATACTGGTGAGCGTTTGATCAAACGCTTGGCGTTCGCCATACATTTCCATCAAGGTGACCGCGTCGATTCGTCCGCGCACTTCGGCATCTGCATCGCCGCAAATTACCGAAACGGGTTTATTGAACTGCTGCGCCAACCGTTGAACGCCACCGACAACTTTTCCCTCGAAACTTTCGTTGTCTAAATATCCCTCACCTGTGATGACATAATCACTTGATGCAATAAGTTCGTGTAGTCCGACCTCGTCGGCAACGATGTCGAAGCCAGGCACGAGTGATGCGCCGAGCGCGGCCAAGCCGCCGGCAAGACCGCCGGCAGCACCGGCGCCTTCAATGTTGGAAACATCAACGCCATAGTCGTCCAAATATTGTTGCTGCAATTTGTGGAGGCGGGCAGTGAGGAACTCGATTTGCGCTGGCGTTGCGCCTTTTTGCGCACCGAATAACTTCGCCGCGTCCGTGAACGAGGTTTGTACATCGCACGCCACGAGAAACTCGATGCCGCGTAAACGAGCTGGGGACTTGATTGCTTTAATTGCACCAAGCCCTCCGTCTACGGTTGCCGAGCCCCCGACACAGACGATGATCTTTTTGGCACCGTCGTTGAGGGCCGAATCAATAAGTTCTCCCGTGCCAACTGTTGATGCGGCAATGACATCGTTTTTGGTTGCGCCGCCAACCAGTGTGAGGCCAGATGCACGGGCCATTTCGATGATTGCTGTGTCACGCACGAAGCGCCATTGAGCTTCCACCGGTTTGCCAAGTGGGTTGGTTACGCGGGTGGTGCGGTTAGCGCCACCAAGTACATCAAGCGTCCCTTCGCCACCGTCACCGATTGGGGTTTCGATGCATTCGTGGCCAAGATCCCAACAGGCATGGCCAATTGCGGCGGCAACTTGTGCGGCGGTGGCGGTTCCGCGAAATTTGTCAACTGCTGCGAGCACACGCATGGTTCACAGGCTAGGTTGCCGCTGTGTTTCTTGGTGCATCGTCAGTACTCAATTGGTGGTCGATTCTGCAATTGGTCGCTGGCTGCTGGGCGATGCTGCGCATTATTCGTGCTGCACGTCTTGCAGCGCCTCTCGAAAACCAAATAGACCGAGATGTAACTGTCCCCACAATCAGCGTGATTATCCCTGCACGCAACGAGGCAAGTCGGATTCGAGCATGTTTGGAGGCCATTGTCGGTGCGTCAGGGGTGCACGAAGTAATTGTGGTGGATGATGAATCGAGCGATGAAACCGCCGCTATTGCATCCCGCTTAGGGGCCACAGTAATGAACGGTAAGCCGCTTCCAGATGGTTGGGTGGGAAAGGCTTGGGCGTTACATCAGGGGGTTCAGGCTGCAACTGGTGAATGGATGATCACTCTCGACGCAGATGCAGTTGCACACCCACTACTGGCACAAGCAGTGGTACAACGCGCTCAGCGTGACAGCTTGAGGTTTGTATCGGTTGGAGCCCGTTTTGATTGCCCAAGCAAGGGATCACAATGGTTGCACCCCGCAATGCTGACCACGCTCGTGTATCGCTATGGGCCATCGGGTTTCAAGGGCAAAATTAAGTCAGACTCACAGCTTGCAAATGGTCAGTGCATGGCGTTGCTACGACGCGACGCCATTGACCATGACGTATTCAATCAGGTAAGAGGCGAAACGATTGAAGACGTTGCGATTGTGCGTTTAGTTGCCTCAATGGGATGGCGTGTTGCCATGCTTGATGGAAGCAAATTGCTCACGGTGAAAATGTTTGAGTCATTTATTGACACATGGAATGGGTGGGGTCGTTCGCTTTCGCTTGCAAGTGTCGACAACGCACGAAGAGTATTTGGGCACAGCATTGTGCTGGCGCTTGCTCAAGTGGCTCCATTATGGATGTTGGTGTTGGGTGTAAGCACGCCGGTCAGTATTGCGTTGCTGCTTATTCGTGTTGGAACTTTGTTTGGAATGCGCCGAGCATATATACAGCACGATATTTGGTATTGGCTTTCGCCCCTTGCAGACACACTTGCACTCCTTGCCATCGTTCGTGGTTTGATTCGCCAAGTGTTTGGTCGCAATGCAACATGGCGTGGTAGGACATATCAACAATGAACAACATTGCTTCGTTCCACTTGGCAACCTGGCCTGGGGCGCTAGGTGCGCTTGCTCGTTTGGGAACTGATCGTTTGCGCCTCAAACATGTTGAAGGACTTGTCTTTTGGCGGCTACTTGGTACGGGTTCGGGTAGTAACACATCCCAAGGAGCAAACCTGAAACGCACTGCATTTTTTGCGGTTTGGCAAAACGAGCAGTGCCTTCAGCAATTTTTGGATCATCATCCCATTGCTCAGCGCTGGAAGCGAGCCGACGAATCGTGGCATGTGAAGTTGCGCGGTGCAGGTGGGCACGGATCGTGGCGTGGGTTTGCAGTTGCTCACGAGTTAGTTCGTGGTGAAACAGGCGGGCCAATTGCGATGATTACTCGTGCAGATGTTCGGCCTCGTTCATGGAGAGCATTTCGCCGTGCCGGTGAACCAGTGAATATAGAACTGCACCAATCCGAAGGGTTGCTGGCCGTTGTCGGAATCGGTGAGGCACCGATTGGGCGCTTAGGAACATTTAGTTTGTGGAGTTCATTGGAAGCAATGCATCGGTTTGCTACGCAGGCACCTCAGCATCAAGCAGTGGTCGAGCGCACCCGCAACGAGCAGTGGTATGGAGAAGAACTCTTTGCGCGCTTCGAGCCTTACGATTCTGCCGGAACATGGGACGGGATTGATCCGCTTGCTCGCTGACCGGTAATCGGCAGCAACATGCCATAGGGCTCACCATTGAATTGGTGGTGACGGCGATGGGCAACAGCAAGACGTTCGAGCAGAGCAACTTTTTTGTTTCCAAACAATCGCAGCCGCCTATGGATATAAACGTCGTGCACTATGAAGTAAGCAAAGCCATAGGCAGTGATGCCGACACACGTTGGCACGAGTGCGCCAAGTGATGGCTGGTTGAAGCCCAGGGCTAGCAAAATGTTGACTCCAGCTGCCAAGATCACGGGGAAGAAGTCGTTCGCCTCAAGCAAAGCGGGGACAGCGCGCGCCGCATTGCGGTGGTGACTTTCGTGCAGAAACTTGGCCAGCCCGTGCATCACCCAACGGTGGGCGCAATAGGTGAAGGGTTCCATGAGCACGAATGCCAGGGTCGCGATCAGTACGTTTTGCACAGCACCACACGGTAGTTGTCGATAAGGCACACTGAAGGGGTGCTGATCTCACTTACTTGGCAACGCGCGCTGGTGTTTAATGTCATTGCCTGGGTGCTCATTGGGGTTGGCAGTGGCTATTGGCAGGCCAAACGGCCTTTGGTGGCGTTGCGCAGAATGGGGCCCTTTACCCGTATGGGCGCCCGCGAATATGGGGGCGCTCGTTATCGGAAGTGGGGCCGGGTACACCTCTGGAAAGACCTCATTCCCGACGCTGGAACGTGGTTCGGCGGCTTAAGTAAACGAAAGCTGCCATCGGTTGAAAATGGCGGGAGGCTTCGGTTTATCGACGAATGTGTTCGTGCCGAGCGCACTCACCTTGCATTAATCGGAGCAATTCCTTTGTTCGTGGTGTGGAATTCGCCCTCAATGTTTGCAGGCAATGTGGCCTTCGCATTGGTAGGAAACATTCCTTGCTGGATGATCGCAAGATACAACCGAGCAAGGTTGATGAACATTGCTGCGAAGACCAGCCGTCTAGCATGACGGATGATGTATCTTCGCGGTCGATTGCAGTGGTCTCTCCTTGCAATCTCTGTAATTAGTGGCTTAATTGCCTTGGTGCTCTCCCGTGGTAATGACACCGACTCAATTTCGGTGGAGACAACTGTGGAGTCAACAGTTCCGGCTACAACCACCACTGTTTATTCAGAGCCTGTTTACTACACGGTGAATCCCGGTGATTCACTGTTTCAAATTTCTAAGACCTACAACTTGAACATGGCCGAATTGATGGCCCTCAACGGAATTACTGACCCCGACAAAGTAAATGCAGGACAGGTATTGCAACTTCCTGTTCCAACAGGTTTCGTTCCTGTTGCTCCATCAACAACGATGGATCCCTGACGAGTTAAGCGTTGGTGCGTCGACGGTTGTCGGCAAGCGTTGCGATCTCGCGCATGATGCGAGCAATGTCAAAATCTTTCGGTGTGTAAATTGCTGCAACGCCCATCGCACGCAGATTCTCGCGATCGGCTTCGGGAATGATTCCACCCAAAATCAGCGGAGCGTCAACACCAAGTTCGCGCAACTGTTGCAAGACATCGGGAACGAGTTGCAGGTGAGAGCCAGAAAGAATTGAAAGTCCAATCACGTCCGGGTCTTCGTCTCGGGCAGAAGCAGCAATTTGTGCTGGCGTGAGGCGAATACCGCTGTAGACAACTTCCATGCCAGCGTCGCGAGCTGCAACAGCAATCTGTTCTGCGCCGCTCGAATGACCATCTAAACCGGGCTTGGCAACCAAAAACTTTGGTGGTCCGCCAGGGATAGTTCGGACATATTCAGCCACATCGGCCAACTCGTGGGTGCGTCTGCCGGCTGCAGCGCCCACGCCGGTAGGTGCGCGGTATTCACCAAAAATGTCTCGCAGCACCTGGCTCCATTCGCCTGTTGTGCCACCGGCCTTTGCCAGCGCAATTGATGCATCCATCAAGTTGGCTTTGCCTGCTGCTGTTTCGCGCAACTGGGCGAGCGCACTGTCCACCGCAGACTGCGAGCGTGCTTGACGCCAAGCTTGAACATCGTCAACCATTTCCTGTTCAACGCGAGGATCGACGGTGAGAATGTTGTCGGTACCACCCAATGGCGACTGCGCAGTTTCTGTGTATTTGTTGACGCCAACAACTATCTGATCGCCGCTCTCAATGCGACGAGTGCGTTCTGCCATCGAAGAAACGAGCCGACCCTTAAGTTCATCAACAGACTCGAATGCTCCACCAAGCGAAAGGATTTCATTGAGTTCCGCCCACGCCGCATCCCGCAACTCGGCAGTGCGCTTTTCAATGACATGGGAGCCAGTGAAGATGTCTTCATATTCGAGTAAATCGGTTTCAAACGCCAGAACTTGTTGCATGCGCAGCGACCACTGTTGATCCCACGGGCGGGGGAGGCCTAGCGCTTCGTTCCAAGCGGGTAGTTGCACGCTTCTTGCCCGTGCAGATTTAGACAACGTTACGGCCAGCATTTCAAGCACAATTCGTTGAATGTTGTTTTCTGGTTGCGCTTCGGTAAGCCCAAGCGAGTTCACTTGCACGCCATAACGGAATCGGCGAGCGCGCTCGTCGGTAATGCCGTAACGCTCAAGACCAATGCGGTCCCACAGTTCGGTGAACGCGCGCATCTTGCACACTTCTTCAACGAAGCGAATACCAGCATTAACAAAAAATGAAATACTGCCGAACACCTGAGAGAATGTTTCGTCGGCAACTTGCCCACTATCGCGAACGGCATCCAAAATATCTATGGCGTTGGCGAGCGAGTAAGCAATTTCTTGTACTGGTGTCGCTCCAACTTCCTGCAAATGGTATGAACAGACGTTCATCGGGTTCCATTTGGGCGCATTCTGCGAGCACCACGCAATCATGTCGACGATGATTCGACGCGACGCAAGCGGAGGAAAAATAAATGTTCCACGCGACAAATATTCTTTCAAAATGTCATTTTGAGTTGTGCCCCGCAATTGCTGCGGGGTAGTTCCTTGCGACTCTGCATTTGCCACGTACAAGGCAAGCAGCCATGCTGCGGGCGCATTGATGGTCATCGACGTGTTCATGTCTGCTGGCGGTATTCCGTCGAGCAGCGTCTTCATGTGTCCGAGGTGCACGACCGGAACGCCAACTTTGCCGACCTCGCCGCGCGCCAATATGTGGTCTGGGTCGTAACCGGTTTGGGTGGGCAAGTCGAATGCGATTGAAAGCCCGGTCTGACCTTTAGCAAGGTTGGTTCGGTACAAGGCGTTCGAAGCAGCGGCTGTGGAGTGCCCTGAATAGGTGCGCATCAGCCATGGGTCGTCGCGGCGTTCGGCCATGGTGCAAGGTTACGGGCTGATCGCTTGCGAAAGGCGATCGAGGTATGCCGTTCGCGGTAACTCGATTACTCCTAGCGACTGCAAATGAGGGGTGAGCCACTGCACGTCTAAGAGCGTCATATTCGAAGAAATCATTGCATCCACAAGGCCCATCAGCGCCACTTTTGAAGCGTCACGCCTGAGATGGAACATCGATTCGCCCGCGAATAAACCGTTCACTCGAACTCCATATAAGCCGCCAACCAGCACACCGTTTTCGTCGAAGGCTTCGACACTGTGGGCCCAGCCCAATCGATGCAGTTCCACGTAGGCGTCAATAAATGGTTCGGTTATCCAGGCGCCAGGTCTGTCGGGCACGGCGCATCCACGCATGACGCGCTCAAAGCATGTGTCGATCCGAATTTCATACCTCCGCGCACTTTGACGCATCGAACGAGTCACTCGCAATTGATCGAGAGGCAACACCGCGCGCTTGCGAGGTGAAAACCATGCGAGGTCGTTGTCACCAAGTGCCAACTCGGTGGCCATTGGGAATATGCCGCAGCGATATGCGGCGATCAGCGTTTCGGGTTCGAGATCAGCACCTCGACCAACGAGGTCGCTTCGTGGCCAATC
>Ga0208853_1000060_pt1 | contig 29336 bp, 18 predicted proteins | sample LakMenEpi03Oct11_FD_150667 | JGI IMG/M metagenome (GOLD analysis project Ga0208853, IMG submission 150667) | Freshwater microbial communities from Lake Mendota, WI - 03OCT2011 deep hole epilimnion (SPAdes) | ecosystem: Environmental > Aquatic > Freshwater > Lake > Epilimnion/Euphotic zone ... | reverse complement strand
AATGCTTTGATTAATAATTTTGCACCCGTAATATTTTTTCCATCCCAAGCATCAAAAGGAGCTAGTAATTGTAATCTATCAGAGGTTGGTGAAACGGCTACTTGAACATTACTTCCATCTTCTGCTGGTGCTTGAAAACCAGCATCTTCAACATCAAAACCTCTTTTTGGTAATTCGTCTCCAAAAGGAGCATTCAATTTTACAGCTTCGCCATTATCATTCAATAAAGTATCGGTTAACGGATTGAAATCCAATCTTCCAGCAATGGCCAATGCTGCCACCATCTCGGGTGAGGTTACAAAAGCATGGGTGTTTGGATTTCCATCAGCACGTTTTGAAAAGTTTCTATTAAAGGAATGAACTATGGTGTTTTTTTCTTGTTTATCTGCACCCGCTCTATCCCATTGACCAATACATGGGCCGCAAGCATTGGTAAATACTTTGGTTCCCATTTTTTCGAAAGTCGCAATAATACCGTCTCTTTCAATAGTATATCTAATTTGCTCTGAACCAGGATTGATACCAAATTCAGCTTTTGGCGTAATTCCGTGCTCGACTGCTTGTTCCACAATAGAGGCAGCTCGTGCCATATCTTCATAAGACGAATTGGTACACGAACCTATTAATCCCCATTCTACCTTAATTGGCCATCCATTTTTAGCTGCTTCTTCTTTCATTTGAGAAACTGGAGTTCCTCTATCGGGTGTAAAAGGTCCATTGATATGGGGTTCTAATTCTGATAAGTTGATTTCAATTAATTGATCAAAATACTGTTCAGGATTAGCATATACTTCCGCATCAGCTGTTAAATAATCTGATACTTTATCGGCAGCATCCACCACATCTTGACGACCAGTAGCTGCTAAATACCGTCTCATAGAGTCATCATAACCAAAAGTTGATGTTGTGGCTCCAATTTCAGCTCCCATATTACAAATAGTCCCTTTTCCAGTACAAGACATCGAAGTAGCACCTTCACCAAAATATTCTACAATAGCACCCGTTCCACCTTTTACAGTGAGTATATCAGCTACTTTAAGAATAACATCTTTTGGGGCTGTCCAACCGCTTAATTTTCCGGTTAATTTGACACCTATAAGTTTTGGAAATTTTAATTCCCAAGACATTCCACTCATTACATCTACCGCATCTGCACCTCCAACACCAATGGCTAGCATCCCTAATCCACCTGCATTTACAGTATGCGAATCGGTTCCAATCATCATTCCGCCTGGAAAAGCATAATTTTCTAAAACAATTTGATGAATAATACCTGAACCTGGTTTCCAAAATCCGATACCGTATTTATTGGACACCGAAGAAAGGAAATCAAAAACTTCTTTGGACTGACTGTTGGCTAATTCTAAATCTTGTTTAGCGCCGTTTTTAGCCAAAATTAAGTGATCACAATGTACGGTAGTGGGAACTGCAACTGTCTTTTTTCCGGCGTGCATAAATTGCAACAATGCCATTTGCGCAGTGGCATCTTGACAAGCCACTCTATCGGGAGCAAAATCAACATAATCCTTCCCTCTAGTGAACGATTGAGAAGGAGTTCCTTCCCATAAATGAGAATATAAAATCTTTTCAGAAAGTGTTAATGGACGTCCAACCAACTCACGAGCTTTATCTACACGAGAAGCCAATGTTCCATATACTTTTTTAATCATTTCAATATCAAAAGCCATAATATTTTGGGTTTATTTGTTTAACTGCATTGTGTTTGGCCACACGACCACGAATGCAGTGCAAATTTACGAAATCGATATACTTCTAAAAAGTTTTTGATAAAATAAGTTGCAATAGCTTAGTATTTTAAGATATTACTATTTTTCCGCCTTTATTTTGTTGATTTGTTATTTTAAAGTGCAAAAAATAATAATTCTTACTATTTATCTCTTAAATCCATCATGGGTTTTTCATAAAAACGATACAAAATAGCACTTAAAACAAGGGTTATAAGAAGATAAACCATTGTAAAAAAGTATAATCCCAATCTGTTTTGTACATCCATTGGAAAAGAATATTTCATTAATTGGAGTACCACACTATAATGCAATAAGTAAATAGAATAGGAAATAATACTAATATAAGTTATGGGTTTACCAATAAAAGAAGGTGATTCTCTCCAATCTGATAAAAAGGGCAAAAAACAAGCTACTGCAATGGATAATAAAGGGAGATATAAAACATTCCAAAACAGAGGTTGAATGGCAATTAATAGCCCAAAATGTCCCAAACTAAAAAATAAAAATAATAGCATTAGTGTTCCTAAAAGGAAAAATAAATATTTTGTTTTCCCCCAAAATGAAGTACAGTTTAAATAAATCCAACTGAATAAAACACCTATAAAAATACTATCCAATCGATACAAAACAACTGCTTTCAAGGAAACATTCCATTGGTCTAAAGTAGTGTTATATGTTGTGTTTTGATAATACAATTTATTGCCAATAAAAATTGCTATCAACAACAAAACTGTAAAAAGAAAAAACCTTGATTTACTTCTTGGTTTGATTAAAAGTCCCAAAACCAACATAAAAAAAGGCATAACAACATAAGCAAACTCTTCCACGGATAAACTCCATGATTCTGTAAAAAAGGGTAACATGGTAATTTTAAAATTTTGCAAAAAGAAAAAATACCGCCACAGTTGTGGCGTTTCATAACCAATAATTCCTGCGATTAGAATATTGATAAGCAAAACCAAATAATAATTAGGAAGTGTCCTAAACCATCTTCTTTTTAAGAAATAGAACACGGTAGCTAGAGAAAAATCTGCCTTAAGATACAATTGATATAGGATTTTACCTATAAGAAAACCACTCAACACAAAGAAAATCTCAACACCAAAAAAACCAAATAACTGTAAAAGTTGATGAAATAGACTGTCGTCTTGAGGGTAAATCCACAAACAATGCCCTGCTACAACCATAGTAATAGCTATGGTTCGCATCAAGTCTAGGCCAAATATTCTTTTGTTTTGATGGTTTTCTATCACTATCTTATTCATTGTTTAAATATAATAAAATAGTTAAAGCAATTTAAAGCAATTTATCAATAATCATTTCTTCGGTTATTCCTTCAGCGTCAGCTTTGTAGTTTTTGATAATTCTATGGCGCAAAATTCCGGTAGCAACCGCTTTCACATCCTCAATATCGGGAGAAAATTTTCCGTTGAAAGCAGCATTGGCTTTGGCCGCTAAAATCAAGTTTTGAGAAGCTCTTGGCCCTGCACCCCAATCGATATAATTTTTGATATAATCGTTGGACAATGGATTGTTAGGTCTTGTTTTACTTACTAAAGTTACCGCATATTCAATAACATTATCAGCCACAGGAATTCGGCGAATTAAATGTTGGAAATCAATGATTTCTTGTGCGGTAAACAATGGATTGATGACAGGTTTATCATCAGAAGTGGTGCTTTTTACGACTTGAACTTCTTCTTGATATGATGGATAATCTAATTTTATAGCAAACATAAAACGGTCTAATTGGGCTTCGGGTAAAGGATAAGTTCCTTCTTGTTCAATTGGGTTTTGAGTTGCTAAAACAAAATAAGGTAAGTCTAATTTATAGTTTTGACCAGCAATAGTTACTGAACGTTCTTGCATCGCTTCGAGTAATGCGGCTTGTGTCTTTGGTGGTGTTCTGTTAATTTCGTCGGCCAAAATAATATTTGCAAAAATTGGTCCTTTGATGAATTTAAATTGACGATTTTCATCGAGAATTTCACTTCCGAGTATATCCGAAGGCATCAAATCGGGTGTAAACTGAATGCGTTTAAAATCCAATCCTAATGCTTGAGAAATAGTATTTACCATTAAGGTCTTCGCTAATCCAGGAACGCCTATAAGTAATGCATGTCCTCCAGAAAATATACTGAGTACTATTTGGTCAACCACATCGTCTTGACCAACAATAATCTTGGAAATCTCTTTTTTTAGCTCTACTCTTTTTTGAACTAAATTTTGAACGGCTACTACGTCTGACATAATACTTTTATAGAATTTAGAATGACAATATACAAATTTTAGTGCCCAAAACACTAATTACTATTCCGAAATTTCGGGAGTGAACAACTATTTCTTTAGCCAATTATTGGTAAACAAACAGTCTTGGTATTCGCCATTAATTTTAATATAGGTTTCTTTTATTTTTTCATCACTCCATTTAGCAATAGCTTTGATTTGTTTTTCTTTTAAAGCTAAATCTTTAATTTTGATATAATCCTTAGCATAATCTGCAGGGTGTTCATTAATTCTGTTGGTTACAGTAATGATTTTGTATTTCTTTCCTGTTCTAGGATCGTCATCCAAAATAGGTGGTGTAATAGCATTATCTTTCAAATTGGATACTTCGCTATACAAACTGGGATCCATTTTAGTCAATTCAAAATGGGTATCTTGCGTTTTTGGATTAATCAAAATTCCACCATTGGCTCTGGTTTCCTTTTCATCAGATAATGTTCTGGCTGCTTCGGAAAAGGTAATTTCACCACTTTCAATTTTCTTTTTTATTGTAATGATTTTCTCTTTGGCTTCTTTTAATGCTTTATCAGAAACTTTGGGCATCATCAAAATATGTCTCAACTCCACTTCTTGTCCTTTAATTCTCTCGACCATGATAATATGATAGCCATATTCTGTTTCAAAGGGTTCTGATATTTCACCTTCGGTTAAACTGAAAGCAACATCTTTAAATTCCTTTACAAATTGCGTTTTTCTATTAATTTTATAAAAACCACCACTAGATGCTGATCCTTTATCGTCTGAATAAATCACGGCTCTTGTTTTAAAACTAGCACCAGCTAAAACTTCTGCTTTTATTTCTTTTAATCTATTGACCACTCTTTGTTTTTCTTCTTCTGTTATTTTAGGAGAAATAACAATTTGGGCTACTTCCATTTCTGCCCCAAAAAGTGGGAGTTCAGATTGCGGGATTTTTTTGAAAAAATTACGTGTCTCCTCAGGAGTAATTTCAACGGCATCTATGATTTTCTTTTGCATCTCACCCGTAAGTTTATTCATTTTAGTAATTTCAAATAACTCATTTCTAAATTCTTCTTCATTACTTTTTTTGAAATAGGATACCACCTTTTCCATTGAACCCAGTTGCTCTACCATGTAGTTTAACTGTTCGTTCATTCTCTCTTTGACTTCTTCGTCTCTGATTACGATACTATCTTGAATGGCTTGATGAGCATACAATTTATCTTCCAATAATTTTCCTAACAGTTGACAGCGAGTAATATCTTTTATGGATTGATTTTGACTTGATAATTCTAAATAGGTTTTGTCAATATCAGAGTCTAGTATGATATAATCGCCAACAGTAGCAATAACACCATCAACTTTTTGTTTTTTGGAAGAAGATACCAAAGTTGGTTTTGTTTTCACCGAGTCTTTAATGATTTCTTGAGCTTGGGTAAAAAACACCGAACAGATAAGGGTAATAATTGTTAGTAGAATTTTACTATTGGTATATTTCATAATCTTTATTTTTAATGGCATCTTCTGTGATTTCTTTTTCAAACTTCTTTATTAATTCTAATTTTCGTTTATTTAGCAATACCTCTCTTAAAGTAGGTTTTATAAAATCAAATGGGGAAATCTGATTTTTATCAATTACACTGGTAATTTTTACTAAATAAACATCATTATTTATCGTTTTTTCTATACTCTTCCCTGCAACAATTACTGCATCTCTATTGTCAGGTGTGATAAAAGGTAACTTGCTATATACTTGACTCATATCGACCCAAACACTATCATTCAATGCAAAACTCTTGAACTGTAAGGCATAAGTATCCCAAAACTTTTTATCTTTTTTGTTATAATCAAAGAAATTACTTCTTATGGTGGAAAAACGGGGATTGTCTTTGGAAAGATTGATGAATCTCAATCTAACTAATGTTCCGTTTGTTTTAAAATTCTCTTTATTATCGTTGTAATATTGTTTTAATTCTTCTTGTGATATTATTGTATCAACGGTATTTTTTACTACTTCTTCTATATATGCTTTAGTATACAAATCAAATTTATACTGTTTAATCAAGGTATTGTATTCGCCTTTTTTTGAGTCACTTAAATTTCGTTCTGCCGCTTCAATCAACAATTTTTGACTTGCCCATCTGTTGATAAAATCCCTAACCAATAACACACTATCTTCTTTTGAAGTTCCTGCGGGAACTAGCGTAGCTATATCACTTTTGTACAAATAACTTTTCCCAACTCTGGCTATTGATTCCAGTTTTTGTTCTGGTTTGAAATAACTACAAGAACAAGCTATCAAAAAAAAGAGGAAAAAACTATTTTTAACCATGTTTAGGGCTGCAATTGTTTTTTTACACGTTCAAATACATCATTGTTGATTTTTATTGTAAACTCTTTTTTCAAATCATCTACCCAACGCTGCTCTAAATACTGCTGATAATCATTGACTAATTTTCCTTTACATTCATCAAATGTTTTTATGCCCGCAGGCAAAACTTTGTCTACTTTGGTTACAAAATAATATTCGCCTTCTTTGAAAATATCAGAAATACCAACTTCATATTTTGTTGCTTTTGGTAATGCATCGCTACCCTCCTCAAAAGTACCTGTGTTGGCCATTATATTAACGACATTGTCAACGTTTAATGTTTCTTTAATCTTTGGCAATTCTGTGTTTTTCTTCAACAATGCTAATGCCTTTTTGATCATTTCCATTTTGGTTGAAGAAAGAACGCTAGCTTCCACTCTTTTCTTCCACAAATGTTCTGACTTATGCTCGTTATAAAAGCTTTGTAAGCCAACAGTATCGGTCTTTGCGCGTTCCCAAATCTCTTTTTCCATCAAGTCAAACAACAATAATCCATCGCGGTATTCTTCCATCACATTGGCAAATTCAGGAAATTCATTTTCTAAATTTTCATCGTAGTAGGCCGTTAACTGTTCGTCTAAAAATTTCTCGTAAATAGCATCTACTAGTTTAGACAACGGTTTAACGGCTATTCCTGATTTTTGTTGCTTGTCAACATATTCTAAAAATGTTTTCCCGTCTACCTTTTTTGTGCCATTAATGGTTAATAAAGTTGCGGTGTATTCTTTAGCATTGGCAGGAAGTGTCCATTTGGACTCATAAAAATCATTGGTCACTAATTTTGAAAGTAATCCAAATTGTTTTGAATCTTTTTTGTAAGTGTATTTTTTTCTTAATTTTTCATTTAACGAAGTAACTAACTTTTTAGACCTATCGTCTTTCCCTATTTTACCTTCCAATTCGATTCTCATTTCCTCCATGGTTTTTATAGGATGCTTTTCTATCAACTTGATGATATGCCAACCAAATTGAGATTGAAATGGTTGAGACATTTCATTGGCAGTATTTAAGGAAAAAGCGGCATTTTCAAATTCCTCTGAACTCAATTGCCCAGAACCAAATTTGTTTAAAACTCCACCCTTTCCTGCAGACGATTTGTCTTCTGAAAATTGCTTCGCCAAATCCTCAAACTTTTCACCTTGTTGGATTTTTTTATAAATATCATTAATAGTATTTTTAGCTTTTTCTTGGTCGGTATCCTCGGGCTTTGGATTTAATATCATGATATGAGCAACTGTAATTTCACCTCGATTGGCTCTAATATCATCCACTTTCAAAATATGATACCCAAAACGGGTTCTCGTAATTTTTGAAATTTGTCCTTTTGGTGTATTGTATGCTGCGTTTTCAAAAGCATAGACCATTCTAAATGCCGTGAAATAGCCCAAGTTACCTTTATTATCTTTGGCCGAAGGATCTTCAGAATATTGAACGGCTAAATTTCCAAAATCTTCACCCGACATTGATTTTAATCTTATGTCTTGAATCTTTTTATACGCTTTTAAAGTGTCCTCAGCTGTTGCATTTTCATCAGCTAAAATCAAAATATGTGAGGCCTTGATTTCTTTTTGCAAACGATTATATCCTTCCGTTATCAGTTCATCGGTAATTTTTGTATCGTTGAAATAGTTTTTGGCCAATTGAGTTCGATAGGATTTTAACTCATTTTGATATTTTGGATTGTTTTCTAAACCTAGTTTGTAGGCCTTATTGACTTTTAATTTATAGCCAATAAAAAGTTCTAAATATTGGTTTAAATCTTTTTGCGATTCATCTTTGACTAAGTCTAAATTCTTTTTATACACTCTTGAAAATTCATCGGGATAATAGGGTTTTTCATTGATAGTAAATAAAACTTCTTTTGAATTATTTTGCGCAATACTGGCAAATGAAACTACAAAGAACAACCCGAAAAAAAACTGTTTTAAGCTCATGATTTTATAAATTCGATTAAAAATTTTATACAAAAATATTGGTTTTATTGATATGCCAAAAACACTTTGGTTTAGTGACGTTACAATCAACAAAAGTAACAATTCAAACACATTATACAAGAATCAAGACTACTATTAACAAAAATTTATTAACAGCACTTTTACTAGCTTTAGTAAATGAGAAATCAGAAATTGATTTGAGAACGATATAATGAGTAAATAATAGTATTTTTGCAAATTATTTATTGAAACTCATGAATTTTTTAAACGAAATACAACGCCGCCGAACCTTTGGAATCATCTCGCATCCCGATGCTGGTAAAACTACGCTAACTGAAAAATTATTGCTTTTTGGTGGTGCAATTCAAGAAGCTGGTGCCGTAAAAAACAATAAAATTAAAAAAGGTGCTACTTCCGATTTCATGGAAATCGAACGCCAAAGAGGAATTTCTGTGTCAACTTCGGTATTGGCTTTTAATTATCATGGGAAAAAAATCAATATCCTAGATACACCTGGTCATAAGGACTTTGCCGAAGACACCTTCAGAACATTAACCGCTGTTGATAGTGTAATAGTAGTCATTGACGTAGCCAAAGGTGTGGAAGAACAAACCGAAAAATTGGTGGAAGTTTGTAGAATGCGCAACATTCCGATGATTGTTTTCATCAACAAATTAGACCGCGAAGGAAAAGATGCTTTTGACCTCATGGATGAAGTGGAGCAAAAACTAGGATTGAGTGTTACTCCTTTGAGTTTTCCAATCGGAATGGGCTATGATTTTCAAGGGATTTATAATATTTGGGAGCAAAACATCAATCTTTTTAGTGGTGACAGCCGCAAAAATATTGAAGACACCATCGCTTTTTCTGATATCAACAGCTCAGAACTAGAGAAAATTATAGGCGAAAAACCAGCGGTTAAATTGAGGGAAGAATTAGAATTAATTTCAGAAGTGTATCCTTCATTTGACAGAGGCGACTACCTCAGCGGGAAATTGCAACCCGTTTTCTTTGGTTCGGCGCTGAATAATTTTGGTGTGAGAGAATTGTTGGATTGCTTTATAGAAATAGCACCATCGCCAAAACCTAAAGAATCGGAAACTAGATTAGTAAAACCCGAAGAAGAAAAAATGGCTGGATTTGTATTTAAAATTCATGCTAATATGGATCCAAAACACAGAGACAGACTGGCTTTTGTAAAAATTGTGTCGGGTACTTTTGAAAGAAATAAACCCTACATGCATGTTCGACTGAACAAAAATCTAAAATTCTCAAGTCCAAATGCCTTTTTTGCGGAGAAAAAGGAGATTGTTGATATTTCTTATCCTGGCGATATTGTGGGTTTACACGATACAGGCAATTTTAAAATTGGAGACACACTAACCGAAGGAGAAATAATGAGTTTTAAAGGCATTCCAAGTTTTTCTCCCGAACATTTTAGATATATCAATAACGCTGATCCATTGAAAGCAAAACAGTTGGACAAAGGAGTTGACCAATTGATGGATGAAGGTGTGGCGCAATTGTTCACGCTCGAAATGAACAACCGAAAAGTAATTGGTACTGTTGGAGCACTTCAATATGAAGTAATACAATACCGATTAGAACATGAATATGGGGCAAAATGTAGTTATGAAAACTTCCCTGTTCACAAAGCGTGCTGGGTAAAACCAACCGATCCTAAAAGTGAAGAGTTTAAAGAATTTAAAAGAATTAAGCAAAAATTTTTAGCTCATGACAAGTATGGACAATTAGTATTTTTAGCCGATTCTGAATTTACCATACAAATGACACAAAGCAAGTTTCCTAATGTTAAATTGTTTTTTACCTCAGAGTTTGAATAAAAAATATTAAAAAACAATCTATTTTTTTGTTATTAAAAAGGATTACATTATATTTACGCGCTGAAATATAGTATTTATGAGAAAGTTTTACAAATTTTACTTATTGTCGTTTATCTTACTATCTGATTTTGTAGCTTTTGCACAACCTGGTGATGATGATGGTGGTGGTGGTCTTGAAGGTGATGATCCTCAACCAGCTCCTATTAATGGTAAATTAGTAATCTTGGCTTTAACAGCTATTCTATTTGTACTTTACACTTACAGAAAAAATAAAAGAGCCATTTAGTTAAAAACATATTTATTTAAAACCATTCCAATACAAAAGGAATGGTTTTTTTATGTTTACACTTCTCCAAAAAAAATACTCCTCAATTTCCTTGAGGAGTATTTTTGTTTTTATTTGAAAAGAATATTATCGAACTACTTTCTTAATCACTACCACACCATCTTCTGAAGTGATTTGAACCAACAATACTTCATTGGCCATGCCCACAGTCATGTTGGTTTGAGAAGCATTGATGTTGTTGCGTTCCAACAACAAACGTCCTCTAATGTCAAACACTTTTACCGATGCCATAATGGTAGTTCCTGCATTGATTACAAAGTCATTTAGTTCATTTTTGTAGACAATCACTTGGTTTGCATTGAAAGTTGGGTTCTCAATACTTAACTGCGATTGATAGATAATTTCAAAACGATTAGTAAAGGTTCCTGCTACAGAAGTAAAATTATAAGCACTTGTTTGCAGGTTATGCTCTGTGGCCGTTAGATTGTCTTTGAGGTAAATCGCTTGGTTGGTATTGGTAAACAAACCGTCTACATGGTCGATGGCAATGCTGTAATTGCCGGAAGTAAGCGCTTTATAAGACAAAGGCACCACATCGCTTGGGTCAAACTCAGGCCTTCCTTGAATAGAATATTCACCAGCTCCAATTAAACTAGTTAAATAAAATTCTTTATTGATATTCTCCCCATCAATTCCTCTATCATCTGCTATCGTTCCCTCTGAACTGTAGCCAACAGCCATCTGGCTATAAACTCCTGTATTGTCAATTAAATTTAACCAATACAAGCCGTTATTTATGCTAGTGGTTGTTTGTGAATTTCTAAAAAACTGATTTGCATTTGAACTTCTTCTCATACTATTAGTAAAGCTTACGGTTGAACCACTTGTCGCTTTTACAATAAATCCTTGTCCAATATTAAGAACCCAATTTTGCTCTTGTCCACCACCTGTGGGGAAGAAACCTGCACCTGTATCGCCTCCTGCTGAACCATTAGCTACATAAGCAGTTTTGGTAAGTGTGGCATATGAGGTTGATACCCCTGTAGTATTCGTTTTTCTCCATAAGTATAGTGGTCCGGTTATGTTGGTGTTACCATCTATAAAATTGTGTACGTTAAGTCTAGATGGATAAGGATTTCCTACAGCGTTAAAACCATTTAATGCTGTGGATACCGTTGCTGAGATAGGTCCATTATTAGCAACTCCAGTAAAAATACCATTGTAAACTGTTGGAGATGTTGGGTGATTATAAGGTACACGTATCAAATAACCAATTCCGTTAGTGAATTGAACATTAGCATTATCCGTTCCATCAACACCATTTGGTGAAACCAAAGGAGAAGGATATTGTAAACCCGTTAAATTGAAACCTACAGAATTGTTATATAAATCAGTTGCAGTATCATACACATAAAAACGATTGGGAAGTGTAAACTTAGAGAAAGCATACAATCCTTGCCCAGTGACTGGCGATGACCATAAGGTATAATCTAGACGTTTTAAAAGTGAGCTGTTACGTTGTACTATAGTAGAACCCGAACCTGAATTCGTATCATTAGTAGTTTGTAATAAATTAGCATTGTTTTCCAATGTTAACGTTCCGTTGTTTACAATAGCATTAGTAACTGTTAAATCAAATCCAGAGTTTACTACTAATGAGGCAGTTGAATTAATTGTTAATGAATTAACAGAAACATCGGAACTTATTACTGGATAAAAACTAGCGCTTGCTATAAAGACATTCGACTGCAAAGTTGGTAAACCATTAGACCAGTTTCCTGAAGTTGCCCAAGCGGTTGTGCTTGCGCCTGCAGTCCAAGTGGTTTGACCTTCTCCTAATTGGAAGTCACCATAAAGAGTAACTCCTGTCGCTTGTGTAGTCGTACTCGTTCTAGCACCGATGGTCAAGTTCGTCCAAGATGGATTCACATAATTCGCAATACCTAAAACTGAGGTACTCACTCCAGAATCTACATCACCTGCAACGAACGTAAACGTCGCGTCATAACTTCCTCCAGTAACACCACTATTTGCAATGCTGTAGAAACGGTTTACTGTTTTAGTAGCTACTAAAGTAGAGCTACCAATTTGTGGATGATCATTATTGGTCGTTGACACGGTAATATTGCCTGCTCCAGTCACACCACTATAAGCAGTAGTTACCGGTGTATAATCAGTACTACTTCCGATTTCGAAGGTTCTAGAATTAGTACCCGTTGGAATATTTTTTTGTAAGTTACCACGAACCCATCCATTGACATTCGCCGTCACATTGTCCCCAGTTGGAATAATTACTTTAAACGCATTGGTAACCAATTGTGCATTTAAAGTCAAGTTATTGTTTACGGTCATATCATTAGCCAAACTAACTGTTCCTCCACTCGTTTTATTTATAAACAAGAAATCAAAAGTAGCAGCACCAATAGTTGTTACTGTTGAAGTTCCAGCCCCTTGAAAGAAAACAGCTCTTGTATTTGAAGCATAGGAACCATTCGTTTTTGTATCCCAATTCCCACTCAAGTAAATATCGCCACCAATTGCACTAGATAGGGTAAGCACACTAGTTCCAGTAGTATTCCCTCCAATCACAACATTACCACCAACAGTCAATGAATTGGTAGTAGCTCCCATTGTTAAAGACCCAGCACTAGGAGAACCATCCAATCCCAAATTCAAATTTCCTGCAATAGCTCTATTTGCAAAACCATTTGCAGATAAATCTACCGTTGTTCCATTTTGAATTAAAACGTGATTTGGATATCCTTTTCCACTAGTGGCACTCCATTCTAAGTTACGACCATAAGTTCCCGTCGTATTATAGATTAAAGTAGAAGCACTTCCGTAAGTTGGTGCATTCGTATTGATAAATGCCCCTGAATTGAGTTGCAACGAAGTCACAATATTTGAAGCAGAACCAAAATTAACTCCACCCGCAATAGTCACCGTTGGGAAATTAACCGTTCCTGAAACCGTTCCTGCACCCACAAAAAACACAGGTCCTGCAGTAGCGGTAAAGTCACCAGCAGTAGCTACAATCGATCCACCTGTTGGAATCGTCAATTGTTTCGCATTCAAATCTAATCTCCCTGCGGTTAAAGTCAACGAACCAGAAGTAGCTGTGATCGCTGTAATTGCAGATAAAGTAACTATATTATTTGGAGAAGTCCCCGTATTGTTAATCGTTAAGGTATTAACACTAGCAGGTAAACCAGTTCCTGTAATTTGATTCGCAACGCCATTATAAACATAATTGGCTCCTGCATTAAATGATCTTGTTGTAGTTTGAACAGAACCCGTTGCTCCAGAAGAAGCAATACCTGCAGTATTTCCTGTTCTAAATGTTGAACCACTTGCTGCAGTAAATGTTCCAGCTCCAGTAATTACTGAAGTTCCAAAATTTACAGTTGAACCAGAAACTACTGTTAAGTTAGCATTAGACGCAACAGTTAGAGTTCCTGAGTTTGAAATTGTTTGAACACCTGCACCATTCAAGTTCACCGCTGCCGCAGAAGCTGGGCTAAAAGTTAATGTAGCGCCACTTGCAACAGAGATATTCCCTTTTACACTAGATGCTACGGTCACATTCAAGTTTAGTGTTCCCTGAGTAACAGTTAAATTATCAATACTATAAGCGGTACCACCTGTACCTGAAGCAGCTCCAGCAGCATCATACTCAAAGTTAGCATAGGTTCTACCGGCAAGACTAGGAGCATTTGCAACAGACAATTTAAACAAACTACCTGTTTGAAAAGTAATTTTGGAGGCAGGTTGTCCCAACCCAAATGGGCTTGACCCTGCAATCTGATTAAAGGTTGAGCCACTTGCGAAAACAATCACATTAGGAGTTCCTGTTGAACCGAATAAATTACCCGTATTACTTGTGCCTTGCGTTATTACTGATCCACTATTAAAAGTTAAAGCACTAGCATCCGCCACTATAAAAGTATTCACAGAACCAGAAAAAGTCATATTCCCGCTCACACTTCCTGTTGCTCCAGTTGCTAAAGTCAACGCTAAAGCACTCGCGCCATTCGCATTCAAAGCGCTGCCCGAAGCTACAGATAAATCGGCACCTGTTACGCCATTACTAATCGTTAAGGCACCCGCACCTGCAGGTTGCAAGTTTACCGTCGTATTGCTAGACACTAGTATTCCACCAACCGTTTGAATAGGTATATTGGTTACAGTCGTAGTAGCACCGTTATTAAATTGTAAAATATCAGCAGTGTTTGGAGTTGTTCTAGGTGGTGACCAATTAGTATCTGTTGCCCAAGAAGCTGTTCCTGTCTGGTTCCAGGTATAAGTTGAAGGTGCCACTACAGTATAGTTATAATTACTTCCTGAATTATTATTCAAATTAATGGTGGCAAAATCAGCGTCTGCAACTGCCATAGGAGTTGTTCCGCCTGATGTAAATACATAATAAACCACATTTGCACCTAATGTATTTGCAGTAGCAGGAATAGTAGCGGTGTAAGTTGAAGCTGAACCTGTCATGTTAAGTATAGTTGAAGAGCTAAAGTTATTCGTTGAATACCTTAAAAACACCCCTTGACCAGTTGGTAAATTTGCAGAAGTTGTAGCTGTTATAGTAACTGCGTTACCTGTTGCAACGCTACCAGCAATAGGAGATTGAGTTACACTACTTACAGAAACTGGTGTAGCAAAAGTCTCAAAAACATATCCTCTGGTGTTTGACCCAGAAGCTACATCTCTTATAATGAAAGTATAAAATCTTCCATTTGTTTGATTATAAGTACCATCTCCTCCGTTTGCAAACCAATCCGTTTGAGTATTGAAGGTTACCGATGCACCTCTAGCCCATTTGGGACTGAATGATTCATTGTTAGCGAATAAAAACCCAGCAGATGCATTTGTAGTTGTAGCCTGAACAGTAGCAATCCATGTTTGATTAAGTCCAGCTCTATAGGTCATAGCACTATTTCCGAAGGAATTAATTGTTCCACGAACAGCCATGGTAGGCTGAGTTTGACCAATTACATCATTCACATTTAATGAAATAAAAAAAAGAAATGCAAAATTAATGATTTGTAATAATCTGGTTTTTTTTTGTAGTGACTTATTCATAAATCTGTGGTATTAAGTAATCTGTTTAATATAATTTGGTTAGCAAAAGCAATATAATAATCAAAAAAAAGGCCTGAAAAAAGATTTTCTTTCAAGTCATTACTTTTTGAAGTTAATAAAAGATGCTAAAAATACATTAAAATTCTATAAAACAAAATTTTAACCGTTTAAATGTAGATAAAAATTTATAGTGTAGTATTTATCTTTAAATGATTTTATAACAGTTGTGAATTTAGCTACCCTACCTATTAATAACTGAAATGTTTGTATTTTTGGGAGAGGGAACCTCCCTGCCGATAGGCATGGGTTGGGAGATGGGACTGAGAACAGAGCACTTAGAACTTACATCTTACAATTCGCAATTAAAAAAAACCTCTTCACCCAATGTTTCGGGAATGAAGAGATTTTGTAGATTTTATAGTGGGTTATGCTTGACCCGCTGGACCAAAATTCAGAGGGATTTGGGGTTGTTCTACATCTTTAATTTCGCCATTGGCAACTTCAAATCGGTGAATGTTTTCGCCCAATGCTTTCAGAAAACGTTTTGCATGTTGCGGGGTTAATACAATTCTGGATTTTACTTTTGCCTTTGGTGTTCCAGGCATAATCGTTACAAAATCGACTACAAACTCGGAGGCAGAGTGGTTGATTATGGCCAAATTGGAATAAATTCCTTCGGCTGTATTTTCATCTAATTCGATGTTGATTTGTCCTTGTTGTTGATTGTTATCGTTCATTGGATTTTAGATTTTAGATATTAGATATTAGATTTTAGATATTAGATTTTAAATTTAATGTTATTGATGTTTACTATTTGACATCTAATATTAAAAGCCACTAATTTAGAATTTAAAATAGTGGCTTTTATTTATCGCTTACCTTTTCCCCTCTGTCATTGCGAAGAATGAAGTAATCTAGAGGGTTAGGGTGAGGCTTTTAATAAATGTACTCTTCTTTACTCGCCATAATCTCGTTATAGTCTTCTTTAGAACCTACAATCGTATGATCGTAATCTCTCATACCGGTTCCAGCAGGAATTCTATGTCCAACAATAACATTTTCTTTAAGACCTTCAAGCGTATCAACTTTACCAGCTACGGCTGCTTCGTTTAATACTTTGGTAGTCTCTTGGAACGATGCTGCAGAGATAAATGATTTGGTTTGTAACGATGCTCTTGTAATACCTTGTAATACTGGAGTAGCGGTAGCTGTAATTACATCACGAGCCGAAACTTGGTTTTTATCATTACGTTTTAGTAACGAATTTTCATCTCGCAATTCACGTGGCGAAATGATTTGACCAGGTTTTAACACCTCAGAGTCACCTGCATCTTCCACTACTTTCATTCCGTATAATTTATCGTTTTCTACAATGAAATCAGCAGTGTGAATTAGTTGCTCTTCTAAGAACAATGTATCTCCTGGATCTTCCACTCTTACTTTACGCATCATTTGACGGATAACCACTTCAAAGTGCTTATCATTGATTTTTACCCCTTGCAAACGGTATACTTCTTGAATTTCGTTTACCAAATACTGTTGAACAGCCGATGGTCCTTGAATTCTTAAAATATCGTCTGGCGTAATAGCACCATCAGATAAAGGAACACCCGCTTTTACAAAGTCATTCTCTTGGACCAAGATTTGACTAGATAATTTAACTAAGTATTTCTTAACCTCACCAAATTTAGACTCAATGATTATCTCACGATTACCTCTTTTGATTTTACCAAAAGTAACTACACCGTCAATTTCGGAAACTACAGCAGGGTTTGATGGATTTCGAGCTTCTAACAACTCCGTAATTCTTGGTAAACCTCCTGTAATGTCACTTGCTTTTGAAGAACGACGTGGAATTTTCACAAGAATCTTTCCTGCTTTAATTTTCTCTCCGTCTTCTACCATCAAGTGAGCTCCAACTGGCAAGTTATAAGAACGTATTAGCTCGCCATCTTTACCATAAACCAATAAGGTTGGGATTAATTTTTTATTTCTTCCTTCAGAAATTACTTTTTCTTGGAAACCTGTTTGTTCATCAATTTCAACTTGGAACGATTGTCCTTGTTCTAAATCTTCGTAAGCAATTTTTCCGGTAAATTCAGAAACAATTACACCATTATAAGGATCCCATTTGCAGATAGCAGTTCCTTTTGCTACTTCTTCTCCGTCTTTTACACTAATTATAGAACCATAAGGAATGTTGTGCGTACTTAATAAAATTCCGGTTTTAACATCTACTAATTTCAATTCTGTTGAACGAGAAACAACAATATCCACTTTGTTCCCATCAGCATCTTCACCTACAACAGTTTTTAAATCTTCAATTTCCAGTTTTCCACCAAAACGTGCCACAATAGTAGACACTTCAGAAACACCACCCGCAACTCCACCAACGTGGAACGTACGCAAGGTTAACTGTGTTCCTGGCTCCCCAATAGATTGCGCTGCGATAACACCAACTGCTTCGCCTTTTTGAGTCATTTTTCCAGTGGCTAAGTTTCTTCCGTAACATTTAGCACAAATACCTTTTTTAGCTTCACATACTAGAGGAGAACGCACTTCCACTTTTTCAATTGGAGATTCTTCAATAGCTTTAACAGTTGCTTCGGTAATTTGAACTCCAGAATGAACTAAAATTTCATTATTTAACGGATTGATAACATCGTGTAAGGCAACACGACCTAAGATTCTTTCGCCTAAAGTCTCTACAATCTCTTCGTTTTTCTTCAAAGCAGCAACTTCAATTCCTCTTAACGTACCACAATCTACGGAGTTCACAATAACGTCTTGAGAAACGTCATGCAATCTACGAGTAAGGTAACCTGCATCAGCGGTTTTCAAAGCAGTATCGGCAAGACCTTTACGTGCACCGTGAGTGGAAATAAAGTATTCTAAGATTGATAAACCTTCTTTAAAGTTAGAAAGAATTGGATTTTCAATAATTTCTCCACCACCAGCAGTTGATTTTTTTGGCTTAGCCATCAAACCACGCATACCGGTTAACTGACGAATTTGTTCTTTAGAACCCCTTGCCCCAGAGTCAAGCATCATGTACACGGAGTTGAAACCTTGTTGGTCTTCTCTAATGTTTTTCATTGCTAATTCTGTCAATTGAGCATTGGCAGAAGTCCAGATATCAATAACTTGATTATAACGTTCGTTATTGGTAATCAATCCCATGTTATAATTTACAGAAATTCCTTCAACTTGTTCTCTTGCATCGGAAATTAATTTGTCTTTTTGTTCTGGGATTCTAATATCACCTAATGAGAAAGACAAACCACCTTTGAAGGCAAATTTATATCCCATATCTTTCATGCTATCAAGGAAACTCGCCGTTGTTGGAACATCAGTTACAGCAAGGATTTTTCCAATAATATCACGTAACGATTTTTTAGTCAATACTTCATTGATATAACCTGCTGCTTGTGGCACTACTTCATTAAATAATACTCTTCCGGCAGTAGTTTGAATAATTTTATATACTAAATCTCCATTTTCATTAAAATCTTTAGCTCTAATTTTTACACGAGCGTTTAATTCAACTCGTCCTTCGTTCAAAGCAATATTACACTCTTCGGCAGAATAAAAAGTTAAACCTTCTCCCAAGATTTGATGTTCAGGAACCGATAATCTTTCTTTAGTCATATAATATAGACCAAGAACCATGTCTTGTGATGGAACCGTAATTGGTGCACCATTTGCAGGATTCAAAATATTGTGAGAAGCCAACATCAACAATTGTGCTTCCAAAATAGCTTCGGGTCCAAGTGGCAAGTGAACTGCCATTTGGTCACCATCAAAATCCGCATTGAATGCCGTACACACTAATGGGTGTAATTGAATAGCTTTTCCTTCAATTAATTTGGGTTGAAAAGCCTGAATTCCCAATCGGTGTAAAGTAGGAGCACGGTTTAGTAATACTGGATGTCCTTTGATTACATTTTCAAGTATATCCCAAACTACTGGCTCTTTTTTGTCAATGATTTTCTTAGCCGATTTTACTGTTTTTACAATTCCTCTTTCGATTAATTTACGAATAACAAAAGGTTTGTATAATTCAGCGGCCATATCCTTAGGAATACCACATTCATACAATTTCATTTCTGGACCAACAACAATTACTGAACGAGCAGAATAATCTACACGTTTTCCTAATAAGTTTTGACGGAAACGACCTTGTTTTCCTTTCAAGGAATCAGAAAGTGATTTTAAGGGTCTGTTTGACTCTGTTTTAACGGCAGAAGCTTTACGCGTGTTATCAAATAATGAATCTACTGATTCTTGTAACATACGCTTTTCGTTTCTCAAGATTACCTCTGGAGCTTTAATCTCCATTAATCTTTTCAAACGGTTGTTTCTGATAATAACTCTACGGTACAAATCATTCAAATCCGAAGTCGCAAAACGACCACCATCAAGTGGCACTAACGGTCGCAATTCTGGTGGGATAACTGGCACTACTTTCATAATCATCCATTCCGGACGATTTTCTCTGTTTTTATTAGAGTCACGGAAAGATTCAACTACTTGTAATCTTTTTAATGCTTCTGTTTTACGTTGCTTTGACGTTTCATTATTAGCGGCATGACGCAATTCATAGGACAAAGCATTCAAATCAGTACGAGCCAATAAATCCATAATACATTCAGCACCCATTTTGGCGATGAATTTATTAGGATCTTTTTCATCTAAATATTGATTTTCCATTGGAAGTGTATCCAAAATATTGAGATATTCTTCTTCTGTTAAAAAGTCTAATCGCTGTAACGATTCTCCTTCTGAATTTACAGCAATACCAGCTTGAATTACTACATATCTTTCGTAGTAAATAATCATATCTAATTTCTTAGATGGTAAGCCAAGTATGTATCCAATTTTATTTGGAAGCGAACGGAAGTACCAGATATGAGCGATTGGCACAACAAGGTTGATGTGTCCTACTCTATCTCTACGTACTTTTTTCTCAGTTACTTCAACACCACAACGGTCACAAACGATTCCTTTATAACGGATTCTTTTGTATTTTCCACAAGCACATTCGAAGTCTTTTACTGGACCGAAGATTCGTTCGCAGAAAAGACCATCACGTTCTGGTTTGTGCGTTCTATAATTGATTGTTTCTGGTTTTAGAACCTCACCTCTAGACTCAGCCAAGATAGATTCTGGAGATGCTAAACCAATTGAAATTTTGTCGAATCTCTTGATGGCATTTTTAGGATCTCTGTTATTATTTCTATTATTCATCATAGTTTTTACTATTGATATTATTGAAATTATTTTTAAAGTGTTCAGTGTTCAGTTATGAGTATCCAGTAAAGCTGCTAACTGTAAACTGAACACTGATTACTTTTTTATTATTCTTCTAATCTGATGTCTAATCCAAGACCTTTCAATTCATGCATTAATACATTGAATGATTCTGGTAATCCTGGCTCTGGCATAGTTTCACCCTTAACGATGGCTTCGTAAGTTTTTGCTCTACCTATTACGTCATCCGATTTAACAGTCAATATTTCTCTAAGCGTACTTGATGCTCCATAAGCTTCAAGTGCCCAAACCTCCATTTCTCCAAAACGCTGACCTCCAAATTGAGCTTTACCACCCAATGGTTGTTGTGTAATCAAAGAGTATGGACCAATAGAACGTGCGTGCATTTTATCATCAACCATATGCCCCAATTTCAACATGTAGATTACACCAACAGTTGCTGCTTGATGGAAACGTTCTCCTGTTCCTCCATCATACAAATACGTATGTCCAAATCTTGGAATACCCGCTTCATCAGTCAATTCATTAATTTGGTCTAAGGTAGCGCCATCAAAAATTGGAGTAGCATATTTTCTACCCAAATTCATTCCAGCCCAACCCAGAACCGTTTCATAAATCTGTCCAATGTTCATACGAGAAGGTACACCAAGTGGATTTAATACAATATCAACAGGAGTTCCGTCTTCAAGGAATGGCATGTCTTCATGACGAACAATACGCGCAACAATACCTTTGTTACCGTGACGTCCAGCCATTTTATCACCTACTTTTAATTTACGTTTTTTAGCGATATATACTTTTGCCAACTTCAAGATACCTGCTGGTAATTCATCTCCAACAGTGATAGTGAATTTCTCTCTACGCAAAGCTCCTTGAAGGTCATTTAATTTGATTTTGTAGTTGTGAATTAAGTCATTAACTAAGGTATTAGTTTCGTCATCAGCAACCCATTGTCCTTTTGTTAAATGCGCAAAGTCATCAACAGCGTGCAACATTTTCTGAGAATATTTTTTACCTTTTGGCAATACTTCTTCACCCAAGTCATTCATAACACCTTGCGATGTTTTTCCATTAACTATTGCTGTAAGTTTCTCAACTAATTTGTCTTTTAAATCCGCATATTTAGTTTCGAATTCCATTTCTAAAGCCGTCAAATCGTCTTTATCTTTGGTACGTTTCTTTTTATCTTTTACCGCTCTAGCGAATAATTTTTTATCCAAAACTACACCATGTAAAGATGGAGAAGCTTTTAATGAAGCATCTTTTACATCGCCTGCTTTATCACCGAAAATTGCTCTTAATAATTTCTCTTCTGGAGTTGGATCTGATTCTCCTTTTGGAGTAATTTTTCCGATTAAAATATCGCCAGGTTTTACTTCGGCACCAATTCTAATCATTCCATTTTCATCCAAATCTTTAGTAGCTTCTTCCGAAACGTTTGGAATATCATTAGTCAACTCTTCGTTTCCTAATTTGGTATCTCTAACTTCTAAAGAATAATCATCAACGTGAATAGACGTGAAAATATCATCACGAACTACTTTTTCAGAAATAACAATCGCATCCTCAAAGTTATACCCTTTCCAAGGCATAAACGCCACTTTAAGGTTTCTACCCAAAGCCAACTCTCCGTTTTGTGTTGCATATCCTTCACAAAGTACTTGTCCAAGTTTCACTCTATCACCTTTTCTTACGATAGGTTTCAAGTTGATAGACGTACTTTGATTCGTTTTTCTAAATTTGATTAATTGGTATGTTTTTTCATCTGGGTCAAAACTAACCATTCTTTCCGCTTCAGTTCTGTCATACTTAATGGTAATCATGTTAGCATCAACATATTCAACAGTTCCGTCACCTTCAGCATTAATCAATACTCTTGAATCAGAAGCTACTTGACGCTCTAGACCAGTTCCAACAATCGGGGCTTCAGGACGCAATAATGGTACCGCCTGACGCATCATGTTGGATCCCATCAACGCTCTATTCGCATCATCATGTTCCAAGAAAGGAATTAAGGATGCCGAAATCGAAGCAATTTGATTTGGTGCAACGTCGGTAAAGTGTACTTGTCTTGGATCAACTACTGGGAAATCGCCTTCTTCACGAGCAATAACTTTATCAGCAGTAATTTTTCCTTTCACATCCATTTGAATGTTTGCTTGCGCAATCATTTTTCCTTCTTCTTCTTCAGCACTTAAATATATTGGAGTTGAAGTTAGATCAACAACACCATTAGTAACTTTACGATAGGGTGTTTCGATGAATCCCATTCCGTTTACTTTAGCATACACACCAAGTGAAGAAATCAATCCAATGTTTGGTCCTTCAGGAGTTTCAATTGGACAAAGCCGTCCGTAGTGTGTATAGTGAACGTCACGCACCTCAAACCCAGCTCTTTCTCTTGAAAGTCCACCTGGTCCGAGGGCAGATAATCTTCTTTTGTGCGTAATCTCCGCTAATGGATTGGTTTGATCCATAAACTGAGACAACTGGTTGGTTCCAAAGAAAGAATTAATAACGGATGATAATGTTTTAGCATTAATCAAATCGATTGGTGTAAATACCTCGTTATCTCTAACGTTCATTCTCTCACGAATGGTTCTCGCCATACGCGCTAAACCAACACCGAATTGTTGTGACAATTGTTCGCCCACAGTTCTAACACGACGGTTTGACAAGTGATCAATATCATCAATTTCAGCTTTTGAGTTGATCAATTCAATCAAATATTTTACAATGGTGATGATATCTTCTTTGGTCAAGACTTGCTTTTCCATTGGGATATCTAGACCAAGTTTTTTGTTCATTCTATAACGACCAACTTCACCTAAGTTATAACGTTGGTCAGAGAAGAATAATTTATCTATAATACCACGAGCCGTTTCTTCATCAGGCGGTTCTGCATTACGCAATTGTCTGTAGATGTGCTCAACGGCTTCTTTTTCAGAATTAGTTGGATCTTTTTGTAACGTATTATGAATGATGGCATAATCTCCTTGATTAGCATCTTCTTTGTGTAACAAAATAGACTTAACGTTAGAATCAATGATTTCTTCCACATTATCTTTGTCGATAATGGTATCTCTATCAAGGATGATTTCGTTACGTTCGATAGAAACTACTTCACCAGTATCTTCATCAACGAAATCTTCATGCCAAGTGTTCAATACTCTTGCAGCCAATCGTCGTCCAACATATTTTTTAAGTCCTGTTTTAGAAACTTTAATTTCCTCTGCAAGGTCAAAAATCTCAAGGATATCCTTATCTCTTTCAAAGCCAATAGCACGGAAAAGAGTGGTTACCGGTAATTTTTTCTTTCTATCGATATAAGCATACATTACGCTATTAATATCGGTAGCAAATTCAATCCATGAACCTTTAAAAGGAATTACTCTGGCAGAGTATAACTTTGTTCCATTAGCATGGAAACTTTGTCCAAAGAAAACCCCAGGTGAACGGTGCAATTGAGAAACAACTACACGTTCTGCACCATTGATTACGAAAGTACCGCTTGGTGTCATGTAGGGAATTGTTCCAAGATATACATCCTGAACAATCGTTTCAAAATCTTCGTGTTCTGGATCAGTACAGTACAGTTTTAGCCGTGCTTTTAAAGGCACACTATAGGTTAAACCTCTTTCGATACACTCTTGAATAGTATAACGTGGTGGGTCAACAAAATAATCTATGAACTCCAATACAAAGTTGTTTCTTGTATCGGTAATTGGAAAGTTTTCCATGAAGGTGTTGTATAAACCTTCGTTGCCTCTTTCATCTGATTTCGTTTCCAATTGGAAGAAATCTTTAAAAGATTTTACCTGAACATCTAGAAAATCTGGATACTGAGGTATGTTTTTAGTAGAGGCAAAATTCAATCTTTCAGTCTGATTTGTTATCATCAAGGGACAAAATTTTGATTTAAAAAAAGTAATTTTTGTGTGTAGAAACACTGTTTAATTGATACTTTCCTTTTTTTATGACCGATACATCTTTAAAAATAAACCAGGAAATTAGTCCACTTTTTTCTTCGTATTGGTCAAAAATTTTTTCGTATTTTAAACTAAATTTTATACGAAAACTGTATATAATTTTATTATACGAAAAATGGTTTAGCCCTTGAACGCTTTTGTTCAAGGCCTAAACCTAGTTCTAAAACCGGTGTTTTGTTATTTTAACTCAACAACAGCTCCAGCTTCTTCTAACGATTTTTTCAAACCTTCAGCTTCTGCTTTAGTAACTCCTTCTTTGATGTTTGATGGAGCTCCATCAACTAAATCTTTAGCTTCTTTTAAGCCAAGACCTGTTAATTCTTTTACTGCTTTTACAACAGCTAATTTAGAAGCGCCAGCTTCTTTCAATACCACTGTAAATTCTGTTTGCTCTTCAGCAGCAGCACCAGCATCACCACCACCAGCAGCAACTACTACAGCTGCAGCAGCTGGTTCGATACCATACTCATCTTTTAATATTGTAGCTAAATCGTTAACTTCTTTAACTGTTAAGTTAACTAATTGTTCTGCGAATTGTTTCAAATCTGCCATTTTTTCTATCGTTTAAAATGTTCTTTAATTATTATTTTTTTAGTCTGCTCTTAATTATTCTACTGTTACGGCTTTTTGCTCTGCATTGTTTAATAATGCTGCAATAACACGTTTAGCAGGAGATTGAAGTAATCCAATGATCTCTCCAATAACTTCTTCTTTTGATTTCAATGATGCTAAGCTATCTAAAAGGTTATCTCCGATATATATTTCACCGTTGATATACGCTCCTTTGAAAGCTGGTTTATCAGATTTTTTTCTGAAATCTTTAATGATTTTTGCAGGTGAATTGGCAATGTCTGCAATAAAAATGGAAGAATTTCCTTTTAACACAGTTGATAAATCACCATAATCATTACTTGAAGCTTCCATTGCTTTTCCAAGCAAGGTATTTTTTACCACTTCTAACTTTATCCCTGCTTTGTAACAAGCTCTTCTTAAGTTTGAAGTTGTTTCTGCATCTAACCCAGAGGTGTCAGCAATATATACTATATTACTTTCAGCCAACTTTGCAGTTAAATCTTCTATCGCGATTGATTTTTCTTCTCTTGTCATAATAAAATTTGTTTAACTACCAATTATACTGCTTTAGGATCTAAAGCAATAGCAGGGCTCATAGTACTTGACAAGTGAATTGACTTGATATAAGTACCTTTGGCTGCAGTTGGTTTTAATTTAAGTAATGTTTGAATAATTTCATGAGCGTTATCTACGATCTTATCAGACTCGAAAGAAATTCTTCCAATACCTGCATGAACGATTCCAGTTTTATCAACTTTAAAGTCAATTTTACCCGCTTTTACTTCAGCAACAGCTTTTCCTATCTCCATAGTTACTGTTCCAGTTTTAGGATTTGGCATTAAACCTCTTGGTCCTAATACACGACCTAATGGTCCTAATTTACCCATGATCGCTGGCATAGTGATGATCACATCAACATCAGTCCAACCATCTTTAATTTTTTGAAGGTAATCGTCCAATCCTACATAGTCAGCACCAGCCGCTTTTGCTTCTGCTTCTTTATCTGGAGTTACTAAAGCTAACACTTTAGTATCTTTCCCAGTTCCATGCGGAAGGGTCACAACACCTCTTACCATTTGATTTGCTTTTCTTGGATCTACTCCTAAACGAACAGCAATATCTACCGACTCGTCAAATTTTGCTGAAGCAACAACTTTCAATAAAGACGAAGCGTCTTTTAAAGAATACAGTTTATTTTTTTCAATTTTTGAAGCCGCCTCTTTTTGTTTTTTTGTCAATTTTGCCATTTCTTACCTTATTTTAGAGGAGAATCCCCAGTTACAGTTATACCCATAGATCTAGCTGTTCCAGCAATCATGCTCATAGCAGACTCAATTGTGAAAGCATTTAAATCGACCATCTTGTCTTCGGCGATAGCTTTAATTTGATCCCAAGTTACTTTAGCAACTTTTTTTCTATTGGGCTCGCCTGAACCAGATTTTAATTTAGCAGCATCCAATAATTGAATTGCAGCAGGTGGAGTTTTTACAACAAAATCAAACGATTTGTCTTTGTACACGGTAATTTGTACCGGTAATACTTTGCCAGGTTGGTCTTGGGTTCTTGCATTAAATTGCTTACAGAACTCCATGATATTAACACCAGCAGCTCCCAGAGCAGGTCCAACCGGTGGCGACGGGTTCGCAGCACCTCCCTTTACTTGTAGTTTAACTACTTTACTAATCTCTTTAGCCATTGTTTTTAAAAATTTACAATAATCTGTGGAAGCGGATTATTGCGGTTTATAATAGTGTAACAAATTATACTTTTTCAACTTGCATAAAAGCTAATTCTAATGGTGTTTTTCTTCCGAAAATTTTAACCATTACTTCTAGTTTACGCTTTTCTTCGTTGATTTTCTCAATAGTTCCATTGAAACCATTAAAAGGACCATCAACAACTTTTATTGTTTCCCCTATAATGTAAGGTATATTTTGAGTATCTGTATTGACAGCCAATTCATCAACTTTCCCTAACATTCTGTTTACTTCAGATAACCTTAAAGGAACTGGATCACCACCTTTTACTTCTCCTAAAAAACCAATAACACTAGTAATTGATTTAATAATATGGGGTATCTCTCCTGTCAAATTAGCTTCAATCATTACATAACCAGGAAAATACACTTTATCCTTTGCTATCTTTTTACCGTCTCTTACTTGTACTACTTTTTCGGTAGGAACAAGCACTTGAGAGATATAATCTGCTAAGCCAAGTCTGTTAATCTCGGTTTCAATATAAGCTTTTACCTTATTTTCTTGACCACTAACAGCTCTAACGACATACCATTTTTTTACATTATTATCAGCCATTTCAAAGAAATTATGGTTTCAACCAATTAAAAAATCCTGCAATTGATTTTGCAAAAAGCTCATCAACACCCCAGGTAGCTAAGGCGAAAATAATTGAAAAAACAGCCACTGTAATGGTGTACTTTTGAACCTCAGCCCATTCTGGCCAAGTTACATTTGACTTTAATTCTTCAAATGCCTCTGATATATAATTAACAATTTTTGCCATTGTAAATAGTTTGTTTTGCACGGGCGGGAGGATTCGAACCACCATCAACGGTTTTGGAGACCGCTATTCTACCCTTGAACTACGCCCGTTTATTAAAAACCAGTGTCGTCATAAAGACAACGACACTGGTAATATTGTTTGTAGGTATTAGTCTAAAATTTCAGTTACCTGACCTGCACCAACTGTTCTACCACCTTCACGGATAGCGAAACGTAGACCAATATTTAATGCAATTGCACTTAATAAAGCTACTTCAATGGTTAAGTTGTCTCCTGGCATAACCATCTCAACACCTGTAGGTAAAGTTATAACTCCAGTTACGTCAGTTGTACGAACGTAAAACTGTGGACGGTAGTTATTGTGAAATGGAGTATGACGACCACCTTCTTCTTTTTTCAAGATATACACCTCAGCTTTAAATTTAGCGTGTGGTTTTACAGAACCTGGCTTACAAATAACCATTCCTCTTTTGATATCTTCTTTTGCAACACCTCTTAACAAGATACCTGCATTATCTCCTGCCTCACCTCTATCAAGGATTTGACGGAACATTTCAATACCCGTTACTGTAGAAGTTAATTTCTCAGCACCCATCCCAATGATTTCAACTGGATCTCCTGTATTACAGATACCTGTTTCGATACGACCTGTAGCAACAGTTCCACGACCAGTAATTGTAAATACATCTTCAACTGGCATCAAGAATGGTTTTGCAACATCTCTTTCTGGCTCTTGAATCCAACTATCAACCGCTTCCATCAATTCAAGAATTTTTGGTGTCCAAGCGGGATCGTTATTCAATCCTCCTAATGCTGAACCTTGAACAACAGGACTATTATCACCATCATAATCGTAGAATGATAATAAATCTCTAATTTCCATTTCAACCAATTCTAATAATTCTGCATCATCAACCATATCCACTTTATTCATGAATACAACGATTCTTGGAATACCAACTTGGCGACCTAAAAGGATGTGCTCACGTGTTTGTGGCATTGGTCCGTCAGTTGCAGCTACTACTAGTATAGCACCATCCATTTGAGCAGCACCAGTAACCATGTTCTTTACGTAATCCGCGTGACCTGGACAGTCAACGTGAGCGTAGTGACGATTAGCAGTTTCATACTCTACGTGAGATGTATTAATAGTAATACCTCTTTCTTTTTCTTCTGGAGCATTATCAATTTGATCAAATGATTTTGCTTGACAGTAACCTGCGTCAGACAATACTTTAGTAATTGCTGCAGTTAAAGTTGTTTTTCCGTGGTCAACGTGCCCAATTGTTCCAATGTTTAAGTGGGGCTTGTTACGGTTAAAATTTTCTTTTGCCATTTTAGTTAATTTTTAATCTTAGTTTATATATATTTAGTGTTCAAATTATACAATTTTGAGCCAACTACGGGAATTGAACCCGTGACCTCTTCCTTACCAAGGAAGCACTCTACCCCTGAGCTAAGTCGGC
>Ga0208853_1000059_pt1 | contig 29489 bp, 31 predicted proteins | sample LakMenEpi03Oct11_FD_150667 | JGI IMG/M metagenome (GOLD analysis project Ga0208853, IMG submission 150667) | Freshwater microbial communities from Lake Mendota, WI - 03OCT2011 deep hole epilimnion (SPAdes) | ecosystem: Environmental > Aquatic > Freshwater > Lake > Epilimnion/Euphotic zone ... | reverse complement strand
CCAGCGAACAAACAACGAGCCCTCTACCCCCAAGAGGTGTAATTTCATTAGCAAACGTGCCCCCTTTGGGGGTTGGGGGGCTTTTTTCTTTATACCAAAATCCCATTGCAGCTCCCGTTGCTGGAATGGCTTGCATCCCAGTGGCAGAAGATTGGTGTGGAATTTTGGGCTTGTCAACATCTTTCAAACTCGGGTGACAATAGTAGGTTCGACCTCCTGAAAATGGGTCGTCCTTTTTTGCCATCAATTGCAACATCAAATCATAAGGTTGCATCCCTATTCCCAATAGCATCGCATCATCACGATAGTATGGAAAAACGTAATCTTGTGGTAACAGCTGCATCGCCATTGCAATTTGAATGGCTTCATGTCCGCGTGAAGTGGCGTGAACGTATTTGGAAACTATTTTAAAATTATCTTCATACAAATTGGTCATCGCCTTGGCAGTGGCCATTGTTGAAAATGCTTTTTCGAGTATCTTTTTATCTAACATTTATTTTCGATTTGAAAATCTGTATCTTTTCTGATTTTTGAAACACAGATTGGAGAAATTAGAGAAATTTTTATAATCTGTTGAATTTCTTATATCTGTGTTGCTGAAAAATTACTTTGCTTCTACAATCCAACCGAATTCATCTTTGACATCTTGAACTTTTATAGCATTCAAGGTATCGTTGACCATTACTGAAACTGGGTTTTCTGATGGAAATACAATAGCTAAATCATTGTTTCCTATTTCTTCAATCATGGCAATTCCAACAGCTGTTCCTGTTCCGAAAGCTTCTTCTAAAGTTCCGTTGTGATACGCTTCAATTATTTCAGAAATTGAGATCGGTCTCTCGGTTACTTCAAACCCTTTGCTTCGTAATAAATCAATTACACTCATTCGAGTTATTCCAGATAAAATAGAACCCGTTAAACTTGGGGTAATGAACTTACCTCCTATTTTGAAAAAAATATTCATCGTTCCAACTTCCTGAATATAATCAAAATGTTGAGCATCTAACCACAACACTTGGTCGTATCCTGCTTTTTTTGCATATTCTGTCGGGCGAATTGCTCCGGCATAATTTCCCGCAGCTTTTGCTTCTCCTGTTCCACCATTTACGGCGCGAACGTATTTTTTCTCGGCATATAATTTAATTTTTTTATGAAAGAAAGGTCCAGCGGGTGAAGCCATAATAATAAACTTAAAACTAGTTGCCGCACGCATTCCGATAAATGGTTCATCGGCATACATAAACGGGCGCAAATACAAAGCGCTGCCTTCCTGTGTCGGAATCCATTCTTTTTCTAATGCTGCGAATTGTTTTAATGCTTCCACAAATAAATCTTCGGGAAACAAAGGCATTCCCATTCTGTTTGCACTAAAATTCATTCGTTTGGCATTCTCATTAGGACGGAATAATAAGGGTGTTCCGTCTTTTCCTAAGGTGGCCTTCATTCCTTCAAAAATTGCCTGACCGTAGTGCAATGCCATAGCTGCAGGATGAGTCGGGATTAAAGCTAATGGCTCAATTCTAGGATTTTGCCATTCGCCGTTTTGATAATCACAAACGAACATATGGTCTGAAAATCGGGTTCCCATTATGATGTTGTGAAAATCAATTTCACTTGCTTTTGATTGCGCTACTTTTGTTATTTTAATAGATGTTGACATAATATCTTGCATACTAAAAATAGTTTTGGTTTAAATATTCCCTTCGGGGGTTATGGAGCTAAATTGTTCTAAATAATCGCCTACTTTTCGCAAAAAAGATCCTCCTAAAAATCCATCAACCACACGATGGTCAAAGGATAAAGAAAGAAACATCATACTGCGTATAGCAATTTCATCGCCTTTGGAAGTTGTAATTACTTCTGGACGTTTTTTAATAATTCCGAGTGCTAAAATCGCGACTTCGGGTTGGTTGATAATAGGCGTTCCCATTAAGCTTCCAAAGGTTCCTACATTGGAAATCGTAAATGTACTTCCTTGAATTTCTTCTGGTTTTAATTTATTATTTCGGGAAGCTTCAGCTAAATGATTGACTTCTTTTGCTATGGCCCCCAACTCTTTTTCATTGGCATTTTTCACCACCGGAACAATTAAGTTCCCACTTGGTAAAGCGGTTGCCATTCCGATATTAATGTCTTTATGAACAATGATGTTTTTTTCATCTACTGAAACATTAATCATCGGAAAATCCTGAATGGCTTTGGCTACAGCCAGAATAAAAACTGGAGTAAAGGTTAATTTTTCGTTGTATTTCTGTTGAAATTTATCTTTGTTTTCGTCTCTCCAATTGACCAAATTCGTGACATCAACTTCAATGTAGGACGTCACGTGTGGCGACGTTTGTTTGGAGTATACCATGTGATCTGCAATCATTTTTCGCATTCTGTCCATTTCAACGATATGGTCTTTTCCTTCAACAAAATTGATTTTGGGTTTTGGATAGTCCCTCGACTGCGCTCGGGATGACAACCCCTGAATATCAGACGGGTTGCTTTTCAAAGGATATTTACGGTTTTTTAAATAATTGAAAACATCACTTTTCTGTAATCTACCCTCAGCTCCTGAACCCGGAATGGATTGCAGTTCTTCTATGGAAAGATTTTCTTTTTGGGCTATTGAGATTATTAAAGGCGAAATGAAAGCGTCCGAGTTGTGGGTTTCGGGTTTCGAGTTGCGAGTTTCGGGTTGCGGGTTGCGGGTTTTGAGTTGCGGGTTTCGGGTTTCGGGTTTTGTATTTGAAACGACTTCTGCTTTCTTATTAATTTCTTGACTATTTTCTACTTTCGTTAAAATCTGCTGACTGCCATCTGAAACCTGACTTGAATCTATCAAGGCCAAAACAGTTCCAACCTCAACCACGTCATCTTTCTGAAAACGAATTTCTGTAATCGTTCCAGATACTGGTGACGGCACATCATTGTCTACTTTGTCGGTAGCGACTTCAACAATAGTTTCGTCTGCTTCTATGTAATCGCCTACTGATTTCAACCAAGAAATGATGGTCGCTTCGGTTATGCTTTCACCCATTTTGGGCATTTTGAACTCGATTATACTCATTTTTTTAGTGTTCAGTGTTCAGAATTGAGTGTTCAGTTAAGCATTATACTGCCAACTAATCACTGAATACTAATCACTCTTTCTTAAATTCTTCTAATGTTTTGTAAAACGCTTCTTGAGTTGGCCTGTCTTTTGGAATTTCTCGCAAAGGTTCAACAGCTTTTAATGTGTCGTAACACTCCTTTGGCAATTGTTGATATAATGCTGTTCCTTTGGTTTTCCAATCGATCATTTCATCGGAAACGTCTTTTATGATTGTTGCCGGATTTCCAACTACCATTTTTCGGTTTGGAATTTCCGTTCCGGCTTTTATGAAACTTAATGCTCCTATGATACATTCATCACCTACATTCACGTCATCCATAATTACGGCGTTCATACCAACCAAACAATTTGCTCCTATATTTGCACCGTGAATTATCGCTCCATGACCAATATGTGCACCGGCTTTCAATACCATTGATTTCCCTGGAAACATGTGAATGGTACAATTTTCCTGAACATTACAACCATCTTCAATAATGATTTCGCCCCAATCGCCACGAATGGCGGCACCCGGACCTACGTAAACATTTTTTCCAATAATCACGTTACCCGTTACTGCTGCTTGCGGATGGATGAAACTGCTTTCGTGGATGACTGGGATGAACCCTTTGAATTCGTATATCATTTTTTTTGTATAATGTATTGTTGTATAATGTATATTGCTCTTTTCAGTATTCAATATACATTTTACAGTATACAATTACTTAAATTTCTTCAACGTTTCTTTAGTAAAATCAGACAATACTAATCTTCCGCTTATTGCGGCTCTTTCGGCTAATAAATTGTCCCAATCTTCGGTGCCTCGCCAAAATATTTTTTTCATTTCCATCATGGCTTCAGGGTTGTAGGTACATAAATGTTCGGCGAATTTTTGAACGGCTTCGTCCATTTCTTCTATACTTTCGAATACACTTGCATACAAACCTTTTTCTCTTGCCCAAGTTGCTTCATAAAACGTATTGGCGTCTATGGCAATTTGTGACATCGCGGAAACCCCCATTTTTCTTTCGATAGCTGGTGACACTACAAATGGTCCGATTCCGACGTTTAATTCGGATAATTTTATAGCGGCAAATTGTGTTGCCATGCAATAATCGGTTGCAGCTGCTATTCCTACTCCACCACCAACGGTTTTCCCCTGAATACGTCCGATGATAAACTTTGGGCATTTTCGCATGGCATTGATTACGTTGGCAAAGCCAGAGAAAAATATTTTTCCGGTTGCGGCGTCGTTGATGGAAATTAGCTCTTGAAAACTAGCCCCAGCACAAAAGGTTTTGTCACCACCGCTTTTGAGAATAATGACTTTTACTGCATCATTATTTCCAACACTGTTAATTGTTTCTACCAATTGTGCTAAAATATGGCTAGGCAAAGAATTCTTTTCTGGATGAAAAAACTCGATGGTGGCGATGTTGTTTTGTATTTCTTGATTTACGTATGCGTTCATTTTTGTTTAAAGTTTAAAGTTTTTTAAACCATTAAGAAATTAAGTTTCATTACGTTTTTTTGCCACGGATTGCACAGATTTAACTGATTTACGCAGATTTTCTATTCAATCTAAAATTCTAGCCCCGATTGAAACGGAAATCCTTTTCTTTTTTTTCTTTAAAAAAAGAAAAGATTGCAGTAAAAAGCGGGAAATAGCTCCTAATTACTATAAAATATTAAATTGTTCAAAATGATGATTTAAATGTTTTCGTTCTAATAAATACGATTCATATTTGTTTAATTCTCCGAAAACCAAATTCTTTAAAATGGCTTCGGGGTTTTCTTTGAAAAAGGTTTTATAAGCTTCTCTTGCTTCAAAAAACTTCGCTTTTGCTGTTGCAAAATCAGGATGAAGCAAATCTTCCAATTCGCCTTTTTTCATGGTTGGAAAAGCACTCCCTTTTGGAAATTTATCGTAATTATACAATGAATTATGCACTTTATCCAAAATCTTTTCGGGGGTTGCGATTTCAAAATCCTGAATTTCACCCGACATAATTTTATAACCTTGCTCCAAATGTTCTAACAAATGCTGTGGGGTTAAAATTCCCCAACTTGGTTTGGTGTTTTCGGTTAGTTTATTTAGACATTCTGCTATCTTATCATCAGTCATTTCAATAAAAACTTCTTGTTTTTTCTGAACCATGGTTAGAATTGTGGCTATTGCTACCAATTCGTTTTCGGTGTCAAAAACTTCTACAAACCATTTTACAATACCGCTAGGATGTTCGGCTGATGCGACATCTCTATCGATTTTTTGTTTGCACGTTAAACGCACATAAACCGTATCGTTGTGGTAAATTGGACGTAAAAATCGACATTCTTCCAGTCCGTAATTGGCTGCCACCGGACCTTTATTTGGATAGACGAACAACCCTGCTGCCGCTGCTAAAATGAAGTAACCGTGAGCCGTTCGTTTTTTGAAAATACTTCCCTCAAGCGAAGTAATATCAGTGTGTGCATAGAAATGATCCCAAGTTACATTGGAAAAATTGATGATATCAGTATCCGTTACGGTTCTATTGTGTGTGCGCAATGACATGCCTGGTTGGATGTCTTCCCAATGGTACTGAAATGGGTGCAGTGTCGTTTCTTTGTAAATGGAATTTGGCTGATAAATGCCTGTGATTTCTGTGAGTGTGGTTGGCGAACCTTGAATGGCGCATCGCTGCATATAATGTTTGATTCCGCGTACTCCTCCCATTTCTTCGCCGCCACCAGCACGACCCGGACCACCGTGAACCAATAAGGGTAAAGGTGAACCGTGACCGGTGCTTTGCTTAGCGTTTTCTCTGTTCAAAACCAAAATTCTTCCATGGTGTGAAGCAGCATTAATGACATAGTCTTTTGCAATTCCGTCTGAATTAGTTACAATAGAAGACACTAACGAGCCTTTCCCCATTTGTGCCAACTCGATAGCTTCGTCTAAATTTTTGTAGGGCATAATTGTAGAAACTGGTCCAAAAGCTTCCGTTTCGTGCACGGCAAGATTGGCAAAGGGATTGTCTTCGCGAAGTAAAATCGGACTCACAAACGCCCCTTTATCATCGGCACCAATCAAAGTAATTTTTTCTAAATCACCATATACTATTTTGGCCGATTTTGATAATTCTTGAACGCGTCCTTTTAGCACATTCACTTGGTCTTTACTTACCAGAGCGCCCATACGTACTTCTTTCAATCTTGGGTCTCCAATCGAAACTTTATCCAATGATTTTCCCAATGCCATTTGAACGTCATCCATCAGCTTTTCCGGAACAATCATTCTACGTATAGCTGTACATTTTTGACCCGCTTTCACCGTAATTTCGCTACGAGCTTGATTGATGAATAAATCGAATTCTGGTGTGCCTGGAACTGCGTCTTCGCCCAATATAGAAGCATTCAAACTATCCGCTTCCATTGTAAACGGAACCGATTCCTGAATAATTCTTGGATGTGATTTCAACAATCTTCCTGTGGCTGCCGATCCTGTAAACGTAATCACATCCTGACTTTCGACCGTATCAAAAATGTTTTTGGCCGTACCACAAATCAATTGCAAAGCACCTTCTGGCAAAATATTGGAGGCGATAATTTCTCTTACTACCGCCTCTGTTAGATAGGCAGTTACTGGCGCTGGCAACACAACAGCCGGCATTCCTGCCATCCAGTTGACAGCACATTTTTCTAACATTCCCCAAATTGGAAAATTAAAAGCATTGATATGAATTGCCACTCCTTTTTTCGGTACCAAAATATGATGCGCCATAAATCGACCGCCTTTTGACAAATCAATCGGATCGCCTTCTACGTGATACGGTTGGTTTGGAAATAATTTTCGCAGCGACGCATTGGCAAATAAATTGCCAAAACCTCCTTCAATGTCAATCCACGAATCGACACGTGTAGCGCCAGTTCGGTAACTAATTTCATAGAATTGTTCTTTGCGTTTGGTTAAATACATCGCCAAACTTTTAATCCTATTCCCACGTTCTTGAAAGGTCATTTTGCGAAGTTGTTCACCACCTTTAGTTCTTCCGTAGTGCAAAATAGCTGGAATATCCAATCCTTCCACTGACGTTTCTGCAATGAATTCGCCTGTCACTGCATCAAAAGAAGGTTTTCCTTCTCCGGTTGCTGATGTCCATTTTCCTTGTACGTAATGTTGTGTTTTGTTCATACTCTATATTTTTTTGCTACAAATTCGAAGATTTTTTTTACCACGAATTGCACAAATTTTCACAAATTATTTTCCATTGGCTAAAGCCAACGGCTATTCAACTACGCGTTCTATTATTGCTGCATATCCTTGTCCAACACCGATGCACATCGTAATTAACGCGTAACGTTTTCCTGTGAGTTGCAATTCTAATGCTGCTGAATAGGCAATTCTTGCACCTGTTACACCAAGTGGATGACCGATTGCTATTGCGCCACCATTTGGATTTAATCTTGGGTCGTTATCTGCAATTCCCCATGCACGCGTACAAGCCAAAGCTTGTGCGGCAAATGCTTCGTTTAATTCAATAATATCGATTTGGTCTAAAGATAAACCGGCTTTTTCAAGCGCTTTATTTGTGGCTTCTACTGGACCTATTCCCATAATTCTGGGTTCTACCCCTACAACGGATGAACTTACGATTCGTGCTAATGGCTTTAAATTATATTTTTTTACCGCTTCTTCCGATGCAATTATTGTAGCGGCAGCGCCATCATTTAATCCTGATGCATTTCCTGCGGTTACGCTTCCGTCTTTTTGGAAAGCTGGGCGTAATTTGGATAATCCTTCTGATGTAGTATTTGGTTTGATGAATTCGTCTTTATAAAATTGAATTGGGTCGCCTTTTCGTTGCGGAATTTCTACCGAAACAATTTCTTTGGCTAATCTTCCTGAAGTTTGCGCTGCAGTTGCCTTCATTTGACTATTCAAAGCAAAAGCATCTTGATCTTCTCGAGAGATATTGTATTTTTCTGCTAAGTTTTCTGCAGTATCTCCCATGGCATCGGTTCCGTACATGGCATGCAATTTAGGATTGATAAAACGCCAACCGAAACTACTATCATACATTTTACTATCCGTACCGAAAGCAACAGTTGGTTTGGAAACCACTAAGGGTCCACGGGTCATGTTTTCGATTCCTCCTGCAATAAATACATGTCCGTCTCCCGCTTTGATGGCGCGATTCGCGTGAATTATTGCTGACAAACCCGAACTGCATAAACGGTTTACGGTTTCACCAGGAACGGTGTATGGCAAACCAGCTAGCAGCAATGACATTCTGGCTACGTTACGGTTATCTTCACCAGCTTGATTGGCACAACCCATGATGACATCATCGTAGGCCTCTTTGGGAATGTTTGGGTTTTTTTCAACTATGGTTTTGATTACTAAAGCGCCTAAATCATCGGGACGAATCGTTGATAAAGTGCCTTGGTAACTTCCGATTGGAGTACGGACTCCGTCTATAATGTATGCTTCCATTTCTATTATTGATGATGGCTAATTTACAATTGATTATTCTTTTTTATTACTGATTTATCAATTGTTTATTATCAATTGTTTATTATTCTTTCCATTCTTTATCGCTTCTGAAAACAGTACCTTTGAATAAAGCAACCACTGTATTTTCTTTTTTTATTTCGATTGTGTAAAATCCAAATTTATTTTTTAATGCTTCTTGTTTGGCTACAGCCACTATTGTATCACCTTCTTTCAAGGTTTCGATATGATTAATGGATGTGTCTATGCTTACTGATTGTCGGCCGTGCGAATTAGAAGCAAAAGCCAAAGCGCTATCGGCAAGCGAATAGGTAATTCCACCGTGTGCGATGGCAAAACCATTGAGCATTTCTTTTCGAATGGTCATAGAAAGTGTACATGTTCCTTCTTCTATTGACTCTACGGTGATACCGAGCCATTGGCTGAAGAAGTCGTTTTGAAACATTTTATTTACAATTTCCTTGGGTATCATAGGTCGAAAAAAGTTTTTTTATCTTTTGCCATTCTTCTCAATAAAACGCTACACCGGTAACGGTCTTCGTGGTATTCGTTATACAAACTATCTAATTTTTCTACGCACCATTGTATTCCTAATTCGTCTGCCCAAGACAATAATCCCTTGGGATAATTTACTCCTTTTGTCATGGCATTATCGATGTCTTTTGCAGAAGCTATATTTAAAAACAAAGCATCAGCAGCTTCGTTGATTAACATAACAATTACACGATTGAATATGGTTTGTGCCAAGAATAAATCTTCAGTTGGCCTCTCGACTGTGCTCGTGGTAATCGCTTGTTGATTGTAATCATAAAAACCTTTGCCGGATTTTTTACCAAAAAAACCTGCTTCTGTCAATCGCTTTTGTGTGAATGACGGTTTAAATCTCGAATCGAAATAAAATGCTGTAAACACACTTTCGGTCACCGCATAATTGACATCGTTTCCTATAAAATCCATAAGTTCAAATGGTCCCATTCGGAAACCTCCAATGGTTTTTAAACTCCAGTCTATGGTAGCAAAATCGGCTACGCCTTCTTCATATATTCGTAAGCTTTCGCTGTAATATGGTCGAGCCACACGATTCACAATAAATCCGGGTGTGTCTTTTACAACTGCAACAATTTTTTTCCAATTGGTTATTGTTTGGATGCTAGTTTTCAGAGTGGCTTCGCTTGTCTGCACGGCTGGAATAATTTCCACTAATTGCATCAAGGGTGCTGGATTGAAAAAATGAATTCCGATAACGCGCTCTGATTTTTTACAAGATGCTGCTATGGAAGCAATTGATAACGATGACGTATTGGTTGCTAAAATGGTTTCGGGAGAAACATAATTCTCGAGTTCCGAAAACAAATTTCTCTTGATATCCAGATTTTCAACTATGGCTTCGATTACTATATCGGAATGTGATAATTCTCCTAATGTGTGTGCATAGGAAATGTTATTTTCGATTCTGGATTTTTCGTGCTCGTCTATTTTAGTTTTTTCTACTAATTTAGAAAGCGTATTTTCGAGATTGGATTTGCTTTTGGCAAGCGCATCGAGATTGGTGTCGTAAATTTTTACTTCACAACCTGCTGTTGCGGCTACTTGTGCGATGCCACATCCCATTGTTCCTGAACCGATTATTGCGATTTTCATTAACGATTGCTGATTAACGATTGCTTCGCCAGTTCGAGCAAAGCTCTCGGGTGCTGATTTTTGATTTTTTTCGTCCATTTTAAAATACACATCTATTTTTTTGAAGAAGCCGTTTTTACACTTGCAACAAAAATTGAAATTAGCTCATCATTTTCTTTTAATAACATATTTAATGAATCAATATCGGTAACCAATTCAGCTCCTTTTTGAATTTTCATATTGATAAAACTTTCTCTCAATTCCTTTAAACAAATTTTCATTTTGTGAAGAAAATCATTTGTTGATTCTCCACTTCTAGCTTCACCATAATTTAAAGCAGAAGAAGTTGCAGAACGAATTCGTTGTTTTGCTAAATGTTTAGAAGCAAAAGATTTATCAATTTTCTTACACATTATAATTACATCAACAGCAAACTGAATTAATCTATCTTCTAAATTTATTGGTTTCATATACTTACTTTTAATTCAAAAATCCTTCGCCAGTTCGATCATAGCTCTCGGGTCAACAATCAAAATTCGTTAATCGTTAATCAATTCCCTTTAAACTCTGGTTTTCTTTTTTCTACGAATGCTGTTACACCTTCATTATAATCAAATGATGAACTTGCTTCAATTTGTAAATCGCTTTCTAAAGCCAATTGTTGTTCCAAATTATTATTCATCGATTGATTTAATAATCTTTTGGTTAAACCGATTGCTTTTGTTGGCATTTGAGCTAAAGTTGTTGCCAATGTCATTACTTCTTCTTCGAATAATCCAGTAGGGAAAATTTTGTAAATCATACCCATATTTATGGCTTCTACTGCAGAAACCTTATCGCCTAACATCATTAATGCTGATGCTTTTTGGAGACCAATTAATCTTGGCAAAAAGAATGTTCCTGCGCTATCTGGAATTAATCCGATTTTACTGAATGCTTGAATGAAAGATGCATTTTCAGAAGCTACAACTATATCACAAGCTAAAGCGATGTTTGCTCCTGCTCCAGCAGCTACTCCATTTACTGCACCAATAATTGGTTTTTCGATGTTTCTAATTTTTTGGATGATTGGATTGTAGTGCTCTTCAAGAATTTTACGAAAACCTGGATTTAATTCTGGATCGGTTACTTCTTTTAAGTCTTGACCGGCGCAAAATGCTTTTCCGTTTCCGGTGATTACTATTGCGCGAACATTTGAATCGTTTGCACAATTATCTAGAGTTTCTTGTAAAAGAAACGCCATTTCACGATTGAAACTATTGAAAACTTCGGGACGATTTAGATAAATCCACGCCACGCTATTTTCAATTTTTAACTCAATTGATTTGTTGCTCATACCTTATTTCTTTTTTTTTAACCTTTAAGAAATTAAGCTTCATTAAAGTTCTATTTCTCGCAAAGTTACAGAGTCGCAAAGACTAGTATAAATTGCAATTTTTCATTTCTTTAAAATTTTATTAAATTCAAAAGACTCCCGTTTTCACGGGAATTTATTTTAAACATTTAAAGTAGTCAAATGGCTCCAAACAATCTTCACATTGAAACAATGCTTTGCAGGCTGTTGACCCAAACTGACTTACTAATTTTGTATTCAATGATCCGCATTGTGGACACTTTACTACTTTTTTATTTCCCAATAATGCTGCTGCATCTGCCTCTGCTGATAGTGGGGAAGCAATTCCGTATTGTTCTAGTGCTGCTCTTCCTTTGGGTGTAATCCAATCGGTGGTCCAAGCCGGTGAAAGGATTAAATCTACTTTGGTTTCGTATCCTTTTTGTTTGAATGCTGATTTTATATCGTCACCAATTACATCCATCGCGGGGCAACCGCTGTAGGTTGGCGTAATTTCAATCTCAACTATACCCTTTACTATTTTTGCCGAACGCACCACACCCATTTCCATAATTGACAAGACTGGGATTTCTGGATCGGATACTGTTTCTAGTATTTCGAAGAGTTTTTGGTCGATATGGTTTTCGGTTGCTGTCATTTTACCAATTCATGTTAGGATACGCTCTTTGCATGTATTGCATTTCTGTTAAAATATAACCCATATGTTCGCTATGAATTCCTTGTTTTCCTCCTTTTTGAAAGTATTCTATTGTTGGCATTTGAAGCGTCGCTTCTTCTAAAATTGTGTTTACTTTATTGAAATAATTTGCTTTTAAGAGTGTTACATCAACTCCAATTCCATCGGCTACTATTGCTTTATCTGCTGCGGTTTGATGGAATAACTCATCGGTAAAAATCCATAAATCATTAATAGCGGTTTGAATTCTTTTATGACTTTCTTCGGTTCCGTCGCCTAATCTTCTAATCCAATCGGAAGAAAATCTAGTGTGATACAAAACTTCTTTTATGCTTTTTTTGGCTATGGCAGACAAAGTTTCGTCTTTACTATTTTGTAATTCTTCTAATAGCGCCAAGTGAAAAATATCAAACAAAAATTGTCTTGTGATGGAATAAGCAAAATCGGTATTCGGTTGTTCAACTAATAGAACATTTTTGTATTCTCTTTCCAAACGCAAAAAAGCGATAGTATCTTCGTTTGCATCTCCGCCTTGTAATTTGGCTGCATATTGATAATAACTGCGCACCTGACCGAGTAAGTCGAGAGAAATATTGGTCATTGCTATATCGGTTTCTAAGCTCGGTCCGTGACCGCAAAGTTCGCCGAGACGTTGTCCTAAAATTAGAGAATTATCAGCAATTCCGTAGATGTATTGAATTAAATTGTTGTTCATTTTTTGTTTTTTAAACCATTAAGAAATTAAGAAAAATTAAGTTTAAACCATAAAAGACACTTAAGGTTATTTTGTGAAACTCATTTCAAATTCTACATGTGTTTTAATTCATCCGGTAGTTCATAGAACGTGGGATGGCGGTAGGCCTTGTCCTTTGCAGGTTCGAAAAGTTCAGCGCTGTCGTCTGGATTTGATGCTGTAATTTGTGCTGATGGAACCACCCAAATACTTACGCCTTCCATTCTACGAGTATAAACATCGCGGGCATTTTCCAAAGCCATAGTGGCATCACTAGCATGAAGTGAACCGCAGTGACGGTGTTCTAATCCGTTTTTACTTCTAATAAATACTTCCCAAAGTGGCCAATTTTTCATACTCTTATAGTTTTCAGTCGCAGTCGCAGTTGGCAGTCTGAAAACTGAAAACTGAAACTGTGAACTAATTTATATTGCTTCCTTTACTTCCTTATTCGTTTGTTTTTCGGCGTAAGCCATCGCGGCATCACGCACCCATTTTCCTTTATCCCAAGCATTTTTGCGTGCTGAGATTCGTTCTTTATTGCACGGGCCATGTCCATTTACTACTTGCCAAAACTCATCCCAATCTAAATCACCAAATTCGTAATGTTTGGTTTCTTCGTTCCATTTCAAGGTTGGATCTGGAATGGTTAAGCCAATCATGTCGGCTTGAGGTACGGTTTGATCTACAAATTGCTGACGGAGTTCGTCATTGGTTTTGCGCTTTAATTTCCATTTCATGGATTGTTCGGTGTGAACGGAAGCAGCATCTGTTGGTCCCAACATCATTAAGGACGGAAACCACCAACGATTCAATGCGTCTTGTGCCATTGCTTTTTGTTCTGGAGTTCCTTCGGCCAGTGTCATCATAATTTGAAACCCTTGACGTTGATGAAAACTTTCTTCTTTGCATACACGAACCATGGCACGGGCATAAGGTCCGAAAGAGGTTGCGCACAAAGGCACCTGATTGATAATTGCGGCGCCATCCACCAACCAACCAATCGCGCCCATATCGGCCCAAGTTAATGTTGGATAATTGAATATGCTAGAATATTTGGCTTTACCTGAATGCAGTTGATCATACAATTCCTCGCGTGAAATGCCTAAGGTTTCGCAAGCGCTGTATAAGTACAAACCGTGACCTGCTTCATCTTGGATTTTGGCTAATAATGCTATTTTTCTTCTTAACGTAGGAGCGCGTGTTATCCAGTTTCCTTCGGGCAGCATGCCTACAATTTCGGAATGTGCGTGTTGCGATATTTGACGAATGTGTGTTTGACGGTATTTTTCGGGCATCCAATCTTTGGGCTCAATTTTTTCGTCGCGTGCGATGCGGGCATCGAATTGTTCTTCTAAATTTATTAATTTCTTTTCTGACATACTCTTCTATTTAGTGTTGAGTTATATTGTATTATTACTTTTTTTAGCCCCGACCTACCGGCAGGCAGGCAGGTAGTAGCGGCATCCTTTTGACTCGTTCTCAAAACGAGACAAAAGATATAGCGGATAGCGGGATTAGCTACTGATATTCATCATCAAAAATCCTAATTAAGCACCAAAATCGACTACAATCTTTTTTGACGTGGGTACGGCTTGGCAGCTTAGGGTGTATTTTTTTGCCACTTCGCTAGCATCGAGTGCATAATTCACTTTCATTTCGGCGGTGCCTTCTACGATTTTACATCGGCAGGTGCCACAAACTCCCCCTTTGCAGGCAAATGGCAAATCGGCTCCGGCGGCTATGGCGCTGTCGAGAATAGTGTCGAAAGCTTCATCCATAACAAAGTGGAATTCCTTTCCGCCGTCGATGATGGTAACTTCTGTGCCATCGACTTTTTTCTCTACTATTTTGCTTATTCTTTGTTTGTCTTCTTCTGATATTCCGGTGTTGAACAGCTCGAAATGTATTTTTGCTGCTGGCAATCCGGCGGCGATTAATTCGTCTCGCAACAAGAATATCATTTCTTCCGGTCCGCAGATGAAACAGTCGTCTGTAGATGGAATATCGATAATTTTATCGGTTAAGATTTGGAGCTTTTCTTTGGTAAATCTTCCGTTCAAAAGGGCAATGCTTCGGTGTTCTTTGGTTAAAAAATGAAAGATTTCAAAACGTCCGAAATATTTATTTTTGAGTTGCTCAATTTCCTCTTTAAAGATAATTGATTTTACGGTTCGGTTGAGATAAAACAGTTTAAAAGTGCTTTTTGGTTCAGTGGCCAAATGTGTTTTGATGATGGAAAGTATTGGGGTTATTCCGCTTCCTGCGGCAAAAGCGATATAGTTTTTGGCTCGTACGGAATTGAGAGCTGTGTGGAAAGTACCGTGTGGTGGAATTACATCGATTGAATCGCCTTTTTTTAATGTGTCATTTACGAAAGTAGAAAAAACACCTTCGTTGATTTTTTTTACAGCAACCTGCCATTTTTTTTCTATAGGGCTAGAGCATAACGAATAGGATCGTCTTTCTTCTTTGCCACCTATATTTGCTCGCACCGTTATATGTTGTCCTTGTATGAATTGGAATTCTTGCTGCAAATCGGTTGGTATATCTAAGGTAATCACCGAACAATCTTTGGTTGTTTTATAAATATCTGCGACTTTAATACTGTGGAATTTTGCCATAAATCTGATTTACGATAAACTAACAATTGTTAGTTTATTATGCAAAATTAAGGAATATTTATTTAAAAGTTACTACAACGTTTGAAAATTTTATACTTGATGATTATCAAGGAATTAATCCATTACAATTCCGTTTAACAAAACCTGAATCATATTGGATTTCAGGACAGCTGGTTCGGGGCTTTTTTTCTTTCCGTACCAAAGATATAGTGTTCGTAGCGTGGAAAGAGTGGAGAAAATAATTACTTCCAGGTTTAGATTTTTGATTTCACCATCGGCAATTCCTTTTTGGACAATAGTTCGGAAGTTCTCTTCATAGTCTTCACGCATTTTGATAAAATAAGTCAATTCGGCATCAGCCAAATGCATCCAATCGTTGTTCAAACACGCCAATGCATTGGCATCGCGCAAGGTAATATTGAGATGTAATTGAATGATTTTTTCTATTTTTTTGATGGTGGTTTCGCTAGAATTGACGACTTGGTTCATGGTGTTTGTAAATTCTTCGGCAATTTCGATAATGATTAAAACCAAGATTTCCTGTTTGGATTTGATGTGATTGTACAAACTAGCCGCCTTTATATCCATGGCTTGAGCAATATCGCGCATGGTTACGGCGCTGTAACCTTTCTCTTTGAAAAGCTTGGCTGCCACGTTTATGATTTCGGTTTTTCGGTCGATAGGTTTCATTAATTCAAATATATAGAATATTTTTAGTTGGGTAACTTTTGTTACATAAATGTGTTTTAGAATGTTTTAGTTTTGCAATGAAAACATATTATTACGAACACAGAATAGAGAAAATTAAATAATTTAAAAAATTATGGGAATATTGAGCATGTTAGGTTTGGTCAGTAAATCAAAAAACATAAAAGAATTTACAAACAAAGGAGCTGTGATTATTGATGTTAGATCTCGTGGAGAATTTCAAGGTGGTCATATCAAGGGGTCAAAAAATATACCTTTGGATACCATTGCTGCAAAAATTTCTGAAATAAAAAAACTAGAAAAACCAGTAATTGTTTGCTGTCGCTCAGGTATGAGAAGTGCACAAGCCGCTTCTATTCTTAAAGAGAATGGCATCGAAGTGATAAATGGTGGTGGTTGGCAGAGTTTAGAAAGTAAGCTATAGCTGGTAAAAGAAAAATAATTAAATGATTGTTATAGCATTACATTTTTAAATTCGTTTTCAAATCGGAATCGTTTTCAATTAGTGAATCTTTATATTCTAACTTCCATCCCATGGTGTTGGTTAGAATTAATATTTTTGAAAGCTCACTAATCAAACGATTTTGAGCATTAAACTTCAAAGATGATTTTTCAATTTTTTTTGCTAAATTTTCTCTAACTGTTTTGTCAATTTTGTTGTAATCATCTCCATCAAATTGGTTTAAAGTACTTTGCTCAATATCGTAAAACTTTATTGTTGGGCTAATTTTTATTTCTTCTTTGGGAATATTTAGAATAGTAATTGTTTTGTTTTTTTCGTCAATATCATATTTTATTTTACTTAAATCAAAGGCAACCGTAACATCGGCATTGATAATAATAAGTGCTTTTTTCTCAAATGAAATGAAATCCATCAAATATTTTTGTTGGTCTTTATAAGTCAAAACCTCAGCAAAATGTCCTTCGGTAACCACTAATTTTCCAACATTTTTTATTTGCTTTTCTATTAAATTGGTATTGTATTCAATAGTAGATTCGTGATTGCGTGATTTAAAAAAGTTATACCCAAAAAAAAGCACCAAAGCAATCAAGAGCAATACAACCCATTTTCTAAACTCTATAACGGCTCCAAAAAAGCCAACTTTCGTATTAGTTTGTTGTGACATTTTAAAATTGAATTTGTGGAAATTTAGATGCTAAAGTATTCATTTTTTTTATTAAATTTTTACTAAACTCCTGATGACTTGCCGAATTGGGATTAAAGGGTCGATGAGCTAATCCTTTTTGAATGGTTTCAATTTCCTGCATTATGGGAAAACAAGCTGTGGAAATATAGTTTTCAGAAAAACGTTCCCAAATATAATCGATAGCCATTTGACTTGGATGTAATAGGTCATCAGTGTAAAAACGATAATCGCGCAATTCATCCATCATGATTTCGTAGGAAGGGAAGTAATTCGAGTTGCGAGTTTCGAGTTTCGAGTTGTGCAACCCTGAAATCAGATGCGCTTTGCTGCGCTGGTTTTGAACAAAACCGTCTTTGATGTGACGCACGGGCGAAATAGTAAAAATGAAATGACAGCTTGAATTGATTTTTCGAATTAAATCAATAGTATTCTTTATCGATTGCTCAATAACTTGTGGTGATAGAATTTCTTTTTCAAATTGATTTTGCGGTACTTTATGACAATTGGCTACAATTTTTCCAGATTCTTTATTTCTGTATACCCAAGAGGTTCCGTACGTAATGATACTATGTGTGGATTGGATTATTAGATTGTGGGATTGTTGTATTTTCAGATTTAGATTTGTTAAAAATGTTTCTTTATCCGGATGGCTTAACTCCGAATGCACTTCGTAACAATGCCATAAATTGTTATGAAAAAAGATGTCATTCTCGGTAAACTTGTGATTGTTGAAAACTCTTGAAACTAAGTTTTCAATAGCAACGGGATTAAATATAATTCCAAATGGATTGGTTGTTATTTGGAATTTAAAATATTGGAATTTATCGCCAATATTTTCGGCAAAACAAGAACCTAAAGCCAGTATCTTAGAGTGATACTCAATTGGGTTTTTGTAACGGGATATTGGGACTTTGGTGGTAAAATTCACTTGGCTTTTTTAAAATTCAATAGATAAAATCATAAACCTTCAATACTAACATTTAGTAAAAAATCTTGTATTTCTTTCTCTGTTGGTGGATTTGGAATTAAATAGGAAATTTCCTCGTCATAATTTATTCCCTTGAAATAGCCAATCTGAGCAATAAATTGCTTTTCTATAAATTCGTCTCCAAAAATCTCTTTTGCTTTTGTTAAAACTTCTGTAAACGCAAAATGAAATTTAAGAATAAAATAAAGGTCAACATAATCCTTCCACTTGGCTCTTCTTCCTAATGCAAATGCTTTCATTGCTGCAAGTGTTAGTAAATCTGGCATTTTGATAATTCCTTTTAATTCAGAACTAATTGGAACTTTATACGGAAATGAAAAGAAAGTTATTTTTACCCCATTTGCGGACATATTTAACTGATTATAATCGGCAAAAGAAACTTTATAATCTATCGTTTTAAGTTTAGAGAAAATATCTTTTTTGCGAATATCTTTTTCTTTAAATAAATCAAAATCAATGGATTCTCTATGCCCAATATGTAAGGCAATAGCCGTTCCACCAACCAAATAATATTCTCTTTTGAATTGAACTAAGGTTGAAAGTAATTGATTTTGTGCTTTATTTAAAATTTCAAGATGCATATTTGTAAGCAATTCTGCCCATTAAATCTAACATTTCCGGAATATAATTTCCTACTTTTCTATCTGTAACTAGTTCATAAACACGTTTCAATTCTTGAAAACCAATAATTGAAATAAGCTCTTTTACATCTTCCCAAGTACCATAGTTAAAAATAAATTCAACCAACACTTCATTGTCTATATTTGGAATAGCTTCTTTTTTAATGTACCAAAAAAGAGAAGCATTTTTTTCTATAAATTCGGCTCTTGTCAATGTAATAGAGTTTGCGGGTTAACGATTTATATTTCAAATTTTAAAAGTAAAAATTCTAATCAAATATAAGAAAAAAAGTTACTATTCAGGTTCAATAATGATACTTCAAAACAACGCCAAAAATCGTAGTGGAAGAAAATATCGTTTTCTGTATACTTTTTATTATTGTCTACTCTTGAAATGAGGTTTTCAATAGAGACCGGATTAAAAATTATTCCAAATGGATTGGTTGTTATTTGGAATTTAAAATATTGGAATTTCTAACTGTATTTTCGGCAAAACAAGAACCCAAAGACATTATATTGGAATTATAATCTATCGGATTAGTTGACTTTGAAATAGGAATTTTAGTCGTGAAGTTCATTTTATATTTTAAAAACTATTTCAAAAATACAAAATAGCATCCAAAATTAAGACTTACTATTTTACTTCTGGATTAAGCTTCCTAGTTTAGTCTCTTGTAAAAGTAGTTTTTACAACAAATGTTCCTTCTGGTTCTATTACTGTTTGTTTCACAATTAGTTCTTCCGATGTTAATTTTTCAATAGTATAAACGTATTCATATACAATAGGATCAAAATTGGTGTTGGATACAGTTAATATATTCCCATTCAATACCCATAATGACGGTTCAACTTCTGTTAGTTCACATGCACTATTAAACCCGTTGAAAGTTAACTCTCCATTATCGAAAAATTCTTGAAAATCTTTATTTGTAGCACAGTCATGATTGTAATTTTCAAAAGGACCATTGTCATAAGTTCCTCCTTTAATATACCATTTTCCAAGAAGGTTTTGCGAATTAATAGCTAATCCATTGTTATCATTATTAGTACAAGCTGCAGATAATACTACTAAAACTAAAACAATAACTTTTTTCATTTGAACATATTTATTTCACAAAAGTAACAGCTTTCTCCAAAGCTTCTTTAATTCCAGCCACATTTTTTCCACCAGCTGTTGCAAAGAAAGGTTGTCCGCCTCCGCTGCCTTGAATGTATTTCCCCAATTCGCGAACTACGGTTCCAGCATTTAGATTTTTTTCAGCGACTAATTCTTTAGAAATATAGCAACTTAACATTGGTTTGTCTTCATTGGCGGTAGCCAAAACTAAGAAAATATTGGTTCCTAATGTTCCCAATTCATAAGCCAAGTCTTTGGCACCTTCCGGATTCAAATCAACTTGCTTTGCTAAAAATTTAATTCCGTTAATGTCTTGTAATTGGGATGCTAATTCGTTTTTTAAACCTTTTGCTTTTTCTTTTAATAATTGCTCCATTTGTTTCTTTAGCTTGGCATTTTCATCTTGTAATGCTACAACAGCTTTTAAAGTATCCTGTGGATTTTTCAGTGTTTCTTTTATCGCCTCTAAATCGGTTTCTTGTTGAGAGAAATAGGCTTTTACAGCATCACCCGTAATGGCTTCGATACGTCGAATTCCAGCAGCTACTGCGCCTTCAGAGATGATTTTGAAATGCCAGATTTCACCTGTGTTTTTCACGTGGATTCCACCACATAATTCTTTGCTCTCACCAAACTCAATCATACGAACGTTTTCTCCATATTTTTCTCCAAACAACGCCATCGCACCTTGCGCCATTGCCTGTTGAATAGGAATACTTCTGTGTTCTACTAATTGGAGTTGCGCTTCAATTCGAGTATTGACAAAATGTTCTACTTTGCGAATTTCCTCGTCGGTAACTTTGGCAAAATGAGAAAAGTCGAAACGCAGGTAATTTGGGTTTACCAATGATCCTTTTTGTTCCACATGAGTTCCTAAAATAGTTCGCAAACCCAAATGCATTAAATGGGTTGCCGAATGATTAGCCGCCGATTTTCGTCTTCGGTCTGGACCGACAATTACTTTGAAAATTTCGGTCAAATTTGTAGGGAGCTCTTTTGTAAAATGGATGATTAAGTTATTCTCTTTTTTGGTATCTAAAATGTAAATCACATCTCCGTTTGCTGCTTCAAGCACGCCAGTATCGCCAATTTGTCCTCCGCCTTCGGGATAAAATGGGGTCATATTGAACACCAATTGATAGATTTCGCCCTCTTTAGCGCTTTCTACTTTTCGATACCGTGTAATTTTTACATGGGCTTCGGTATAATCATAACCTAAAAATTCGACTTCGGGATCATCAATCAAAATTTGCCAATCGCCAGCTTTTACTTTTGAAGCGGCTCGAGAGCGTTCTTTTTGTATTTGCAATTCAATTTCAAACTCGGCTTCATCAAGCTCTAAACCTCTTTCGCGGAGAATTAAACTGGTTAAATCTATGGGAAACCCATAAGTGTCGTAAAGTATAAATGCTCTCTTTCCCGAAATAACTTTTTCGGTTGCATTTGTTATTATATTTTCTAATAGAATTAGTCCTTGTTCGAGAGTTCTCAAAAACGACGCTTCCTCCTCACGAATAACGTTGGTCACCAATTGTTGTTGTGATTTTATCTCTGGGAAAAATTCACCCATTTGACTAGCTAAAACAGCAACTAATTTATTGATAAAAGGTTCTTTCATCCCTAAGAATGAATAGCCATAACGAATAGCGCGACGCAAAATTCTTCGAATTACATAACCTGCACCGGTATTGGAAGGCAATTGTCCATCAGCAATAGCAAAAGCAACGGCACGAACATGATCCACAATTACGCGAATAGCAATGTTAGTTTTCTCCTCGACTGCGCTCGGAGTGACAGTGTTCGGAACATATTTAAATCCGGTGATTTGTGTTACTTTATCGATAAGCGGGGTGAAAACATCGGTATCATAATTGGAGGTAACGCCTTGCATTGCCATGCACAAACGCTCAAATCCCATTCCGGTATCAACGTGTTTTGCTGGTAATTTTTCTAAAGAGCCATCCGCTTTTCGGTTGAATTCCATGAAAACGTTATTCCAAATTTCCACTACTTGAGGATGGTCGGCATTGACTAGACTTCTTCCTGAAACTCTAGCTCTTTCAGCATCAGTCCTTAAATCGATATGGATTTCGGAGCACGGACCGCATGGCCCTTGGTCGCCCATTTCCCAAAAGTTGTCTTTTTTGTTGCCTAGAATAATTCTATCTTCGGGAACATATTTTTTCCAAATATCCCAGGACTCTTGATCAAAAGGAACATTTTCTGCAGGATTACCTTCAAAAACGGAGACGTATAAACGGTCTTTGTCTAATTTCAGTACTTCCGTTAGGAATTCCCAAGCCCAATCCAAAGCTTCCTTTTTGAAGTACCCGCCTGCCGGACGGGCAGGATCACCAAACGACCAATTGCCTAGCATTTCGAACATAGTGTGATGATACGTATCAAAACCAACGTCTTCCAAGTCGTTGTGTTTTCCTGATACACGAAGACATTTTTGGGTGTCGGCTATTCTTGGGCTTTTTGGAGTTCCGATGCCTAAGAAGTATTCTTTGAATTGCGCCATTCCCGAGTTGTTGAACATCAAGGTTGGATCGTCTTTTAAAACGATTGGCGCAGAAGGAACGATTAAGTGTTCTTTGGATTCAAAGAATTGTAAGTAAGCTTTTCGGATGTCTTTCGATTTCATTTTTTATGTTAATTCGATTATTTGGTTATCTGATATTTGGTTTGTGATTTTACAATAATTTAAAATTACCGAATTAACGCATACCAAATGCACTTCCTAAAAATAATTTTAGGATTTGATTGAAACATTTTTTAGATTTGTTCGTATAACCATTGTTTTCTTAAAACTTGCACAAAAATAGTATAAAATAAAAGATGGCGAAAAAAGTAAAGTATTATTTCGATACCGAAAGCTTGGCTTACCGAAAAATTAAGCCAAAATTGTCGAAAAAATTGGGTTATATTGGGTTATTTATATTAGCGTCTGCTTTGTTTGGATTTTTATGTTTTGTGGCATTGTTAAATACTTCCTATTTAGAAACTCCTAAGGACAGATTGCAAGCTCGTGAAATTGAAACCATGAAATTGCGTTATGCTATTTTGAATAAAAAAATAGAGGAAGTTGAAGAGGTTTTAGCCGATGTTGAAGACCGAGATAACAATATTTACCGTGCTTATTTTAACACCGCTCCTATTCCAGCAGAACAACGCAAAGCTGGTTTTGGTGGTGTCAATAGGTATAAAGAATTAGAAGGATTTGACAATTCTGAACTTGTAAAAAACACTTCTAAGCGAGTGGATATTATTTCAAAAGAATTGGCGATACAATCGAAATCATTGGATGAGATTTTAAAATTGGCCAAAGAAAAAAACAAGCTTTTAGCTGCCATTCCAGCGATACAACCCGTAAAAAACGAACAGTTAAAACGGATTGCTTCCGGTTTTGGCTATCGAAGTGACCCGTTTACGAAAGTTAGAAAAATGCATGAAGGCATGGATTTTACGGCTAAAACAGGAACGCCTATTTTTGCTACTGGTGATGGTATTGTGGCTCGTGCAGATAATACTGCTTCGGGATATGGAAATCACATCGTGTTAAGCCATGGTTTTGGGTATGAAACCTTATATGGTCATTTGAGTAAATACAAATGCAGAGCAGGACAACGAGTAAAACGCGGTGATGTTATTGGCTATGTGGGAAGTACTGGAAGAAGTGAAGCGCCACATTTGCATTATGAGGTTCACAAAGATGGGAAAGTAGTTAACCCCATAAATTTTTATTACGGCAATATTTCGGCAGCGGAATACATTGCAATTTCCAAAGTGGCAAATCAAGAGAATCAATCGCTTGATTAACGATTGAAGATTGAAGAGTTTTGATTTTTGAATGAATAAAAATATAATATGCACATAGAATTAAAAGAGGGCAAGAGATATTATAGCATTGGTGAAGTAGCCAAAGCTTTCAACGTGAATGCTTCGTTGATTCGTTTTTGGGACAAAGAATTTGATATTCTGAAACCCAAGAAAAATGCAAAAGGCAATAGAATGTTCACACCCGAAGATGTGAAAAACTTGCAATTGATATATCATTTGGTTAAAGAAAGAGGTTTTACGCTTGATGGTGCTAAAACGCATTTGAAAGAAGGACAAAAGAAAACACTAGACAAGTTTGAAATTATTAGCAAACTAGAAACAGTGAAAGCACAATTATTAAATATTAAAAATCAATTATAAAATGGATACCAAGAAAATTATTCTGATCAGTTTTACCTGTTCTCTTTTCATAACCATAGTAGGAGCGTTATTTCAAATAATGCATTGGCCATATGCCAGTATACTATTGACAGTGGGATTATTATGTTCTTTGGTTTATGTTGTTTTATGCTTAATGGAAATAAGCAATTCAAAAAAAGTAACTGGACTGGAAAAGTTAATGTGGCTTGTGGGATTTATTTTTATCTCCCATATTACAGGACTTGTTTACCTTTTATCTGCAAGAAAACGAATTATTACTAACTAAATAAATTAAACTTTAAATTAAACAAACATGGATTTTAAAAAATTTTTACCTTGGATTATTGGAGCAGTTGTTATTTTCGGAATTTACAGCTGGGTTAAAGGAATTAATAACACTGCTGTTGGTTACGAACAAACCATCAACGAAGCATGGGGTAATGTCAATACTTCATATCAAAGAAGAAATGATTTGATTGGCAACTTGGTAAACACTGTTAAAGGTGCTGCCGATTTTGAAAAAAGTACCTTGACTGCTGTTATTGAAGCTAGAGCAAAAGCTACTGCTGTAACTGTAGACCCAACGAATATTACACCAGAACAATTGGCAGCGTTTAATTCAGCACAATCAGGAGTTTCTTCTTCATTATCAAAACTATTGGTTTCTGTAGAGCGCTATCCTGATTTGAAAGCCAATGCCAACTTCTTGAAACTACAAGATGAATTGGCCAGCACAGAAAATCAAATTTTGACAGCAAGAACACGTTTTAACGAAGCCGTTAAACCATACAACACTCATATTAAAACGTTCCCAAATTCACTATTTGCTGGACTGTTTGGATTCAAAGAAAAAGCATATTTCCAGGCGGTTGAAGGAGCGCAGAAACCTGTTGAAGTAAAATTCTAAAAAAAATCTAACACAGATTTCACGAATTTTCACAAATTTTAATCGGTGGTAATTAGTGATATCTGTGTTTAAACAAGATATCAAATGTCAAAAGTAGAAGATTTTTTAACCCAAGAAGAGGAACAAGCTATTGTTGCTGCTATCGGTGTAGCCGAAAAAAATACTTCTGGCGAAATTAGAGTGCACATAGAAAAAGGATCGAGCCATAAAGGCGAAGATGAGAACCAAACTTCCATGGCTCCAGTTGAAAGAGCTATGGAGGTTTTTCATCAACTTCAAATGGATAATACTCAAGAACGAAATGGCGTAATTATTTATGTTGCTGTAAAAAGTAAACAATTTGCTATTTATGGTGACAAAGGAATTAATGAAAAAGTGGCAGCTGATTTTTGGGATTGTACCAAAGATATTATGCTATCGCATTTTAAAAACGGCAATTTCAAACAAGGACTGATTGATGGAGTTTTAAGAGCTGGAGAACAGTTGAAAAAACACTTTCCTTATCAAAGTGACGATATTAATGAACTTTCAAACGAAATATCAAAAGGATAATGAAAACAAGTCAGAAGTTAGAAGTTAGAAGTCAGAAGTGGAAAGTTAAGAGTGAAGGAATAACCGAAGACAAGTTGCCCTATCTAAAAATGAAGCTATTATTATATTTCACAACCCTTATTTTTCTGTATAGTGGCTTAGCTTCTGCTCAATTTACCATTCCGGAAATTCCAAAACTACAAACTTCGGTATATGATTATGCCAATGTGTTAAGTGCAGGTGAAAAAGCACAATTAGAAGAAAAACTAATTCGTTATTCTGACAGTACTTCAACCCAAATTGTAGTGATTACGATTGAAAGTTTGAAAGGAGAAGATATTGGAATCCTTACTCCAAAATGGGGACAAACCTGGGGAATTGGTGGAAGTGAGAAAAATGATAATGGTGTCATTATTCTTTTGGCGAAAGCCGAACGGAAAATTTGGATTTCGGCTGGCTATGGATTAGAAGACAAATTAACAGCTGGAATTGGAGGAGAAATTACCCGAAACATTATCATTCCCGAGTTCAAAGCAGGAAGTTATTACAAAGGTTTAGATAAAGGTGTCGATGCTTTATTTGATGTTTTTAAAGGAAAATACAAAGCCGAGCGAAAAAAGAGTAAAAAAGAGGGGAATTTTCCTTTTTTGCCGATACTTATTATCGTAATTGTTTTAATCATGATCATTGCTAATAATAAGAAAAATGGTGGCGGAAATTCAGGTAATCGCGGCGGTGGTTTTGACTTAGCAGACATAATTATTCTAAGCAGTTTAGGTCGAAGTAGCGGCGGTTTTGGTGGTGGTGGATTTGGCGGCGGAAGTTCAGGTGGCGGCGGATTCGGTGGCGGATTTGGCGGTGGTGGATTCTCTGGTGGTGGAAGCGGCGGAAGTTGGTAGCGCTTTTAAAACAAAATATTATTTTCAAGGAAATCTATTAATTGAAATCATTTAGTACAATTACAAAAACTTAGAACTTAAACAAAAATATGATTTTAACGACTACAAATTCTATCGAAGATTATAAAATTTTAGAATACAGAGGAATAGTTTCGGGAACTGCTGCTAATATGCAAAAAACAACAATGACTTTTAATATGCAGAAATATTACGAAGGAATAAGTGAAAGTATTTCTGAAGTTAAAGATCAAGCATTTGCAAATCTAACTGAAAATGCAGAAAAATTAAATGCCAATGCTATCGTAGGAATAAATGTTGAGATTGAACTTTCTAATAGTGCTATTATTATAGTAACGATAACTGGAACTGCAGTAAGCATTATAAAAAAATGATTTTGTTGCAATAAGTGTTAAGAAATATCTCAATTTACAACAAAGTATATCCATTTGACAAGGTATAGAGAATTTAATTTTGCATTATTATATGGCATATTTTAGCTCGCAAGATTTTATTTAACATAATAGCATTTTTAAAATTAAAGTTAAAACAAGAAATAAAAAGTTCAATCTGAAAAAGTTTGAACTTTTTTACTCCATAAACATCATATTGTCATTCTTTTTCTTTCCAGCAAACTTTTCCATTTTATAGGTTAAAGAAAACATGACATACCGTTGTAAAACAGTATTTTCAGAGTCTACAATTGCAGTTGATGTAATAGTTCTAGTATTGTTTACATTTTGATTTAAAACATCATATACTTTTACTTTGGCTAACAGCTGATCTTTGAAAAAATTATATCCTAAACTCACATTCCACAAGTAGAAATCTTTTTTAAAACCGGCTGCAATATTGGAATTATAGGTATAATTAAAATCACTTCCAATCACAAAATGTTTAGGCACATAAGAGGTGATTTCTAGCTTGGCATTGTGTAAAAAGTTATTGGCATTGTCAATTACATAATTTTTATAATCGGTTTTAAAATAGGTGTAGCGATAGCTTGGCGCAATGGTGATCAACTCATCAATACTCCAAGTTAGATTTACTCTAGGATTGAGTTGTAAGCCACGAGACTCAAACAAAACGGCGTTTGTTAATCCTTGTTCAAAACTGTAATTCAAATTTATTCCTGAACTAAAACTGAGTGTACGTTTTTCTTTCTTGAAGGATTTATTCCAATTCACTCCAAAATAGGAATTATGAGTCACATCTACATTTTGAAAGGTAGTGGTGGCTTTAAAATTAGCATCAAACACGGTGGAAGACACCACTGCATTATTGCTCAAATTAAAACCCGAATAGATGTAATATCCAGAACGAGATTGATAATCATAATTGTTGAAACTAAAGTAAAGATTGTGCCTTTGAGTGGGCTTTAACTCGTCATTTCCGATTAAAGTGCTCAACGGATTTGACAAATTTTCTACTGGCAAAACCTGGTTGGCTTGTGGCAATTCTATTCCATAATCATAAAAAGAATAAATCGATTTCGATTTTCCGATAGTTTGACTGATGTATCCTTTTACTCTTGGAAAAACATAATTTTTGTTTCTATCGGTATTTACGCCTAAATAGTTTGAATTGGCATTAAAAGTGATGAATTCAGGACCAAAATTAATTCGTCCGTTTGTTTTAGATTTACTAATAATTAAACCTGTAGACGGGAAAAAAGTAGTGGCTCGTGAACCGGTTTGATTGGACTGAAATTCGTTAAAATCGTCATATTGATTAGTTCCTAAATTAAAATCAAATGTAGCCAACTGGTCAGTCACTTTTCGTAGGGTAACCTCAGAAGTCAAACTTAATCGCAGTGAGTCGGTTAATGGTTCACCAAATCGAGCTTCAAGTTTCACAAAATTATTGGTTCCGTTATTAAACTGATTTTGATTTCTGATATCGTCTGGCGTAGCATCAGCAAAAAGCGTAGCCGAATTAGTGTTTAAAAAGTTATCATTTTTTGTAATCTTCGACTCTAAATTTAACGAAAGTCCTCGGTTTTTCTTTTTGAATCTTTTACTATAACTAGCATCCATTTCAAAATTTGAATTTTCATTATCACTAAAATCATTGTTAACACTTCTATTTAACTCTTCAAAAAGCTCATTTGTGGTAATTTGATTGCGCGATGATCTATTTTTTGTAATGCTATATTGAAAACGAGGATTAAAATATATCGTCGATAACGTGTCTATCTTTACTTCAAAATCCAAATTTAAATTATGCCCGTTATTAGTATTCAATGTGTTTGCGGTAGAGTTTGTGAAGGTTTTTCCTTGAGGCAATAGATTTATTCGCTCTGTTCTATTCACATTTTCAGTTTCGGCATTAGTAAAATAATAGCTTCCGCTTTGGTCAATTTTTTTAAAAAATTTGTCTTGATAATTTACCCCAATCATATTAGAACGCGTAATTCCGCGATTTCCGCCACCAAAAGACATATTATTGATGCCAAAAGAACCCGAGTCATCATCAACATAGATAGAAGTATTTCGACCGCCACCCATATTGTCAAAAATTTCATCCATCGAAAAACCTATCGAATTAATATTGTTAGAAGAAGCCAAAACGCTAATTTTCTGTTCTCCTTTAAAATAATTGAGTAATAAACTCGACTCGTATCGATCTTGCGAACCATATCCACCCAATATTTTTCCAAAAAAACCTTTGTTTTTATCTTCTTGGATAGTTAAATTAACGTGAGTTCGATATAACTATAATGGCAAATATAGCTGTTTAGTATCGACAAAGTTTATTTTAAGAGAAGGTTTTTTGTCATTAAAATTGTAAG
>Ga0208853_1000058_pt1 | contig 29677 bp, 13 predicted proteins | sample LakMenEpi03Oct11_FD_150667 | JGI IMG/M metagenome (GOLD analysis project Ga0208853, IMG submission 150667) | Freshwater microbial communities from Lake Mendota, WI - 03OCT2011 deep hole epilimnion (SPAdes) | ecosystem: Environmental > Aquatic > Freshwater > Lake > Epilimnion/Euphotic zone ... | reverse complement strand
GCTTTATTATAACTAGCTACGCTAATTTCCATTGAAAAATTTTCAACAGCAAACTTTTGTATTTCAGCTTTATTGATATATTTTGCTTTTTCTATAAATTTTATTGCATTTTCAATAGAATCTGTTTCGTTATGCTTAAACAAAAAGCAAAAGTGCTTATTCTTTAAAATGTCTTTTGTATCACCAATTCCAGATGAAGCTATAGTGGGAATTCCTACTAACAAATATTCACCGAGTTTAATTGGTGCTACACCTTGCATACTTGGTTTAGGTTCTCTAATTGCAAAAGCGATATCACCCATTGAGAGGTATTTTGGGATATCTTCAAATGGTGATGATTTCAAAATTATATGATTTTGTAAAGCAGCTGGAATTCTTTTTGAAGCAAATTCTATATTTCCTGTGAAGATTAAAAAAATAGAATTATGGTTTATTTGCAAATACCTTTTAAATATTTTTATCATAATTTCCCATCCATATTGAGGGCCAAGAGATCCGCTATAAATGAATACTTTGGTATCTTTTTTTATATTAAATTCTTCTCTTAGTTTTTGGCTAAGTTCAATATTTGGTTTAAAAAAATCAACATCTCTTCCATTGACTACAACAAAAAATTTATCTTGATAATTTTTACCAATATAATTTAGGTGAAAATCAATAGCCATTTTACTTCTTGTTATGACAGCATCCGCTTTTAGTAACATTGACCTTTCTTCTTTTTTATAAATAGTATATAAGACCCCATTTTTCTTTAATCCAGAAAAATCTATTCGTTCTTCGATAGGTAATCCATCGGCATCAAATAGAATTTTGTAATTTTTAATCAATAGTCGATTTACCATAATGGAAGGCATAATACTTCTAGGTGCTATAATATCAATTGGGTTGTTTTTTAAATATTTTTTTATGAATGATATTCCTTCAATTATTGTAAAAAAACTACCAATTAATGAATTGGGCTTTCTATGAATTTTTTTTGAAGTATATATTATATCAAGTTCTTGAGCTTTTTTATGTGTAATTAATGTGCGATTTTTTGTTCCCCAAGTAAATTGAATTACATGAAATCGATATTTATTCTCTTTTTGAATCTGATGAAAAATGGGCATAAATAACCCTTCCATGTAATTGGTTTGTGGTCCATCCCAAGAAATAAAGAGTACGTTAACTGGCACTTTTGTATGATTTAGAGTTTGAAAAACTATTTACTCGTATAAAATTTTTCTTAAATTTTAGAAAATAGTTTTCATAATATTTAAAAGACAAATAGGAAACTAAAATTAATGCACAAAAGACACTAGTGTATACAAGCACCATTTTAAGTACAGTATTAACGGCTAAATTATTTATGATTTTTTGCATAAAGAATATAACTAATGGATTGTATACATATAAACCAAAAGAAATTTTACCTAAGAAATCAAAAAAAGCATTTTCTAAATTAATTATGGGTTTGGGATTATGTATTTGGTTGAAAATTAATAGTACTGTAACTATGGCGACAATTTCGTGATTAATAATTCCATAGATATAAAAATTATTGGATGCAATAAAAACCATAATCGACCAACATAGTATTTGCAACAAAATAGAATTAAAGTATTTCAACCTTTCTATATGGTTGCAATATAAATAAGCTCCTATTCCACCAATTGCAAGACATCCGAATCGACTGTAATGGAAAAAAGCTTGAATTTCGATTGGTGAATGTAAAATTTTTAGAAAAATTTTAAACAAAAGAAACAGTACAGGGAATAAAATCAAAAATACAAATAGGTATCTATTCAAAAACTTAATTACTAAAGGCCAAAACATATAAAATTGCTCTTCAACATCTAACGACCAATAGTGACCGATTTTTTCAGATAAAACCTTAGAAACAGGAACAACACCATATTCGGCAACCACTAGATTTACAAAGTTGGGCATAAAGAAAACATAATAAACCAAGGTACCTCTAAAACTATCGACTCCAAAAATCAGTATCAAAATTAACAAATACAAAAAATACAAAGGCCATATTCTTAATGCTCGCCTGATAAAAAAAAATTTATAATTGATGGTATTAGTCATTTTTTTTTCTTTTAACAGTAAAAAAGTAATCAAAAAACCACTCAAAACAAAAAACATGGTTACGCCATAACCCGCTAGATCGAGTAATGGCATTGCGGGCAGACCAAAACCGATACTTCTATGGTTTATATGAGACGCAACAACTGCTAAAGCTGCAATTGCACTAATGCCATTGAGTCCTGGTAAATATATTTTATTATTCTCCGACATTTACATTTAATTGAGTGAATAAACTAAACCATAATTTCACGATGTTGCCTGATGAAAATTCTTCAGCATTTTTAAAGGAATTGACCGACATATTTTCTCTGATTTCCGTATTCATAATTAATTTTTCAATTGCATTAGAAAACGCTCTAAAATTGTCCTTCTGAATCAAAATTCCATCACTATTGTGGTGTATAATATTTTTGGGACCATACGGACAGTCATAAGAGATAATAGGTAATCCTGCTTGTTTGGCTTCTAGTAAAACCATAGGAAAACAATCGGTCTTTGACGTCATACAGTATATGGAAGCTTCTCTCATACTATTGGATAAATTTTTAGTATTTCCCATCAACTGAACAGAGTCTGATAAATTATTTTCTTGTATTAGACTTTCTAATGCACTCTTCATATTTCCATCGCCATAGATTTCTAACTTCCATTCTGGATATTGGTTACTGATTTGTGCCCAAGCTAGAATTAAATGGTCAAATTGTTTAACAGGTTCAATTCTTCCTGCTGCAATTAGGGTAAGTTTTCGTTTATGGAATTCAGGATAAGTAATAGGATTTTCTTCGTGAATGAAATTGGGTATCACAAATGTATTCTTTAAATCATAATTGTTTTTTTCGTCTTTGTTTAAAACTATAACGGCATCATACAGTTTGTAGATAAGTCGTTTGAATTTCCATTGACCCGCTTTTATTGTATTGGCAGTACTGTGAAATTCTATTATTTTCGGTGTTTTTTTACTTATAAAAGGTAAAATTAGCGAATAGAAACTTGTAAGTGTTGTAATCACAACATCTGGTTTTTCGTTCTTTATAATTTTTTTTGTCTTTTTATAAAAACTAAACTTGATAACTTGGTTTTTAAAAAAGGATTTATTGCCTTCAAGATTTAAATCATATTTTTTTGTCAATTGATGACTTTCATATAAATAATCTCGATTGTTCTGAAATCGAGTAACCAAAATAATCTCGCAATTAGCCAGTTTTGTAAATGCCAAAATTTTATGATTCAGCATTCGTTGAATACCACCAAACTCAGCTAAGTGATTTACTAAGAAAAGTATTTTCATGATGATTTTTCACGTTTTTTAATATTGAAAGCAATCTCGTTTTTAGCAGATTCACAAATAAAAGGGCAAGTGTCTAAGAGTTTTTTATAGTTGAAATTAATTTTTTCAGCATCCATTAACGCTATATATTCTTCAATTGTATACTTTTTGTCTATAAACAGAGGATTGCTGTTTTGCTTATTGACAGTATGTAAATAATCATCAAATTTAAATCTACCTCCTTCTAATTCAACCGAATATTTAACCCATAATACCGGAATATTATAACTATGGGCAAAGATTAATCCATGTAATGAGCTAGTAACAATATATTCACAGGAAAGCATTTTGTTAATTAATCCTTTGTAATCTTGTCCAATAAGGATATTCATAATTAGACAATCGTTGTTGTTTTCAAAGCATTTAATATATTCAGAGTTTTTGTTTACAAAATGAGGTAAAAAACCAATTTTGTATTTTTTTTTAATTTCGGGATTATAAATAAAAGGCATTAATAAAGCTGGGTCTCCATAAGATTCGGGACATTCAATATTATTATCTAAAAAAACTTGTCTTGTTAAAGGGCCTCTAACAGCATGAATTTTATGTGGTTTAGGTACTCTAATATTTTTATCCGAAATAAAACCTGCTCCCCAAATTATGCAATTGTTTTTTGATACTTGTATTATACTTCCAATTATGGCATTTGTTTTCTCTGAAGATAAAATAAATTTGGGAAGGAATTTTGACAACAAAACTTTTTTCCCTGACAGATATTCTACAAAAGGATAGTTTAATGCGTCTCCAAAATTGGAAGTCTCACAATACCCTTCAATAATGATTCTTTCATTTTTATTTAAATTTAAAAATTTTACAATTTCTACAATAGATCTTCGATAAAATTTTATTAAATAAATTATATATAGATATTTTTTTTTTTTCATTTTATTTTTTAAAATTTTTAAAAAAAATTATTGAACTTGTATCTTATTTTTTTTTAACAACTTTTGATACAAAGTAAAAAGGTTATTTACATACTGCTTTTCTGTATAGTTTGCTATTGCTTTTGTAAATCCATTATTCCCAAAATTCGTTCTTAATTCCTCATCAAAACATAAAACATTTAACTTTTCAGCTATTGCATTTACATCAAATGGCTTTACTAAAAAACCAGTTTTAGTATCGTCAACAATATATTTCATCCCTCCAACTTTGGTGGCGACAACGGGCAGTTTGGATAACATCGCTTCCGCTAAAACCAGCCCAAAAGCTTCATATGCAGACACTAAAACAAAAATATTCATTAATCGATAGTATAAGGCGACATCCGATTGGTAACCTGTAAAAATAACTTTATCACTGATTCCCAACTCTTCTGAAAGTTTTTTGTATTTCTCTACCTCAGGGCCTGAACCAACTAACAATAATTTTACATTGCTATGAGTTTTGCAAACAATTGCAAAAGCTTTAATCAAATCAGAAAATCTTTTATGTTCATCTTGAAGCATTCTGCCAACAGAACCAATAACAATATCATTCGAGTTAATTCCGAGTGAAACTTTAAGTTCAGCTATTTCTGTTCTGCTAATTTCTCTTGGCAAGACCACTCCATTGTTTACTAAAAAAATTTTGTGTTTAGGTAGTTTCAAAGTGTTCTCTAAATAATCAACTACACCCGGTGAAACGCCAATAATTGCATCTGATAATTTAACAAAAAACTTCATTAACAAATTTCCCTTCCAAGATCTGTTCTTAGGATCTGATGTTTCTTCAAGTACTATGACGGGTACTTTTTTAATAAAACCGTTTATTGCAGCCATAGTCACTCCTTCAAAAACGGCTCCGTGAATGATATGAGGTTGGAAAGTATTGATTATTTTTTGAACCTCACGATGCTTTTTATAATCAAATATTCCTTTAAACTGACCAATAGCTATGACTTCTGTACCCTCTTTTTCTATTTCCTCTTTTATACTACCTCCAGTATGGGTACAAATAATTTTGAGCTCGTATTTATCTTTATCCAATAATTTACTAAGAGACAAACGAAGTCGTTCCACACCGCCTGATCCCATAGTTTCTTGAATATGTAGTATTCTAATCACGATAATTCTTGGTAAAGATTTTCTAAATTATATCTATATTTTTGGCTTGTAAATCGATTCTCTACAAAGTTTTTGCCATTATTCCCAACGAGTTGGACATTTCCATATGGAGTTCTCATAATTACATTAATTTTGGCTACTAATTCTTCTTCATTATTTGGATCAAACAACCAACCTGTTTCATTTTCAGTAATAAATTCAGGAATACCCCCAACATTAGAACACAAACAAGGAACTTGCTGCTGCATTGCTTCAACAACAGCTATTCCGAAACCTTCAGATAATGAAGGAAGAACAAAAAGATGGGCTTGACACAAATAAAATTCTGGATTTGAAACAAAACCTGTAATTTTCACTCGCTTTTCTAAATGTAAACTTGCTATTAATTGCTCTAAATTTTCCCTCTCTCTTCCGTCACCCACTAATATTAGTTGAGCCGATAGATTATCTATTTTTGAAAATGCCTTTATCAGCAATTGTTGGTTTTTTACAATTTCTAATCTACCAACGCTAACAATCGTAAACTCATTTAAAAGAGTACGTTCTACTGTTTTTGATTCACTAGCAGGATTATAGATTACAATTCCTTTATAATCTTCTATTTCATTTATACTAATAAGAAAATTTTTTACTGCTCTTGATACACAAATTACTTTGTTAGTCAACCTATAAAGATATTTAAAAATAATTTTAGCTATTTTGGAATGTTTTGGCAAGCCAATTTCCTCGGCAATAATAACTTTAACTCCAGCCATCTTGGCCGCAATAATTCCGTGAAAATTGGCTTCGGCGGCTGCGGTGTGAACTATATCTGGCTTTATAGTTTTAAACCATTTACAGAGCAGCCAAATATTTTTTAAATTAGTGATACTTGGTTTTAAGTTAAAAATTTTAACTGGAAACCCTTTTTCCAAAATAAATTTTTCTGCATGTCCGCCATGACCTAAAGCAGCAAAAAAATAGTCGTTTTTAAGAGCTTTTTTTCCATCTTCAACAAATGAAATGTACTTTCTTTCTTGACCACCATAGTCTAGTAATGTTGTTAATCTAATTACTCTCATTTAACTAATTGGCTTTAGTGTTTTAAAAAAATCTATTAAACTAATAATAACGACTCTTTTGAAAATGTACAATAAACTTACATACACCATTAATCCGAACAAAATTGAAGTAAAACAAATCAAAAAAGGATTACTATTGAATCTGAAAAAATTAAAAATAAAATATGAACTAAAGGTTGACAAAAAAGCAATTAATCCTATATGTGAAAAAACTAACATTAATTCTAAATTGCTAATTTTCAATATTTTAGAAGTGTAATGGTTGACAATAAAATAATTAACTATAGTTGAAATTAAAATTACTAACAGAAAATTTTTTATAGATAACATTAAAATTAAGCTTATTATTATAAAAATAAACCTTTGCAATTTATTTAAAATTTCAATTTTTAAAATTAATTTTGAATCTCCCACTATGCTTAAAACACTTGAATTAAAGGTGTAAATCACATTGAATACACCCGCAATAGAAAGATAAAATAGAAAAGGTGCTGCTAATTTCCATTTTTCTGAATATAAAAAAACAATAATCTCTTCAGAAAAAAAAGCTATGTATATTAAAATTGGGGTAATAATAACTAGTATTATGGATAGTATTTTTTTGTAAATCGTTGTCAATCTAACTGGATCGTCCTGAACTTTAGAAAAAATAGGAAGTAAGAGTTTTGAAACTGCACCATAAATATTTGATATTGGCAACTGTCTTACAGTTAATGATTGCGTGTAATATCCTACATCCTTAATAGCATAAAATTTTCCAATAATTATTTGATAAATATTGGCTGTTACACTATTTAGAATTTCAACAATTGTCAGTTTATACCCAAAATCAAAATGAAATTTAAAAAGGGCTTTGTCAAAAATCCATTTTGGTTTCCATTCACTAAAAATCCAATGAAAAAGTGCCCAAAAAAAGGTTTGCGTTAAGTACATCCAAACTAAACTCCAAACGCCATAATGAAGCAATGCTAAACTTATTCCTATAGCTGAGCTTAAAATGATGGAAGGCAATTTCATCAAGGTTTGCTGTCTGAAATTTAGATTTTTTGTCAAAATAGCAGATTGAACAAAAACGAAAGCTTGAATAATTATTGTAATCGAAAAAACCCTCATTATGGTCACCAATTGTGGTTTTTTATAAAAATCAGCAATATAGGGTGCCAAAAAGAAAATGATGACATAAAGGAGGCAACTCATCAGAATGTTTGCAAAAAAAACGGTGGTATAATCCCTTTCTGTAACCTCTTTTTTCCTGATTATTGAAATCTTCATTCCGCCATCGACAAGCACATTGGCTATTGTTATGAAAACAAACAACAATCCCAAAATCCCAAAATCAGCAGGGAATAATGTTCTGGCTAAAAGGATGTTTACAAAAAAATTGATTATTTGCCCTCCAGATTGTTCCGCATAAGTCCATATAAATCCGCTAAGTGCTTTTTGCTTTAAAGACATTAAAATGTTTCATTATAAAAGATGAAAAAAATATTGTTTTGTGGTTTGAAAGCTATTGTTTTAAAAAATAGCATTGCTCTCCGAATTTATTAATACATTATATTAAAGTTTTTATTGATAAATTCATTCTTTTATGAATTTAACACTTGTAATTCCATTTTCGGTACTAATGTTTATGAAATAAATACCTTGTTTTAATCCGGATACATTAATAGATGGATTAGTTGGATTTGCAATTATTTGGATTAACTGGCCAAGTGAATTAAAGATACTGATAGAATTAACAGTATATAAACCAGTAGCATATAAATTTAAAACTTCTTTTACAGGATTAGGATATACCTTGAAATTTTCAGAAGATGCAAGGGTTTGATTGGCTAAAGTTTGTATAATTGTTGTTTCAATGTTTGTTGAAGAAGGAGCCAGATAATCAAAATAAATAGAAGCTGTATTTGAAAATGTGTCTCCATTTGTCAGCGTTGGTAGCGTTTTGATTTTAAAAAGAACAAAACCTTCACTATTATTTAGGCCAAAAGCTAAATTAATATTCTTAAAAATAAATTCAACAGTAGTAATGTTGGTGATTTTTGTTTCAAACAGATGACTTCCATCTAGAGGGATTAACGAATTAACATCGAATTTAAAAGTGTCTATTACATCTTTTACTACTATATTTTGAGCGATTGCAGTACCTGTGTTTTTAAATCGAATACAATAATGTAAATAATCGCCAATTTGAGAAGTTGAAATACTATTCCCTTCTATACAAACTTTATCATTTGTAATAGTGGCATTAACCACTTTTTGATTTAACGTTATTGCATTGTCGTTTGGAAATTCATCCGAATTTGAAGATGATATTATAGCCGTATAAGGCAATAATTGACCAACAGTTACCGATGGTGTATCGGTTGTTGCATTTACTTTCAATGTTACTACTATGGATCTTGTTTCAAGTGGTTTCAAATTAGAAAAACTCCAGTTTAAATTGTTTACGGTTTGAGATGTTGCAGCTGGATTAGAATTTAAAAAATCTAAAATGGCATCATTAAAATTTAAATTCACATTTCCAGATTGTGTAATTGTTCCTTTATTTTTATAGACAATTTTATAATTTGCATCTTGTCCTGGATTTGCATTGTTTAATGGCAAATAAGCAATTTCTAAATCGGCATGATTTCCGTTTGATGATACACAAAAATTCTGAAGCAAAGGACTTGCCTGAAAAGGAAATTCTACCGAAACTGTTGAGGGTGTAATTGAAAAATAATTTGGGTTTTCGAGAATTGGAGTAATTGTATAAGTACCTTCTTTTACTGATTGAGCATAATTACCAGAAGTATTTGAAATAAGGTTTTCTGTTACTGAACCATCAGAGAAAGCCATTTGTAAATTAGGGAATACAATATCTATGGCATCACATCCGTTTGAATTGGTGTCAAATTTGCTGCTACCTTGAATTGTATACGAGATACCTCCTGGCACAAATGAACAATAACTATTGACATGACAATTGGTATAGTTATTATCATTAATTTCATCCTGAACAAATTCCATTTGAAATGCGTCTGCACAAATAAATTCCAAATTAGGATTTCCCGTTAATTGCAAGTTATCTTCAAAACTTCCATTTTTTATAAACAAACTGGTCAATAGGTTATTTGAGCAAAATAGATTTTGAAAATTAAACAAATTGCTCAAGTTCAATGATGCAATTTGATTATCTGAACAGTATAAAGATTGTAGATTGTTTGTTGATGAAAGGTTTAAATTTGTAATTTCATTCGCGTTACAACTTAGGACTAATAGCGCATTAAGTCCGTTTGTATTTAAATCAATTATGGAATTATTATTACAATACAAATACTTTAAGTTAATCAAACTACTAATTGCTAAAGTAACAAGTTGATTGTTATTACAGTTTAGATTTTGCAGTTGATTTGTATTTAAAAAGCTAATGGTTGTAATTACATTATTCGAACAGTCTACATCTTTTAATTGAGTCAAACCATTAAGATCAAGAGCGATTAAAAGGTTATTGCTACAGCTAAAATTTTTTAATCCAATCAAACCACTTAAATTAATCAAAGTTAATTGGTTGAAGTTGCAATTCAAATCGCTTAGATTGAATGTGTTTATTAAATTTAAAGACGTTAATAAATTATTACTACAGTTCAATTCATTAAAATTAACTAAACCATTAATCGTCAATGAAACCAACAAATTTGTGTTGCAATTCAAAAATTCAAGACTTGTTAAGTTGGTTGTATCTAGTAACGATAATCTATTGTTGCTACAGTTCAAAGAAGTAAGACTAATTAAATCAGTTAAGCCAATAGAGGTAATCAGATTGTCATTACAATTAACTTCTTCCAGATTTAATAAGTTATTTAAAACTAAACTAGCTATTAGGTTATAGCTACAGTTTACGATTTCAAGACTCGTACTTCCGCTAACATTTAAACTAGTAAGTTGGTTGTATTGACAATTTAAATTCTGTAATTCGGTTAAACCATTTACGTTTAAATTAGCTAATTGATTAGAACTACAATTTAATATAGTAAGATTAATTAAACCTGAAACATCCAAGTTGGTAAGTAAATTGTTTTCACAGTTTAGTAATAGTAAATTAGTAAAATTGTTAATTCCGTTCAATGAGGATATGGAAGAATTATCAATTTCTAAATATGCCACTGCTAAAGCTTCTGTAAGTTCGATTTCGTTATTTGAATTAGAATCTATAGAAAAGTAATCGCCATTTAAATTTCTCGCAATAAAATTATTTGGGCTTGATTCTAATAATTTAGCTTTAAATGCTGAGTCTGGAAAAGTTATAATTTGTGCATTTAAAGAACAAAAAAAGGGCAAAAATAATAATAGATATAGCTTTTTCATCATAATAATTAAAACCATAAAGGTAAAAATGAATTAATTACTATTATTTTTATATTGTTATGTTTAAGTTATTTTTTAATTAAGTAGAAAAAAAAAGGCCGCCAAATTGGCGGCCCTTAAAACTATGATTTAAAAATTAATTTTTCATTAATTTTTTAACCATTACTTCTTTGTTTGAAGAATCTACTAATCTAACAATGTAAAGTCCATTGCTTAAATTTGAGATATTTTCATTGATAGTATTTCTACCTTCTTCTAACTTAATAGTTTTTGAGTTCATTACCATAATACCAGTAATTGAATAAATTGACATTTGAACATCTCCACTTATCGAAGCATCAATATCAATATTTAATTCAGATGTAGCAGGGTTTGGATATACTGATGCATTGCTATAAACATTTTCATCAATAATTGTAGATTCTGCCATTCTTGGTAATGTAGCAGTTAATGTAATTGATTTTGTTGGTGTATTTACACCACAATTACTACTAGCAAAAACAGAAACAACATTTGTAGATGAAGCTAATGGTACAAGAGAAAAATCTACAAGAACTGAATTTGTACCTTGACCAGAAACAATTACCGCACCATTCACTACTGACCATGTATATGTAGTAGCATTTGTAATAGCAGGAATTGAAATTGTTTTCTGAATTGTTCTGCTAAATGTTGAACCTCCTCCTATAGTTCCTACCGATGATAATGTAGCTGGAACAACAGTAAGTGTTTTGTTTGTTGTACTATTTCCAAAACCATTAACGGAAGTGATAACTATAGTTTTTGGTGTTACCGTTGCCAAGTTAATTGGATATACCACTGAGAAAGTTAAATCACTTGTAGTAATAGTATTTGTAGGATTTGTAGGATTACTTGCAGAAGTAACCACAGAACCAGTAGGACCAGTAATAATATAAGAGGTTGCTAATGGAGATGCAGTCATCGTATAGCTATAGGTAGTTCCACAGCTAATAGCAGTAAGTGTACCCGTTACAGTTGAAACAGCAGCAGGAGCTTTGTTTGTTATTTTTAACAATTTAGCAGTAGAAGAAATTGCAGGAACAGCAGCAGTATTATCTGTTACTGAAGAACCAATTCCATTAACCGCTTTCACACCAAAATATAATGTAGTTGTACCTGGGGCTACACCAAATAAATCAACAGTGATAATTCTTGAATTTCCTCCAGACGTTTGAATAACACCCGCTGGTAACTCCCAAGAGTATGACGATGCAAGAGCTGATGCCGATGCAGTCAATGTTAATGAAGTAGATGTACCTAAAAACACACCTGCATTAGTTATAGCAGTAGTTGGTGTTGATGAAGCTGGATTAGTTAATACTAAAGTTGATGGAGCTTTAGGTATTGTAGCAGTAAACTTTTTCAATTTTGAAGTTTTTGGAGCAAATCCACTTGGAGTGTAAGTTGTACTTCCCTGAATATTAGGAGGAGTAATTAATGTCTCTGTTGCTGTATACGTTGTATTAAACAAACCTGGAATTCCTGTTAAATTAGCTAAAACATCAGCATTATTTGTATTATTTGTAACAGAATATCCAACACCGTTAAGTGATCTAACTCCAACATATAGTGTCGTTGTAGCTGGGTTTGTTACTCCAGCAAAATTTACTAAAATAGAGTTTGAGTTACTTCTAACTACCGTTCCGTATTGTAAGTAAACTGCAGTAGTAGAAGGATATGCGCCACCACCTTGGTATCTTTGAGCACATTGAGAAACAGTAATTGTTGTTGGAGTACCATTTACATCAATAGTGTAAGTGGAATTGTTAACTGTCCAAAATCTGGTTCCTAAAGGAAGCGATCCAGTTGATGGACTAAAAAATGGTTCTGCTGTATAGTTTACACTTGTATTTACTGGTGCAGGAGTTCCTGCAGGAATACTTATAGTAACACCAGCTGGTAAATCCCACTCATAAGTTGTAACACCAACAACAGGAGTTGCAGTTAGCATTAATGGAGTAGTAGAACCCATATATTTTGCATAGTTAGTAATTTTTGTAGTAGGAGTAGTCGAAGTAATATCGTACATATTGATTGTTCCTGGTGCAGCAGGTAACGCTTTTGTTAAAGCTATAGCTTTTGCAGCAGTTCTACATCCATTTGCATTTACAGCTTGTACTTGGATTGATCCAACAGCACCAGCACCAAAAGCAACGTTAGCAAAGTTTACAGTTAGACTATTTGTTCCTTGTCCAGAAACAATATTTACTCCCAAAGGCACAGTCCATAAATAGGATAATGTAGTATCTACAAAAGCTGGAATTGAATAAACAAATTGAGAAGTAGTTCCCACAAATGGTCCAATTGCAGTTGTAGAAGTCGATCCAACAGGACCTACACCAGTAATTGTACCTAAAACTTCAGTTGGTAAAGCAAATGTAGTAACAGTTAATAATTCTCTTGTACTTTCTCCCAATGGATTTGTTGGAGAAACACTTCCTGGATTAAGTTGAGAAACCCAGTAATTTTTTACACCAACAGTAGATGTTGAAGGTGTTGGAGCTGTAGTTGAAGCAGTTCCACCACTAGCTGCAGTATACCATCTTAAAGAAGTACCAGTACCAGTAATAGTAGCCGTTAATGGAACAGCTACAGCACCTCTACAATAGGTAACGTTTGTTACCACTGGAGTTGTACCAGGCGTAGGAGGAATTACAAAAGGAGCAATGGCGCTATCAGTAAAATTAGCTCCAGATAAAGCTGCACTAGAAGTACCTGGTCTGTAATCTAAACCTAAATAGGTATTTGTAGTAGCATTATAAGGTAAAGCCAATAAACCAGCACTAGATGCTTGAGTCGTGTTTCCGTTTGATGTAAACCATGAATTTAATGAAGTAGGGTTAATACCTCCTGTAAAGGTACCAACAGCACCTGCCATAATATTACTTACGAATTTTAAAGAACCACCGTTAGCATTTCCAACAGCAAGAGATCCATCAATAAATACAATACTTTGTTTGAAGTCCATAAAAATAGAGTTGAAGACTTTCAATTGAGTAGCTCTTCTTAAACGCAATGCTCTTTCATGTCCTACAGCTAATGTTGTAGTTGGAGCTAAAGTAGCACGGAAAGATGGTCCTATAGAAGTAATGTTTGTAAATAATGCAGAAGTAGTATCTAAACCAGCAGCTGATGCAGTTCCTGCAGCATTATTATCAGACTCAAAACTTTCTGAAGTTGAAACCGAAGGGTTATCAGCGATAGAAGGATCTCTTATAATTAAACCAAATTGAACGATACCTTTGTAACCGTTATCAGTATCAAAATCGTCATCTAAATTTCTGTAAGAAACTAAGTGTTTACAGTTTACAGAACCACCAAACCATTCAAAAGCATCATCATTAGTGTATGATACTTGAACATAATCAATGGAAGTGCCACTTCCTACAGCTCCCATTGTTAATCCATTAATTTCATTATTTGGCGAGAAAACATAACCACCAAATTCAATTCTAACATATTTTAATGTACCAGAATTGTCATTATCGACAGGAGCTAATCCACCACCATATTCAGTGTTAATATTTGCTGTAATACCTTCAATGTTGTTTACACCATTGTTAGCGTTAAATTTAGCTTTTCCTAACATGATAATTCCACCCCAATCGCCAGGTTGTCTTCCTTGAGCAACTGTTTTCCCAGAGGTAAACACAATTGGACTTGCAGCAGTTCCAATAGCATTTAATTTAGAACCTCTAGTTATAATTAAAGCTGTCCCGTTAACCGAAGAAAGTCCTTTAACTACTACACCAGGTTGGATAGTTAAAGTGGCATTGTTTCTTACATAAATTAAACCTGTTAATTTGTAAGTTTTACCTGTTGTCCACGTTGTGTTTGCTGTAATATCAGCAGTTACGTTTACAACAGTTGCAGCATCAAGATACGGTTCATTGATAGGATCATAATTGGTCCATGAATCCGTCCACATTGGAGTTCCAGGTGCAAAGGCACCACGATAAGTTGTTGACTCAATAAATTGTTGAGCGTTTGCAAAGTTGACAAATAATGCCAAAAGCGCAATTAAATAATTTTTTTTCATTTTTTAAAAATGTTTTTTGTTAGACATGGCAAACATAGTTTCAACAGAATAATTGAGTGTAAAAAATAAATTAAATAAAGATGATTATTAGGTAAAGGAATAGTTTGCTAATTTGCCTTCAATGTAAATTTATATTTTACTATTTGTTAAGTTAGGGTTAACAGCTCTATTTAAGACACAATTTTTTATCAAATGTTAATTTATGTTTACTAAATTTACTTGCCTTCTAAAAATTTTTTGTACCAAATACCAGATTTTTTTATAATTCTTTGTTGAGAATCGTAATCAATATAGATTAATCCAAATCGTTGTTTGTAACCCTCAGTCCATTCAAAATTATCGGTTAATGACCATACAAAATACCCTTTAACTTTGTCTGTTTTTTGTTTTGCATATAAAACTTGTTGTAAATAACTTTCTATAAAACTGACCCGTTTTTCATCATGGATTATGTCTGATTTAACTTCATCGAGGAATGAAGCACCATTTTCAGTAATAATAATTTTTTTGACACCTTCATATTCACTAAATTTTAAAATCATCATATAGATTGACTTTGGATGTATTTCCCAATTCATTAAAGTGGTATCAACATTTCTTTTATTAGCAGCTACTAATTTAGCATTAACATAAGGTGTATAAGAATGATGTTCTATTACTTCTCTAGTATAATTTTGAAGTCCTATAAAATCAAATTCTACTTTAATCAAATCTTCATCCCCTTTTAGAGTGTATTTAGCAATATGTTTCAAAAAGGGCAATTTAGAAATTGGATATCCTAGTCCTAATGAAGGTTCTAAAAACGCTTTATTCAAAAGAGTATCTATCCTTTCGGCGGCTTTAATGTCTTTTTCACTGTACGTTTTTGGGGTAATGTAAGTGCATGAAAAAGTAGTTCCTACCTGCGTATTTGGATCAATTTTTTTGATGGTTTTAAAACCTATAGATTGGCAAAGTAGTGAATGATGCATAGCTGGCAAAAAGTTATTTATTCCTTTTTTTCCTGGTGCATGAATTCCTAAAAAATAACCCGCACCAACAAAAATAGAAGGTTCGTTTAAGACAACCCAATACTTTACCTTATCTTTAAAAGCGTTGACGCAAACTGTAGTATATTCCTCAAACCATTCTAAAATTTTTCGATTAGTCCATCCACCTTTTTTTTCTAGTTCTAGCGGTAAATCCCAATGGTATAAGGTTACAAATGGTTCAACATTGTTTTCCTTGCAGGCATCTAAAACATCATTATAAAAATTAATTCCCTCTCGATTTATTTCTCCTGTACCATTTGGAAGAATTCTTGACCACGAAATTGAAAATCTAAAATAGGGTATGGATAATGCTTTTACTAGTTTTATGTCTTCTTTATAATTTTCATAAAAATTGGTAGCGATATTAGGAGAATCATTATTTAAGATGGCTTTTTTTCTACTTGAAAATTCATCCCATATTGATTCTCCTCTTCCAAATTTGTTATGATGGCCTTCGGTTTGAAATGCAGAAGATGCAACTCCCCATAAAAAGTCATCACCAAAATCAGCTTTAGTGTAATTGAAAGACAAATCAATATTTTGTTCTAACTTCTTCACTTCAATATGTTGTCAATTGGAATGTTATCAATTAAAACAGGATGATTTTTAAAGATTAAATCAATTATATCTTTACCATTATCGTTATACTTTGCTTCCACAATCGTATTCTTGTTGACCCACACTAATATAGGTAGTATTATTTTTTGGTTTAATTTTTTTAGTACTGATAATCCCATTTCTTCTAACATGGCATCATTACAATGTTGCTCAAACTGTTTTTTCATTCGAATTACTAATAGTTTCTTTCTAAGAAAAAATGCTTCACTGGTTTTGTCAAATCCCGCGTTTGTTACTACTCCTTCAGCCGAAGCCCAACTTTTGAGAAAAAGTTTTGAGTTTATAGGGTTTATAGATGGGTTGTGAACTTTGTATTTTTTTGAGCTATATTTTGAAAAAACATGCCATTCGAACTGTTCTATTCTTTTTAATTTTTTTATAATTTCTGTAGCAACATTGGAAGGTAAGTAAACGGTATAATGTCCTTTAAATTTATAGTTTACATCAAATGGAAACTCAATTACAGGTTCTATAGCACTGAAAAGAATTCCTAAATTTCCTTTTTTTTGTAAGTAGGGAATAGTTTTTATAATTCTTGTGATATGACCGTTACTAGTGCCCTGAACCGTGTAAAGAATTTTCATAAATCTAGTCTCATAAATCTTAGTTTAGAAAAGTCAAAAGAATAAAAATGTATATAATTTTTTTTACATTCAATTATTCTTTCAATTCGTGCTAAATCATTACTTATCTTTTTAGTTAAGAACTTTTTAAAAATTATAAGTCATTGAAAAAGAAAATGTTGGTGCATATTTTAAACGCCAATATAGAGTATCGTATTTTGGATTATAGCCATCTTCATAAAGATAATCTCCAGTAAATATATAATTACCCAAAGTTTCAAAAGTTCCATATCTGTCTGCGTTAGTGTAGTCGTTCAGATAGAAAATTTGATCTTGAGCCAAAACATTTTGAATGTTAAGTTTCAGTTCTATTTTATTTTTCATTAAGCTTTTTGCCACTTGAAAATCAATCATTGTCCTTCCTTTTTCCCACAAAGCTGGATTAAATTGATTTGCAGCTATCGCTATTCTGTTTCCAACTCTGTTTAAATTGGAAGAAAAAACCCAACCATTCTCTTTGTTTAGATATTGCAACCCTACATTTACGACAAATGGTGATTGTCCTTGGAGTGGAACACTTGTGTCTGTATTAGCGGTATTAAAACTCGTTATGTCTACAACTGATTTGATTATAGCAGTGTTAGCAAATAATGTGATATCATCAAATACAGTCGTGTTTTCGTTTTTAAAAATAGAACTCAATAAGGTTCTAAATTCTAATTCTATCCCACTGTTTACTGCACTATCTGCATTTTCATAGGTTACTGTTTTATTATTAATTCCCAGCTTCAGTTCAATAGGATTTGTGAAATTTTTTCTAAAATAGGAAACTGAAAGTAGCTGTCCTTTTCCGGGATAAAATTCATAACGTAAGTCAAAATTTTTAACTGTAGCTATTTTCAAATTTGGATTTCCTTGAGTAAAAAATTGAGTGGTGAAATCGTAAAAGCCAAAAGGTGCTAATTCCCTATATTCAGGTCTGTTTAAAGTTTTAGAATAACTAATTCGTAAGTTTTGTTTGCTTGTGATAGCATAGATTAAATTAACAGACGGTAATACATCATTTTGTTTTTTATTTAATGCCAAATATCCAACTTCAGTTTCTCTTGCATCCAAAGTTTGCGTAAAACTTTCAAATCGAACGCCCCAAATCAGTCTAAACTTTTTATAACGATTATCCAACATTAGATAGCCAGCATGTAATTTAGATGTTGCAAAATAGGTATCTGTAAATTTTGTAAAATCAAAAAGGGTAAAACCATTTAATCCTGAAGGTTGTGGCCCCATATTGGCAACATTAAATATTGTAGCATTTGGTAATTCTAACAGGTCTGTATCAAATAAAGTTCCTGATGGTTGTGTCAGGGTATTATATTGTAATTGACGCGCAAAAAAGTCTCTTTCTCTATATTGTGTAAAACCACCAATTTTTATTTCATTATTCAATTTTTCGCCAATTGAGAATTTTCTTGAAATATCTATTTTACCTCCTGTGATAAACTCCTTATTTTCAGCCCAAAACATTCCACCGCCATAATCAGGACCACCATTATTATTTGCAATTACAGCAATTGGAGTAGTTTGTGCTGGATCTGTACTGTCAGGATCAGCTATTGTGTAAATATTCCTACGCAGATTTGGAATATCCCTTTTTATATCGCTATAAAATCCTGTCCAGTTCAGTTTAATTTTTGGTTTAGAAAAATAATGTTCCCCATTAAGTTGTCCTGAATAAATTTTACTGCTTGTAAACCATCTTACATCTGCAACAGTTAACCTAACATCTGCAACATCATTCAGACCAGACCTTTCCACAACTAAATCAGTGGAATTCAAACTCAAAATGTTTTTAAAAGAAAGGGAATGATTATCATTAAATTTTAAGGAAAAATTGGCTAATGCTGCAGTTAATACTTGTTCACTATAATTGCGGTCATTATACGTTTTAAGTAAAACCGCAGGAATACCTTCAGGATTGTCATAGTCATTTCTCAAAGCAGTATTAAAATTATTTGATTTATTATTGGAAACCGAAAACATTATTCCCAATGTTTTATCCTTAATATCAAAATGATGGCCTATAGAATACTGAAAACTGTAATTTGGGGCAAAAGTGCTATTTTTTATGTTCCAATCGGATTCAAACGATTTAGCTACCTCTACTCTTTCTTGATAGCCCAAAGTGCTAAATACTTCAGTATTAGGAATGGTAGATGGTAAAGCACGTGTTCCGTTATCAAAACCCAACCAATCAGTACCGCTGCCTTTGTAAGTTTTTTGAGTTTTACCTGTAGTTATGGTATTGTAACCCGTACCAATAGAAATAGTTTGAAAATCTTTGTCAGGAACCGATTTTGTATTTATCTGAACGACACCTCCAGCAAAATCGCCTGGTAAATCGGGTGAAGCAGTTTTAGTTATTATTAAATTATCCAACATATTAGAAGGAAAAATATCAAAAGAGAATGCTTTTCTATCGGATTCAGAACTAGGCAATGGAGCACCATTTAAAAAGGCGGCATTATAACGATCATTTAAACCCCTAACAATGACAAAACGATTGTCTTGAATACTCGCACCACTTATTCTTTTTAGTACATCTGAAGTATTTTTGTCGGGAGTTCTTTTTATCGTTTCAGCAGAAATACCATCGGATACATTGGCACTATTTTTTTGAGCTATCAATAATGATTTAACCGATTCTGTTTTTGCTTTTGTTCTCGTAATTACTACTTCATCCAATACATTTTTTTGGGAATTTAATGAAGCGTTGATACTGGTTGTTTCATTAGCAATTACATTTACTTCCGACACTGCTTTTGTCTCATAGCCAGTAAATCGAAATTCTAATTCGTAAATACCAACAGGAATATTTCTAAAAATAAATTTTCCATCAGAATCGCTAGTTAAGGTTTTTTTTAATTCTTTTAAAGTAACATTCACTCCAGGTAATGATGATCCGCTTGATTCATCAACAACGCTTCCTGAAATAATACCCGTTTGAGAGAAAATAGATTGAGATATTGTGAATAAAAGTAAGGTGTAAAATAATTTCATGCTTTAGATTTTTGCTACATGCAAACTAAAGGCGCAATTGTCAAGTTATTGTTAATATAAAATTATATAATACAAGTATATCATTAAAAAAACATTAACAAATCATTACTTCCTAAATTAAAAATGTAATGAATGTTTTGAAATTGTTAATAATTAATTTACTGTTTTTTAACGACTTTTAAAATGAATAGATTTGCAAAAAAATATATATTCTTATGAGAAATCATTTGTCTTTACTTTTATTAATTCTTGTTGCAAGTACTTCTTTTTCACAAGAAATTATTGATACAGCAAGCACAAAAAAAACTAAAATAAATAGATGGTCTTTGGATTTTTCTTTTGGAAGTAGTCGAGGAATTAGACCCTACAATGACGGCTATTATTCAACAGTAAATGATAAGTTTTTAGGAGAGTTAAGTTTAAACTCGGTTACTATTGGTGCAAGATATTATCTTAATAAATATGTAACTTTTAAATCTGATTTGGCTTTTGATAGATTTATCCCTGGAAGTGATAGAAGTTTTGACTTTGATGTGGCTCAATTTAGATGGTCTATTCAAACAATGTTAAATATCAATATGTTGTTTGGTTTAGACGAATTTTCAAGATTTAAATTACAACCTCATTTAGGTTTGAATATTGCTTCTTTAAAAACCATTAAATCATCACAAAATCAAATAATTGGTTCACCTGATTATATCATAGGACTTATTTTAGGACTTACTCCTTCCTATAATGTAACCAAGAAAACTTCATTATTTTTAGATGTAACGATAATAAATAACTTTAGACAACACCATACGTGGGATGGAAATGTTTCTGATGAAAAGAACAATTTGACAGGTCAAATGAGTAGTTTTTCATTAGGAATAAGTTATAAATTAGGAAAACCAATTATCAATGAAGAAAAAGAAGAACTAAAGAAACTAGATGAAGCAAAAAATGCTGAATTAGAAAAAAGACTTTCTGAGCTTGAATCTAAATTGATTGATACTGATAAAGATGGAGTTCCAGATAATATAGATTTAGAAAATAATTCATTAGAAGGAGCTTTGGTTGACAGCAAAGGGATTATGCTTGATAAAAATAAAAATAATATTCCTGATGAAGTCGAAAAATATTTGGACTTAAATAAAGGGAATGTCAATGGAAATTTAAGTAATAATACAATAAAATCAAATGACGATATATTCAAGAAAGCAATAGATGAAGGCTACATTTGTATATTTTTCGAAACAGGGAAATCTGTATATAAAAGTTCTTCAAATGATAGCGTAAACTTCATTCTAACATATTTATTGACAAATCCTGAAGCTAAAATGGATTTGATTGGGTATACTGATGAAATAGGACCAAATGAATACAATAAAAAATTAGGGTTAGATAGGGCTAATTATGTAAAAGAAACTTTAGTAAAATTAGGAATAGAACCTTACCGATTAAAAGCTATTTCTGCTGGAGAAGACCAAACATACGATCCAAGTTCACCGGAGACAAGAAGTCTTGTTAGAAAAGTTATTTTTAGAATAAAATAATCTTATAAATAGTTCACAATAAAAACTCGAAATAAAAAATTTCGAGTTTCTTTGTACCATACTGTTAACTTGAAAGCAGTATTTAATTTTATTAATTATAACTAATTGTTATTGTTTTTTGCATTTATATTTCATTATAAATAATTTTTAAAAAAAATAACAACTACTTGATTTTCTGATAAAAAACAATTTTTTTAAATGCTTTGAATTAGTCAATTGCTTTATTATAGAATAAAAAATTTTCTTACAAATTCGAGTGATTTTTAGTGTTTAAACAGGAAGAAAAAAAAGAGTATTTAAAACAACACACCTTTTAAACTTTCCTTATATAGCTGCGTTTTTACCGCTTAAAATCAGATAAATATCTTTTAAAATTCCATAAATTAGAAAGTACATATAAATATTGAATATGGTATTTATATATTTTTACATTCTTGAAAAAAAATTATTAACCAAATTATCAAACAATTATGTTTAACAATTACTCTTTAAAAAGTTCTTTGCGGCATCTTTCGTTGTGTAGCGAAAAGCTTTTAGAAAAAAAGCCAAAGACAAATGGTTTTGTATTGATGGTTTTGATGCTATTGTTTGCTGAAGCAGGCATACAAGCACAAACCCAAAGAATTCCAGCTGGTGATGGTAACTTCTCCAACGGATCAACTTTCGCTGCCAATGGATGGACAGTAGCAAATCAGGGTGTAAGTCCTGTGAAATGGGCTGTTGGGACAGCGGCATCTGGAACGTCACAAACAGCTAACGTAACAGCTGCTTCTACATCAGTGACCTTAACTGCTGCCAATGCTGGTATAACAGTAGGCCAAACAGTGTATGGTTCTGGTATTCCTGCTAACACATTTGTATCTGCTATTAGTGGTACAGCATTAACATTATCACAACCTGCAACCATTTCAACTACTGGTGCTACACTTGGTTTTGGTATGTTTTCGGGTGGTATCAGTGTGGGAATCGCTCAGTTGACAACAGCGTCAATTACATCAGGTTCCTATACAATAACTCTTGCTGCTAATCCCAACCCAAATATTGCTGTGGGTATGGCAATCGCTCCTTCTAGTATTATAGGTGCTAATACTTTTGTAGCCAGTATTAATGGAACAACATTAGGATTGTCTCAAGCAACAATTGGATCAGCAGCTGTTGCACAAACATTAAATTTTACAGCAACTTCTGCTGCTATAGCTGGAAATGCTGCTTATGTATCAAATGACAATGGTGCTACCAACTCTTATGCTGGATATCCAACTACAAGAACGGTTTATTTTTATAGAGATATCACAACTGTTCCTGCTAACGAAACAGCAATGACTTTAACATTTGATGTAAAATCGGCTCCTGCTTCTGGTGGTGGTTGGCAAGTATTTGTTGCTCCAACTTCCCAAACGGTTACAGGTACAGATACGCAAGTGACTTTGCCTTTTACTTATCCGATAGGTAATAATCCGATTTGGGCAGGTGCAAAATTGATTTCTTTCAATTCTAATGCTCAAGCTGCTACAACGAAAACTACGGCTTTTATACCTAAATCTTTTGCGGGAACTTCTTTCCGATTGATTTTTGTTTGGACTAATGGTACTGGCGCAGGAACACTTCCTCCGGCGGCTATTGATAATATTTCGCTTACTTCTAGAACACCTGAAGAAATTACTTGTGCTCAATCAGGACTTTGGTCTCAACCAGGAACTTGGGATGGTGGAAAAGTGCCAACTCCTGCTGACAGTGCTGTTCTTGACAACAATGCTGAAGTAGTTATGGTGGATTCAAGATATTCTGGTTGTGAAGATTTAACCCTTGCAGGAACTAATACTTTATTACAATTTGCTATTAGCACTGTTGTTGATGAGTTTACAATTTATAATGATTTAAACATTTCCGCTAGTGGTGCTCGATTCAATAATCATGATGGAACCAATGGAAAACACCTCAAATTAGGACATAATTTAGATGTAGGTTTTAATGCAAGATTTGATTCTAATTTTGGTAGTGCTGCTTTTCAAGGAAGATTAACCTTAAATGGTTCAACGGTTCAAAACATTACTGTTGATCCGGCTGGTTTTTTAGGAGGTTCGCTAATACAGCCTCCAGGAGCAGTAAGTACAGGTGCCAATCAAATAGGTGTGCTTAATCAATTAGAGGTTAATAATACGGCAACTGCCGCTTCAAACGTGGTTTGGAATGTACCAGTAACGCGAATAAGATCGACTTTAATTTTTACAAATGCTAGAGTAAATGTTACAACAGGAAATCGTTTTGTAATAGGTAACTTTAGTAATTTAGGACAAGGTTCTTTAGTGTGTAATACTGGATCAGGATTTACAAATGGTTTAGTTTCTAAATGGCTTTTGAGTGGAGATACTTATACTGTTAATCCAGGTACGGAATATCCAGGATTACATAATAACAACAATCCTTATAGATTCCCATTTATCAGTCCTTCTGGTGCTGATAGAACTTTTTATGTATTACCTGACGGTAATGCTTCTCTAGCAGGTGAAATAGCGGTTTTATATACAGATGCAACTACGGTAACTTCTGGTTTGACAATTGCAGATGGAAGTTATACTATAAGTAATAGATTTAATGGAAATTACACGATTTCTACTCCAGAATCTAGTGCTACACCTATTTCTAGAGTGTTTACTCCAAATGCTACCACTACTACGTTCCGAATTGGAGCTTATTTGAATGGTGCTTTTGATGCATTAGACGGAACAGCCAGATTTATGAACGAAAACTTGGCTTTGCCAGGAACGCATCAAGACGGAACAAATACACCTTTTGTGTTTAGAAGAGGACTTTCTTTAGCTCAATTAACAGCTGCTCCTATTTATGTAGGAGTAAATAGTTCAAACACTATTAGCACAAGTGCACCTATTGTTTCTGCAGGTTCAGGTGATTGGAATACCGCAGCTACTTGGGTAGGTGGTGTGGTTCCTGATTGTGCGAATTTTGTTTCAATTGCTTCTGGACATACGGTAACCGTTACAACAACCGCCAATGCGGCAAACCTTGTAATTGCAAAAGGTGGAACATTGGTAAACAACTCCGCAGCTAATAATATGACTGTTGGTTGTACTAATAACAATGCTGCTTTTAATAACTATGGTACCCACATAATGACTTCAGGAAAGTTATTTGTAAACGGTGCTGTTGCTCATAAAGCAGGAAGTTTTTTCAATCAAACAGGTGGAGAAATTATTGTAGATAGTAATAATAATGGAGACGCTGCTACCTCAGTTGCTTTTGGTGGTACTTCATTCAAATTGGATACTTCAAATTTAAATTTAACAGATGGAAAAATTACTATCGTAGACCCATTAGTAAATATTGAAACGCCAATATCAGCAACTTCAATTGGAAATTATAGTTTAACTACAGAAGGAGCCGCAGGTGTTTTTGTTAAAGCAACTACAAATATACTTTCTACTAATAGTTTTACAACAAGCAATTCGGGTGGAAATCTTATAGTTGTTGGTCAAGTAGTTACTGGTCATGCTAATATTCCTGCTGGAACAACTGTCTTGAGTACAGTATTAAATGGGCCTGGAAATGTTAATACCGTAACACTCTCTCAAAATGTTACCGCTAGTATTCCATCAGGAACGAATTTGAATTTTTCGTCAATGTTAAACGGAAATACTTCTATTGTGCTTCAAAATGCACCTGAAAATGCAAACTTAGCAGTGGGTCAAGTGGTATCTGGAAATGGTATTCAAGCAGGCACAACAATTGCAAGCATTGCTACTGAATTCTCAGCTCCAACGAGATCAAGAATTGTATTGTCTTTACCCGTATCTGGTTTGGCTACTTCTCCAATTACTGCACCTGAAACATTAAGTTTTTCTGCTGTAAATGTAGGTTCGAGAGTAACTGTTTTAACAGCTGCAAACCCAAGTATTCAAATTGGTATGCCTGTTTCAGGAGCTGGTATTAAACCGGGAACTATTGTGGGTAATATTGTGGGTGCCGTTTTGACATTGTCAGAACCTGTTCAAGCAGGTGCGCCATCTCCATTAGTAATGTCTTTTTATACATTCTTCACACAATCTAGTGGTTCATTTATCTACGCATCACCTAATCATTATGCAACGGGTTTAAATCATACGTTACAAATTGGGAATGGTGTTTCTACACAAAACACTTCAATTATTACAAATGGATTTAGCTGTCAGTTTCAAGCTGGTGGTGGATTATTATCATTAGGAAATCTAACTGTTGATGCTCCTAATGGTGCCGAACGATTTATGAATGTGAGTAGTAATAACGTAAATAGTGGTACTGTTCCGGCTGGATATAATTTTAATGTACAAAATAATCTAACTATTACCTCAGGTAGTGAATTCAGAAAAACACTTGGTCTTGCACCTACTTATGTTGGTGGTAATATTATTAACAATGGTACTTTAAGTCTATCAACTACTAATAATTTGTATTTGGGGAATATTATCAATGGTGTTTTAACACCATCTGCCATTCCTCAAACAATTTCTGGTTCTGGGACATTTAATGCAAATCAATGGTATAATTCTAATCCTATATTCCCAGTTTCAGTAGGTTCTTTAACAATTAACAATACCAATCCTCAAGGAGTTACTCTAAGTGTACCTAATTTTAGAGCAAATACCGTTACTCTAACTAATGGTATTCTTCATACATCCGCGGCTTATCCTATCTATTGTGGTTATCCTGATGTAATGAATGCTGCTTTAAACCCTGGTACATTTGGTTTTAGTTCCAATGTAGTAGGTAGTGCCACTTGTCATATTGATGGGCCAATTGTTCATGCAAATAAATTTGATTCGGGCATAACTCAAAATAGATTATTTCCAGTTGGTAAAAATGGAAAATATTTGCCAATTTCAATTGCTTCAACGGGTGGAGTAGAATTGATGGTAGAAGCTTTTGATACCAATACAGGAACTACTTCTGCTAATGCATCTAACTTAAGCACAAACAGATGGAAAGTTACAAGAGTGGGAACATTAGGTGATTTCACAGGGTATAATGTTCGTATGGGTTCTTTGGATAATCCAGTTACAGCTTCTAATCTAATTGTTCATGCTGCTACAGAAAGTGGTGAATATGATATTGTTGCTACACCTCCTTCTACAATGACCTATGATGCAGCGCATTTTTCAATTCCTAACCTTCCAACCATTACCTTGGCTACAGCTCAAACAGGAGGTTTCTTAGGTAATTTTTCTTATGCACAGGGGCCAGCATGTTCAGGTACACCAACACCTGGGGCTACTATTGCTTCTTCTGCTACTGCTTGTTCAGGAAATCCAATTACGTTGAGTTTAACAAATCCTACAACAGGAGCTGGTGTAACTTACCAATGGAGAAGTTCTGTAGATGGTGGTACAACTTGGGTTAGCATAGCTGGAGCTACTGCAGCTACCTATGTTGCAACTCCAACTGTAAATACTTCTTATGCCTGTACTGTAACTTGTTCTTCAAGTATAGGAGTTTCAAATCCGGTTGCTATAACCATGAGCGCTTCAACTGCTACTACAACTGGTAATACAGTTTGTGAAGCAGGTTCAGCGGTATTAGGCGCTGCTGGTAGCACAACTTTAAACTGGTATGATGCAGCAACTGGAGGTAATTTAGTTGCAACAGGGACTTCATATAGTCCTACTGTAGCTTCAACAACTACTTTCCATGTGTCTTCTTCAAGCGTATCTGCAGGTAGTGCAGGTGTAACAACATGGACAGGAACTGCTGCCTCTACTGCTTTGTTTAGTGGTATTGCGTTTGATGTGACAAACAGAGTAAGATTGAAAACAGTGACTGTTTATCCTAAAAATACATCGGCACTTACGCCTATTACTGTTGCTTTATTTGATGCTACTGGTAATATTGTTGCAGGAACTGCTCCAGTAACCTTTACACCATCTTCAAATATAGGAGCTTTAGGATTAGTGTCGCAAAATGTAACACTTAACTATAATATCCCAGTTGGTACAGGATATAGATTAGTAGCTACTAATGGTTTAGCTGCAACGACTAATACATTAGGGAACAGTACTACTGCTATTACTTACCCATCAGGAAGTACTATCAGATTAACTGGTAACGTAACAAACTTAACTGCAGCAGTAACAACTACTGCTAATACTACAAGTTGTTTCCATAACTTAACATTTGACGAAATATGTGAGTCAGTTACAAGAACACCTGTAATTGCAACTGTAGGTTGTACTAAAAACTTAAAATTATTTATCGAAGGTTATTATGATGGTGCCAGTACTATGAGACCAGTTAAAAATAATCAAGATTATACTTCACCAACAACTGACGTGGATGATGTTACTGTAGAATTGAGAAATGCCACTGCACCATATGCTGTTGCAGCTACTACTACCGCTGTTTTAAAAACAGACGGATCGGTTGCCGCTAAATTCAATGCATTCCCTGCTGGAAATTATTTTATAGCAGTAAAACATAGAAATGCAGTTCAAACTTGGAGTGCCGCTGCTGAACCATTTGGAGTGTCAACTTCAACTTATGATTTCTCTACTGCTGCTAATAAAGCGTATGGGGATAATATGGTAGATTTAGGTGGGGTATTTGGTTTCTATTCTGGAGATATTAATCAAGATGAGGGAATGGATAATCTTGATGGAGATCCATTGTTTGACGATGTCAATAATTCAAATTTTGGTGTTTTAGCTACAGATTTGAACGGTGATGGAGGAGTAGATAATCTTGATGCCGATATTATTTTATTAAACATCAATAATTCTATATTTTCTAATCATCCATAATTTTATAAATAATTAAATTTAAAAAAAATGAAAATAATTTTAAACATTTTTAGTAAAAAAGCGTTACTTTTCGGCTTGTTACTAATCTCCTTAACGGGGTATTCACAAACGCAGTTCACGGTTTCTCTAGCAAATCAAACTTCAACTAGTACTACTTTTGAAGTAGATGTGATGCTAACAGTTCCTACTAACGGTAGGAGAATTTTTGCAGTGTCAGCTGGGATTAATTTCAATACAGCGATTATGAACTCAGGAACACCATGTACAACAATTAATTGTGGTTCATGGGAATTAGTTGCTAACACTATTGCGCCTGAATTATTGGCTAATGGAGGTTTAAATCCTATAAACCTTACTTATAGAAATCCAGGTCACTTAAGAATTGTACAAGCAACTAAAGCTTCTTCTACTGTAGATTTAGCAGCGGGCACATATAGAATAGGTAGATTTAAATTCACAAATACTGTTGCTTGGTCAACAAATAGTAATGCTAATTTATGGTTGTCACAAACAGGAGGAGCTACGACAAATACTTTAGTGAGTCAAGCTCCAGTTGGTAATACTACAGTAACTACTCTTAGTACAGCTACAACACCAGCTATTATTCTAGGATATATATCAACTAGTACCTATTCTGTTCCTTTAAACGTCCCATCTGAAACTTGTTTCACCAGTGGTGAAGCTAGTAATATTCTAGGAACAACTTGTTTTGGTCAAACTACAGGTTCGGCTACTATTACCATGTCACCAGCAGCTTCTAGCACTGCGATTACTTATACTGTAGACGGTGGTGCTTCAACTCCAGGAACTCTGGTATCTAATGCCTTTACAGTTCCAAATTTAACAGCAGGTGCACATTCAGTAGTGGTTACTGGCGCTGGTGGCTGTACTACTCCAGTGACAGTAAATTTTACTGTTGGAGGACCAACTACGCCACTAACTAATACTACATTTCAAACATCTTGTGATAGCTTTTATTGGTTTGTAACTGATACAACATATTCTACTAGTGGCATTTACACAGGTACAACAACAAATGGAAATGGTTGTACAGTAAATGAAACATTGAATTTGTCAATCACTCCTTTAACTACAAACGGAAGTGTTACTACTTCAATCTGTGATGGAGGTTCGTATACTTGGCCAGCAAATGGACAAACGTATACAACGGC
>Ga0208853_1000054_pt1 | contig 30542 bp, 26 predicted proteins | sample LakMenEpi03Oct11_FD_150667 | JGI IMG/M metagenome (GOLD analysis project Ga0208853, IMG submission 150667) | Freshwater microbial communities from Lake Mendota, WI - 03OCT2011 deep hole epilimnion (SPAdes) | ecosystem: Environmental > Aquatic > Freshwater > Lake > Epilimnion/Euphotic zone ... | reverse complement strand
AATATGCAAGTTGAGTCCACCCGTTTTCAACACCCTGTTGATCTCAGCAAAAATTTTATGAATGGCTTTACCGCCGGTTTCATGCAGGAACATGGTCGTCTGAACCCAATCGAAGCTATGGTTAGAAAATTCCTTCATGTCGGCAGCATCTGCCTGAATGAATGTAACATTGTGAATACCCAAAGCATGAGCCCGGGCTGCTCCATAACGTAACATGGGAGCACCGGCATCAATGCCAATCACCTGGGCTTCGGGATATGCTTCAGCAATGGGCAGGGTATTATGACCTAACCCACATCCGATATCAAGAATTTTTTTAGGACGAAAATCGGGATATTTTTCTTTCACCCAGGCTGCAATAGCGCGTCCACCGCCATCGGTGAGGCTGCCCAACATTCCTCCACTGGTAACAAACAAACCACTGTCATAATTAGCAGCGTTGGATACATCACCCGGAAAATAAGCAGTATGGTAACTACCCGGCATCAGGTGGTTGTCGACATGGGTAAGGTATGGAGGCACCTGAAAATTTTCTTTTAATTGAAGATTGTCTGTTGCCTTCAATTCATTGCTCACTTTGTTAGCCAATGCATCTGCCTGCCGCAGAACAACAGCCCGGCCATTTTGTTGTCGCATTTCCATGGTACTTCTGCGCAGCGCCGCCCACATTTGATATACCGGATCTTTGCGCATGGCTTCCCCCACTTCAAATCGATCATGAAAGTCGCGTCCATTCGCTGCTTTAAAAGCCGGCTCCACCCGACGTTCGTACGCCAGTTTATTTCCCGGTGCAATAACTGTACTGATGAATCGATTCAGGTTCGCCAAAAAATTATAGCGCGCCCTTTCATCGTGGTTAAATTCCGGAAAAACTGCGTGTCGCTGAAGTTTCGTCCAAACCGGTGGTAACTGATACGACATAGTTGATGTTTTTTACAATTTAGTCAAAATTACTATTTCGACCGGCCATACCCCCCGCCACCGGGAAGTTCCATGACCAGTTCCTCACCCGGTTGCAGGTAATCATGCCCCTTGGGTGGGGTAAATCTTTTTTTACCGGATTTTGTTCTAACATAGAGATTTCCTTTCTTACCGGCACTGCCGCCCAGCAGTCCATATGCCTGGTGATTGATCTTCTCCGTTACATTGCTGATGTGTATGGGCAAAGTACCAATATTGCGATATGCAAATCGTTGGCCATCACCTCCGGCATATTTCCCTTTACCGCCACTACCACGAATCAAACTTTTTTCAGTCACAAGAACAGGCGCATCGTTTTCAAAAACTTCTATCGGCACATTCGCCACATTGGTGGGATAACAGAGTGTGGGCGGCCCAGACAAACCTTTTCTGCCGCCATATCCACCTGCCAAAAACAAATATTCAACATATTCCGAACCATCTTTTCTTTTTCCGCTTAATACCATCACCCAGACAGCAGCTCCACAATCTGCCTGCACCTGATCAGGCACTGCCTGTGATAAAGCCTTCATAACAGGGCCATGTAATAGATTCCCAGTTACGTTGCGAGCCCCAAGTGGTGAGGGCTTTTTGGCATTGAGGAGGCAGCCTTCAGGAGCGGTGACTTTTATAGGTCGAAAACTTCCCTCATTGTTGGGCACTTCAGGACTGAATACACATTTGATGGGATAGGCCGTATAGGCGAATACGTAGTTCAAGACAGCATTAATTGCCAGGGAATGAGCGGGAGATGTACCGGCATAATCCACTTCAATCTCATCTCCGCGAATAGTGAGTGTGCATACGAACTGTATCGGCTCATGCAACCCGTCTCCATCTGCATGATAGATGGACTTATAAACGCCATCCGGTGCTTTATGTATCGCATTGCGCATGGCTTTCTCGGAAGAGCGGATAATACTCGCTCCCAGTTCATCGATTGAATCTAGGTTATTTTCATCCAGCATTCGATGTAATCCTCTTATGCCCTGATCATTTGCAGCTACCTGTGCCAGTATATCGCCAATTGTTTGTCGGGCAGCCCGTACGTTAGAAGCTATCAGAGAAAAAATGGTCTCATTTTTTACTCCTTTATCATACAGTTTCATGGGAGGTATATACAAGCCCTCTTCATAAAAGTCGCGGGCACCCGCTCCCCAAAGCGTTCCGCCTATATCTGGTGAATGCGCGATGCAGCCGATAAAACCAATCAGTTGCTGCTTTCTGAAAATGGGTGTAACAATCCCAATGTCGGGCTTGTGGCCCGCGCATAACCAGGGATCATTGGTGATGATAACATCACCTTCATTCCAAGCATGCAGCGGGAAGTGATCTTTTATCAGTGCTTTTACTAAAAAAGGCATTACCCCCAGAAAAGATGGAACGCTTACACTGCTTTGCGCAAGCGATTGTCCTCGGGTATCCATCAATACGACAGCAAAGTCAGCGCTTTCGCGGGTAACAGACGAGAAGGCAGTCCGCTGTAACGTTGTACCTGCCTCATCTACCAGCGATATGAGTCTGCTCCATAGAATACTCAGCTCTATGGCGTCGAAAGTAATGTGTTCTTTTTTTCTTCTCATAGTCACTGCTTTACCAATGAAAATACATCATCGGAGATAGGTTCATTTACACGGTGTTTTTGCCAGTGAATATCCATCCAGCGAACACCATCAAAAAAAAGTCGTACTCTACCCGGCTGCATAAAAAACCTATCGCCGACTTTAATCTTTTTAAAATCACTGTAGATACGATGATGATAACCAACAGTAGTAGAAAAGCTTACACCCCGTATGAGGTGATTTTTCTTATCGATTTGAAATACCGTGATCATCTTTTTCGGGTCAGTAATCTGAACCGTATAACAGGGTATACCATCATTCAGTTCATCGGTCAGCCGCTCTACCAGAAAAGAATCCCGATCGGCAAAGCGGATGATTCCAAAACCGAAATTATTGCTCCAGGAAAAATGTTCGCGGTAGGGACGTGCTGCTTCGCTCAACTTATTTTGTGTTTTGCTACCATCAAATATCAATTGCATGAAAACCTGTTCGCCGGCAGCAGCATCGAAACGTATTTTTCCGTTGGCCTGATGAGCTGCCTTGCTTTCACCAGGAAATATGCGATACATGGAATAGGTATCCAGTTGCTTTTGGTGGCTTGTGTCTGTTTTACCAAAGGGAGTAAATAGTGCGGTGCCATGTAATTCGAGGCTTTCGGGTTGCTGCCAGAGATTTCCGCCCGATGCAGCTACTGCCCATTGCAGAATTTCTTTTGCTGACTGGGCAAAAATACCAGGTGAGTATACAGAGAAGAATAAAATAAATATCAAGTGCTTTTTCATAATAAATCAATCACGAGATTATTATATTGATCAGCTGTAACTGTACCATGACTTCCAATAACCGTCGTACTTTCAAATTCTTCAATTATACATGGTCCCTTTATGCGCTGACCGGGTGTGAGCAGATACCTGTCGTACACGGGTGTGTCGATATATTGTTTCCCCCAGAATACCTTTCGCTTTCCTTTGAGGGCATGCAGGTGTTTCCCTACTACTGATTGTTTGGGGTGAAGAGAAGTTCTTGGTCCGCTTACCAGTACCCGCCAGGTTACGGCTTCAATGGGAATCCCTGCCATTTCCCTGCCGTAGCGCAGTCGGTATTCTGCCTGAAAAGCTCGGGTGATCACAGGGATGGTGGCTGCTGACAATTTTCCGGCAGGCAGATGTACAGTGATCTCATGCCCTTGGCCGGCATATCGCATATCTGCTACCACGCTCACTTTCATGCGGGTAGCCGGCACGCCGGCCTGTAAAAGAAATTTCTTTCCCTTATTGGTCATTCCGGTCAACACTTTTTGTAAATGTTGCCAATTGATTTGCTGTAGCGTGCTGATGTAACTCGTAATTTCTTCGGTAGCAATAGGGCTCACCAAAAATCCGAGGGCACTCAAAACGCCGGCTCCCGCCGGCACGATTAATTGGGGCGCATTGAGTTGACGGGCAACATGATAAGCATGTACTGGTCCCGCACCGCCGAAAGCCATCATAGAAAATAACCTTGGATCCAATCCTTTTTCAATGATGTGCACCCGTGCAGCGCTCGCCATATTTTCATTCACAAGACGATGGATGCCCCAGGCAGCTTCTTCAATGGATATTTTCAAGGGCGCGGCAATATGTTTCAAAATAGCAGCTCGCGCTTTTTCCCTGCTGAGGTGCATGGTACCACCGAGAAAATACCCTTCATTCAAAAATCCCAATACCAAGTCAGCATCGGTAACGGTAGGTAATTCTCCACCACGATTATAACAAGCAGGACCCGGCTGCGAGGCAGCACTCTCCGGACCAACGGTCAGAAGTCCTAAATGGTTTATATGCGCTATGCTTCCGCCACCGGCTCCAATCTCGATCATATCAATAACCGGAATACGAACAGGCAATCCACTGCCCTTTTTAAATCTTTTTTCACGTGCGGCCTCAAAATGATTGGTGATTTCAGGTTGGCCATTGCGTATGATGGAAGCTTTGGCAGTTGTTCCCCCCATGTCAAAAGCAACGAGATTATTTTTTTTCAGTAGTTCCCCAAAGAAAATACCTGCCATTGTACCCCCAGCCGGACCGCTTTCTAGTAGTTGTATGGGGGCATGGGTAGCTCCTTCGATGGTGGTCAGTCTACCGGCTGAGTTCATGATGTGCAGTTGACCTTTGAAACCCGCTGTTCCGAGAATTGTCTCCAGCTTTGCCAGATAATGTCCGGTGAGTGGTTGCACATAAGCATTCATGACCGTGGCACTGGTTCGCTCATATTCTCTTATCTCAGGCATGATTTCTGAGCTCAGGGAATATGCCAACGTAGGAAAACGGCGGCGGATGATTTCACCGATCTTTTTTTCATGTGAAGGATTCGCGTAGGAATGTAACAATGTAACTGCTACTGCGCGAATACCTTTTTTAACCAAGGCCTGCAATATTTTGATTACTTCTTGCTCATTGACTTTTGTAATTACCTTACCGGTGGCATCGACCCGTTCATGTATACCCTTCCGGAAAGTTTTAGCTACAAGCGGTGCCGGCATGCGGATAAAAATATCATAGATGTCATAGCGCATTTCCCGACCGATTTCCAGCACATCTTCAAAGCCGGCTGTGGTAAGCAAAGCCGTGGGCGCACCTTTGCGCTCGATTATGGCATTCGTCACAAGGGTAGTACCATGAATCAATGAAGTTACTTCTGTTACCGACTTGCCATGTTGCGACATCAGTTCCTGCAAGCCGTTTAATATGCCGCGTGTCGGATCGGGATAGGTGGTGAGCGTTTTTCCAAAAAATAATTTGCCGGAACGGGGTTCCAGCAAAACCAGATCGGTAAACGTACCTCCAATATCAATACCTAGTTTCATACAATCAATGATATTCTTCTCCTCCGCTTACATTCATCGCTTCACCTGTTATATAGGCTGCTTCTTCGCTGCAGAGGAAAGCGACAGCTTTGGCAATGTCTTCTGTCAATCCGGTTCGGCCCAATGGATTCTTTTGAACGATTGACTGCAGATAAGTGGTGTAATCCATTCCTAATTTCTCACTGAAAAAACTATTTTGCCAGTGTCCAAGACCGGTAGTAATGTGATTCGGACAAACAGCATTCACCCGAATTTTATGTTTCCCCAGTTCAACTGCATTACTGCGGGTAAGTCCGACCAGACCGTGTTTACTGGCAGTATAAGCAGCAGCGAAAGGGAATCCGCTTTTTGCCGCCTGTGAAGCAATGTTTACAATTGATCCTCCAGATCCTTGACGAATCATCTGAATAGCAGCATGTTTACTACAAAGAAAAGCGCCCTTGAGGTTTACATCGAGTACCGCATCCCAGCTAGATTCTTTGAATTCTGTGAACGGTTCCATCAGGTACCCTACGCCTGCATTATTCACTAAGATATCTACTCCTCCGAAATGCGCTACTGTTTTTTCTATGAGTTGACTGCATTCAGCTTCATTGCGCACATCACAGGGCAGGGTAAGCACTTCTGCGCCTAGAGCCCTGCAGGCAACTGCAATCTCCTGCATTTCGCCGGTAACGCCGATGTGTTCTGCAGCGAATTCATTTCCTTTGGCCTCGCCAATATCACTTATTACCACCCGACAACCTTCCGCTGCCAGACGCAATACAATGGCTTCACCGATTCCTTTGTGTCGGCCCGAACCGGTAACGATGGCTACTTTTTTTTGCAGCTGGTACATATCGATCGTTTTTAAAGATCATTGGCCACAATGAAAAGTGGCTGGTCAGCAAATTCACCAAATTGTTTGGCACCCGCCTGTACATCTTCCCGTGAAAGGTCACCAAAAAAAGTATTCATATCAGGAACTTCAATGAGTTCGCAATAAGCATAGGGGCCCGTTGCATCGCTTCCGAGCAGGTTACCCATTTTCAGTACCCTGAATGTTTCTACGGAGGGAAGCGAGTTAACGACAGGAATATCCTTAGAGCGTGCCCAATTCTCGTAATCTGTAACAGATGCGCCGGGCTTTAGGTTGAATAGTACAACGATGGTTGGCATGGTGATACGTTTTATCCTTGATCTATTTAATTCTTTCTTTTGTAAAAGCTGAAACACCTGTTGCCAATAAGCCTTGCACGCTATTTAATAATAACCGTACGCCTTTTGCAGAAAGCTCTTTGGCTTGCTCTGCATTGGCTGCCACGGTGCCCGCAATTTTTCCATGTTGCACCATGATGGCGATGGCTTTGTCAATCAATTCCTTTACTGCTGCATGTTGCGGTCCATCCGTAAAGCCCATGCTAAGTGCTAAATCGCGTGGACCGATGATAAAGCCATCGATACCCGGTACACGACACATGGCTTCCAATTCCTCCACTGCCTGAATGGATTCTACCATAGGTAAAACCAGTGTTGCTACATTGGCTGCTTCAATATATTGTTGTTGGGTTACGCCGCCTGACATATATCGGGCTGCACGAACAGGGCCAAGACCACGTTCTCCCATTGGATGATATTTAACTGCTTTTACTAATCGCTCACAATCGGCTGCTGATTCAGTACCCGGCATCATGATGCCCATGACACCGGCATCGAGGAATTGAAGAATCAGTTTTTCATCCAGGCTGCGAACCCTTGCGAGGGGTGTGATGCCGGCACATTCCATCGCCCGCACCATATGGGTGGTTTCTGTTAACGTGATAGGGCCATGTTCACCATCGATGATGTAAAAATCTAGTCCCATCCATCCCAGATACTCACATACTGTTGGGTCGGTGGTTGGAGAAATTACGCCGTAACATGTCTTATTCTCAGTGAGTCTATTTTTTAATGCATTAATCATGTAACCAATTTAACTGTTCTATTCTAAATCCGTCAGGAATTAATGTAGCTCATGGATAGTTCCATCCGCCATTTTTTTACGAATGAAATTCATTAGTCCGCCGCTGGCGGCAACTTCGGCAACAAAAGGTGCAACCGGAACGCTGGTAAAGGTTTTACCGTTGGTCAGGTTCTTTATTTCTCCGGTATCGGAATTATACTCCAGCAAGTCGCCGGTTTCACATTCCAGGTTAATGTCTTTACTCGTGATGAAGGGCAGTCCGTAATTGATGGCATTCCTGAATTGCAACCTGGCAAAGCTGGTAGCGAAAACGGCGCGTATGCCGGCACCTATCAGTCCGGTAACACAATGTTCAATACTTTTTCCGCCGCCGGCGAAATTGTGTCCAGCCACAATAAATGTGAAGCCTCCTTCGATGAAGCCATTTTCCCGGTTAAATTCCTCCGCCACGCCTGCCATCACCCACTTGGCATTTTCAGCGGGATCAATGGGTGATGTCCAGAATTTCTGGAGAATCATATCAAAACTCATCACGTAGTTGTTGGCTACCCAAGCTTTGCCTGTAATTATGGCCATAGATTATTTTTTTACCAGTTTTCTGAACGTGGGTCGGTTATTTCTCCGCGGATGGCGCTGGCGGCAACTACTGCGGGAGAAGTCAGATAAATTTTTGCGTTTTTACTTCCCATTCTTCCCTTCATGTTTCGGTTGCCCGCACTGAGGATGATATCGCCATCTCCGGCTACGCCGGTATGGATACCGGCACAGGGGCCGCAGCTCGGTGTTTCTATGGCTGCTCCGGCTTTAACGAGGGTTTCAAAATATCCCTTTTGGATACATTCGAGATAAACGGCCTGGCTGGCGGGAATACAAACCATGTTCACATTGCGGTGTATTTGTTTGTCTTTCAGAATTTGGGCCATGATGGCGAAATCTTCTGTGCGGCCATTTGTGCAGGTACCAACAAAGGCTTTATTGAATTTTGTTCCGATTACTTTTTCAACGGGAACAACATCATCGAGTTTATCGGGCAGAGAAATGGTCGGTCCCACATTTGTCACATCAACTTCATATTCGGCATCATATCTGGCATCGGCATCACTTTGAACGAATTCCCAATCACCTTTTTGTACGGGCCGGAGAAAATCAGCGGTTTTTTCGTCGGGAGCGACGATGCCATTTTTTGCACCGAGGTCTACCGTCATGTTACATAAGGTCATTCTGCCGGCAATACCGAGTGATTCAATAGCAGGTCCGGTAAATTCAAGGGCTTTATAAATAAGGTGTCCATTCCAATGCATCATACCCATGATGTGGAGGCTCAGATCTTTTGCCATCACCCAGGGTTGCCATTCACCTTTGATTTTAAATTTTACTGACTCGGGTACGCGGAACCAGCATTTTCCGGTAGCCATCGCGATGGCGGCATCGGTAACACCTATGGCATTACCCATCGCACCCACTGCCCCATAGGTATTGGCATGTGAGTCGGTGCCTATAGAAATTTTTCCGGGCAGCACGTGACCCTGTTCTACCATTAGCTGGTGTGCAATACCCTGTCGGCCCAGATCATAGAAATAGGGAATATCATATTTCTTTACTGTTTCCCGCCATTCATTGAGCATGGTAGCGAATTGTTCTGTCGGGGGCGGAACCAGGTGATCACTCACACAGATCACTCGTTCTTTATCAAATAATTTTTTCTCCGGCGATAAACTCTCAAATGCTGAGAAACATTGCTTGCCCAGATAATCCATGGTCATGACTGTATGTACATTCACCCATACCAGTTGACCTGGTACGACTGATGAACGACCGCTGTTGCGCGCCATGATCTTTTCCGTGATGGTCATTCCCATAGTTGATTGCTTAATTAAATTTTAAACCGGGTAAATTAATTGAATCAGGCCTCTTTTATATAGCTGGCTTGATCATAATGTGTTAAGGGTACTGCCGACTGATCTGCTTTTTTAAATTCCTCGATCATGGTCAGTCCTTCGAATTTGCCATCCATCGAGTGTTGCCATACCCGCATACGATGGGTGGGCGAGATGGGTGTAATCATCTCATATAACATTGAACCCGGAAATTGCTTGTATGTCCACCAGAGTAAGATGTTTTTTCCGCCGTTGGCTTCCCATGCTTCTCCGATGATGCGGTGGTTGTCATATCTCATAACCCCTTTTTCATCAAAAGGCGACATCCCGAAATTGTGAAACTCCTCCCGGCCATTCTCAAAAAGATACAAATTAGACTGTCGCCATTCATTTCCATTGAGGTGAAGTGTCAGCTTACTTTTATGACGAAAAAGAACTTCCCCCGTTTCACTGAGGCGTGTGTAGGTGCCCTCCCAAATGCCTGTCATGTCGGGAAATAATAATAGTTGCGGCATACAAACTGCTTTAAAAAATTAGTTAATAAAGTTAACTATTTTTTTTACCCGGTAAAATTTAATTTAAGGCTTCCGCCTACCTGTCAAGACTGCTTTTCTGGAGGGGGAAGGGCACAACGGGGTAATCGAATGGCCAGCAATACTGCCATCAATAAAAGCAGACTCACTACCTTAAATCCGGTGGCATAAGAGAAGGCATCATGCAGGTAAGCTGTCATGATCGGACCCAGCGCCAGTCCTGCAGACTGAACGATGCTAATGGTACCATTGATCTTTCCGGCAGCCTTGGTGCCAAAGTTGCGCATGATGAGCAAATTTCCGATACTATAAATGCCCCCCCAGCCCATCGCCATGACCGGCATTAGATAATCCAGTTGCTGAACGGAAGTGAAGCTGAACCCGAGTGACCCAATGAACATCAGTAAGCAACAGATAGCATACATGTAAAAAGCGCTGATGTAATCAGCAATAAAAGAAAAAACGAACTTCCCGATGATTGAAAAAAGAAAATAGGTACCCAGCCAGTTTACTGCCATCGATAATGGGTAGCCGGCTTCTGTAACATATAAAATGGTATTTTTTATCATGGCAACAATGCTGTAAAAAACGCAGAAAGAGCAAAGGCATAGCAAGAGGAACAGGGGTGTTCGGATGGCTGACGAAAATTCCATACCCTCCGCCAAGGGAACTTCTGTAGCAAGACTTTCCGGATTAGCTGTGTCGCTTGTTTGTTGGGGTGGGCGATTGCGCATCAGCAATAAAATAACACCCGACAGAACAAGGGGGAACAGCGCCAATAACTGCATAGCGGGCCGCCAGCCATTTGATTCTATGTAAGAAAGTAGTGGGGAACGTGTGGCAATGAGACCGCCCATACTGGTACCTGTAAGTATAATGCCCAATGCCAGTCCCCTGTGCTTTTGGAACCAGGAAGAAATGAGAATCATGTTGGGAATACTTCCGGAAGTAACCAGGGCGATGGCGAGCAAGATGTGTACACCATATACCTGATAGATATTTTGGGTCTGGCTATAAAGGAAATAAGCGAGGCATAATACAACTGTGCCGAATAAAATAACTTTTTTGGGGCCTAAGCGGTCGATCATCACTCCTGCCAGAAAAACAAAAATGGCAGCGGATAAATCGCTGATGGCATCCCGCCACTTAAGAAGATGTAAGTGTTTGCTATCTATTTGGAATGTTTCTTTTAGAAAAGTGTCGAAGATAGAAGTGATGGATGCACTCATGCCACTATTGATGGTTATGGTCAGTAGTGCCAGCACCACCATAAGCCAGGGGTAATTTTTCTTCAGCATAGTTATCATAAGATCAATTATTTTATTCTGCCACCTTCACCATCATCACGCCAACATTCACGCCTTCATATAAATGAATCAAAGCCTGGGGCATGTTTTCTATTCCATTCAGTATGTGCTCACAGGGTTTTAGTTTTCCTGTTCGAATCCACGCTGCCAATGTTGCTTCATAAGCGGTAAAGTTTTCTGTATAGTCATATATAAAGAATGCTTCCATCTTAGCATCCTGCAGTCCGATCCGATAAATATTTTTATAGGCATGATATTCTGCTGGTGCCAGCAAGTATTCAGATATTCTGCCACATATTACAATGCGTGCCCTGCGACGAATACGCGCCAATACATCATCTAATAATTTTCCTCCTACATTATCAAAATACACATCGATTCCTTCCGGAAAATGTTGGTCCAGCTCGGCTTCGACAGATGTACCTTTGTAATCAATAGCCACATCATAGCCCATGTGCCTGATGAGTTGATCACATTTATATTTGCCCCCTGCAAGTCCAACCACTTTATCAGCTCCTAATGCTTTGGCAATAAAGGCGCACTGACTTCCAACCCCTCCGCCAGCGCCGGATACCAGTACGCGGGTTCCCGGTTTTACCTGACCGATGTCGCGCATCCCTATTAATGCTGTGAAACCACTCATAGCGAGACTGCTAATACCATGTGAGAGAGGTAGTTCGGTATGGTGCATCCGAAAAATCATATAATAAGGGTCATTGGCATCCACCATTGCATATTCGCGCCACCCCATTTTAGCCTGAATAATATCACCCGGTTGGTAGTCGGGATGCAGACTTTTGATAACGCGACCAACACCTCTTCCGTGCATCACGTCACCGAGCGCTAACGGCCGTTCAAAACTGGTTTCGTTCCGCATATATCGTAGCATAACCGGAGCAAGTCCCAAATAAAGTACCTGCACCAAGAGCTGGCCCTGTTTGGGTACTGGAAGTGGGGCGGTAACAAGATCAAAATGATGCGTTTCTACCCGCTGTTCCGGTCGTTCTTTGAGCAACCATTGCTTCATTTTTTCCGGCACCGAAAAAGCATGTAATGAGGTTTCCATAAGAATCACCGGGTTTGTTAATAGATGTTGGTGTTTGAAGGGTTCGGTAGGTATTTGCTGGTAGATGATTCCCTTTCAAGGGGTTAGAAAGATATTTATAACCGCAGGAAACGGTGTCGCATCATTTCCCTAATTAATTGTAAAATAAGGATTTCCGTCCTTCTTATCGGAAAAAAACGGGCCATTTATTGTTTAATCCACGATAATTCATTATTTTTCAGATTAGTTAATATAGTTAACTATTTATTCATCTTCCACTCAAAACTATTTTTATGCATCTGAACATGCTGAAAAGAGCTCTTGGCTTATTCACCTGCCTCCTGTTGATGATGCCTGTTGCCTTTGCACAGGTTACCATTACCGGTAAAGTGTCAAGTAAAGAAACCAAGGCCGGCCTAGATGGCGCTTCCGTACAGGAAAAAGGTACCAAAAATGGTGCAACAACCGATAAAAACGGTCAGTTTACCATTCGGGTCTCCTCACCCAATGCCCGCCTCGTTATCAGTGCGGTTAATCACCGTTCCCAGCAAATTGACCTGAACGACAAGAAATCTGTCGAGGTTTGGCTGGAAGAACAGATCAACCAACTGAATGAAGTGAGCGTTACGGCAGGTCGCCAGCCCGTTCGCAAAATTGAAGCAACACAAGCTGTGGACATCATCAATAACAAGGTGTTGAAATCTATAAAGCCTGAAAGTTTCGCTGAAGCTGTTACCCTTACCCCCGGTGTGTTTGCCAATAACTCACAGGGTAGACGAGGTGGAATTGTTATTCGGGGATTCCCCGATGGTAACCCCCTGGGTGGTCTGGTATATACCAGCATCCTGATCGATGGTCTGCCTGCCTTCGGTAGTGCCGGTCGTTTGCCCGATGCAGGATTTGGTTTTGATGACAACGTAGAAAAAGTGGAAGTTGTACGCGGAAGTACAGCCACCGTTTATGGTCGCTCCGCCGCTGCTGGTGTTGTTAACCTGATCAGCAAAACCGGTGGCGAGGAAACCCATGGCTCATTTAAGTTCAGCCGCTATGATAACATACATACAGATAACGACTACCTCAATTACCGCATCGACTGGAACGTAAACGGCTCCATCTCGAAAGATAAAAGAGTACGTTATAATATCGGTGGATGGACCATCGATGACCGTGGTTTCAGAAAGACCGGCTACAATGACCATGGCTACCAGTTGAGAGGAAACTTTGATTTCCTGAATGCTGATGGCAAAGGAAAAATCAGACTGGGCTTTATCTATGGCAACTACAGCTTCCAGAACCTGACCGATGTACCCCTGGATCCTGTTACCAAAAAATTACCCGGTAACTGGCAAAACATACACACGTTTGTATTCCCTGCATTTGCTAATCAAACCTACTCTGTTTTTGGTACCCGCAGCAGTGCCACACTACCCCGCCCCGGAGGTATAGCAGTGAATGATCCCGTAAGCGGACTCCAAATCGCCCGAAATATTGATCAGCAGCTGAGGGACAATAATACTTCCAGGAACCTACAACTGAACTTTTCTTTTGAGAGGAACCTGAGAAGAAATTGGACAATTGAGAATAAATTCCGCTTCCAAAGTCTTTACAGCGGAACCAAGTATCCCTTCTCCATTCCCTCTTTCTACAATAGCAATGGTTTATATTCAGCTGCCGTTACACCTACTACACCAGTACCCGGAACCCTTTACAGTTCATCTGGGGGAGCTTTCCGCCTGATGTTGGATGGAGATGCCTATGATGATGATTTCATGAATGAATTAAGACTGAAAAAGACATGGAATCATGGCAATGGCAAGCGGCAGACCTTCCAGATTGGTTACTATTTCTCGAATACCAACCTGAAGCCAACTACCTACAGCTATTCGCATTTTGTAAATCCATCTGATCCGTATAACCTTCAGTTGATCAATGGTGTAATACCTGCCAGACTGGCTTTACCTCCTACCGGTGCAATTCTGGCTCCAGTAAATATTACCATCGCCAACGCCTCAGCTAATCCGCAAAGAGGCTCCATCACCCGCCGCGGTCGCTACAATGAACAGGTGAATGCCCTTTTCGCAGGACATGAGATCAAGTTCAACAATAAGTTGACCATCAATGTGGGTGCTCGATATGACTGGCTGAATATGGATCTGCGGGAAACCAAAGCCCCCTTCGATAGTGCTATCACGCGTATCCTCGAGTTTGGCGACTACTCCGTTTCATTGGGCTTGAATTACATGTTTAGCAGAAATGCTGCCATCTATGCCAACGCCAACCGTGCCTACCGCATGCCCGACTACACTGCCTTCACTTCACTGGAGTATGTGGGTCCGACTGCGAATAACGCTACTGCCAGCACACTGCTTCGCTTGCCGAATGGATTGGCAGGAAATGAGATCATCACTTCATTCGAGGGTGGCTTCAAAGGACAAGCAGGTGATTTTGGATTCGACCTGTCTTTCTACCACAACACCATTAAAAACAGACTGGCTTCTATCTTCGAAAATGGTCTGCTGGTATCAAAACCATTTGGATCTAACCGAATCATGGGTTCAGAGATCTCATTATCATGGGCTCCTACCACCATCCTACGCGGATTCAGTGTAAGAACAAGTGTTACCCTTCAGAAAGCTACCTTCACCAACTTTAAAATTTCAAACGCAGTTTCCGGCGGCATCATCGGCAAACAATCTAACCTGCCTGATGTGGACGTAACCGGCAATCTGTATGGACTGAAAATAATCAATGAGGGTGGTGGTCAAACATCTATCGATGTAGTAGGCAATCGCCTTCCCAATGTACCTGACTATATCTGGAATACGGTTGCCTTATACCAGGGCAAGTGGTTTGGGTTCGATTTCTCTGCTAATGCAGTAGGAACTCGTTATGCTGATGCAACTAACCTGATTGACTTGGGCAAAATAACTGTATTGAATGCAGGTGGTTATGTTCGGGTTGGAATCGGTGGCAAGAAAGAATTCAGAGTGGGGCTGCAGTGTAAGAACATCGGCAATCGCCAGGGTGTTCAGCAGATTGCAGGCTTACAGGAAAACTCAACTGCCATGGGTCAGTTACAAACCACGCCGAACTTCATCAACAATGGCGTTTCTATCTGGTCACAGGGTTATCTGCAGTTACCAAGAAGATGGATTGCATATATCGCATTCGACTTTTAAGATTAACCGAATACTACTTAAAAAAATACCCCCGAATTCGGGGGTATTTTTTTGTATCTATTGTGTCAGCTCTTCTTTTTCCTTTCCTCCATCACCTTCTTGTAATATTTCCAGCTGGTCATATTCGGGGAAGTGAAAGTCGCAGGAGCATGGGCATATTCAGGGAAATTACTTTCAACAAACGATTTGATTTTTTCGGGTAAATCTGCATAGCCATTCTTTAGTTTATATCCCCGTCCCTGATACAGAAGATTTCCTGGACGGCTACTCATTTTCATCCAGGGAAGAAAATCACTGAAGCGTGTCCAGGATACATCTGCGGTAGCATTGGATATTTTTTTGTTATTCAATTCTTTCTCGCTGCAAAAAAAATTAAACAATTCAGCACCCTGGTATATATCACTGCGGGTATTTTCTGGCCACTCCGCTTTTTTTAATGGGGAAGGATAAGAAAGGGGTACGTCATTGAACATGCCTACTCTATCTTGTCCCATGCGTTGGTAAGGCACTTTAAATGCGCCGTACTTAAATTGCTGGTTCACCGGATCATTCCAGACATGCATAACCTCTACTTCCTCATTGGTCCATGGATTCTTCCAAGTAGAAATAATTTCATTGGTCTTGGGATCTTGGTACACCAGCATTTCCCGCGTAATTAATCGCCAGCCGCTATCGCCAGGCAACTTTTCACCGCGAGCAATATTGTACATCTCAAAATTGAAGAGGTGCTTCCAGGGTTTCTCCGGATCATACGCGTATATAGATCCCTTAGCATAAAAAACCACTTCATCACCCGGCTGAAGGGAAGCCCGCACCTTCATATAGGCATCCATATTATCCCTGGCATCGTCTAGGTTGTAGCCCGTTCTGGGCTGAGCCAATGTTACTGTACTGAACAGCAATAGGCTACATAAGCCACATACTAGTTGTTTCATTTGTATTGATTTAGTCGTTGGTAAATAGAGTGGTTAAAGTTGAAGTAGGACGGTGCTGCGTCATTTTTTTATCAATTAGTTGCCAGGTAGCGCCCTCAGGACCCTTCACCACAAAGCTAAGCTCTCCAAATTCATTTTTTTCAATCCCTGTAGGGCGAAGACCATGTCTGGTCACTAATTCATGCACATATTGCAACCTCGGCGTATAGAATGTATGCATGGTGATACCTGCTTCTCCGAGTCGTTGGCGTGCTGAGGCATCGGGCTTATCGCCTCGAACAGCCATAAAAAATTTAAGCTTCCCACAGATATTATTCGGACTAACAAAACCCTGGTAGTAATGTGCATACCCATCGGGCATGAGAAAAGTTGCCTTGGGTCCCTTGTTTTTATCGCTATCTATTACTGGAAGTCGCTCTGCCTTGAGACCGAAAGCTGTTTGCAGGTACATTAATTGTCGCATGCTATCTACCCGAATACAAAAATCATGGTGCGTAAACTCGCTGGTCTGAAGCGGTGAAGCTGGGTCAATCGTTCCATAACCCGGAATAGTATATCCGTACCGCTGAAAGAATACGTGGTTAAAAAATTCTCCATAAACAGCATTCTCTCGAACACCCACCGGTCGCTTATAAAACCCTGTTTCTGATCCTACATTCACGCGCAAGGGATCATCGAAAACAGGAACGGTAGGTAGCCATTTCTCTTGTCTAGACTGCAACAGCTGATAAACATCAGTTATTCGTATGATGTCTTTCGTGAGCATAACACTCAGCCGTTGACCCACTGTTTCCGGTACCGCATATCCTACACCGGGGCCCAACAATCGATCCCATACAATAATCCGCAATAACCCATGCGAATCAATATTGCCATTTTGAAGTCGGTAGACAATAGCACCTACCGGCACCTGATAAAGCTTCTCTGCTTGCTCAGCAGAAAGACGTGCACTATCTGTTACCCGAAATCCAAATTCACCAAAATAACGAATGGCGGGACCTGCCTGATGGGTGCCCAATACTACTTCATATACACCGCTGATACCAGTGGCTGGTATACTATCCTGTGCAACTCCTGCTGTTAAAAAAAAGGAGAGTAAAAAAAATGAGCACCCTATACTCCGAATCATACAGTTAGATTTTGAATTAGTAATTTTCCATGATTGCCACCGGTAAAGAGCTGGCTCAACGCAAAAGGAAATTGCTCAATGCCAGGAATAATCTGTTCCCTATAAATTATCTTTCCGTCTTTTATCCAGGTAGATAACTCCTGAACAGCTTCCGCTGCTCTGTCAAAATAATCGAGTACGATAATGCCTGTCATCGTGCCACGGGCAGTGACAATTTTCATGTAATTTGATGGGCCTTTCATTACGGACTGATTATACTGGCTGATGGCGCCACAAATGACAATTCTACAACCTTTAGCCAGGTGAGTGAGCGCAGCATCCAACACTTCACCCCCCACATTATCAAAGAAAACATCAATTCCGTTGGGCAATTGTTCTTTCAATGCCTTGCTGATATCAGGGGTATTTTTATAGTCAATGACCACATCCCAATGCAGTTCATCTTTCAGATAACGACATTTCTCTGCGCCGCCGGCAATACCGGCCACCTTACACCCCTTTACGTGGGCAATTTGCCCTACCAATGAACCCACCATACCGGCTGCCCCACTTACAAGTACAGTCTCGCCCGGCTTTGGTTGTCCCTTATCCAACAAGCCGAAATAAGCGGTTAATCCGGGCATACCTAAAATGCCCAGGTACCAACTTAGCGGTGCAAGATTTGTATCGACCTTTGTTAGGTGTTCCCCTTTTGCTATGGCGTATGACTGCACGCCTAATAATCCGGTTACCGCCTCACCTACGTTGAAGTCAGGGTGACGGGAAACAATGACTTCGCCTGCAGCAAAAGCACGCATCACTGCTCCCAATTCAACACCGGGTATATAGGTAGTTCCTGCATTCATCCATCCCCGCATCGCAGGATCAAGGGATATATACTGTATGCGCACCAATACTTCCCCTGCTTCAGGTTCGATGATCGGCACTTCCTCCGGCCTGAAATGCTCCTCCGTGGCCGGTCCTTGAGGACGAGCAGCCAGTACATAGCGGGTATTATTCATAGATGATTGATTAGTTAATGAAGTTAACTAATTTTACTGTTGTATGACCTCCATCCAAAAAATTCACCTGCCCATGGCAGAAGGCCAACTTTTCTTCCGCACCAGCGGAAAAGGGCCCTTACTTGTATTATTGCATCCCTCCCCCCAACACTCAGGCAGGATGGAGGGACTTATATCACTTTTATCGCCCCATTTTCAAGTGGTGGCGCCAGACACGCCGGGTTATGGATTATCAGACCCGCTGCACCCTGCACCGGAGCAAATGAAGGACTATCTTCCTTTTATTGAGGCCATTCGCGCGCATTTCTGCGCATCGGCCCTTTATCTATATGGAACTGCCACCGGTGCCCAATTGGCCATTGCCTATGCCCTGGCTTATCCTGAAAAAGTAAATCACCTCTTTATCGATAATGCTGCTCATTTTGGTGATGACATGCGTAAACAGCTTTTGGAAAACTACTTTATTTCGCTGGAGCCGTCTTCCAATGGGGCACATTTAGAACGCTTGTGGCAGATGGCTGAAAGAAGCTGTTTATTTTTTCCCTGGTATTGTGAAGATGAAAAACATCGAATTGCAAATGCTTTACCCGCTCCGGATATTATTCAGGGAATTGTTCAAGACCACTTATTGGCTGGCAAAGATTATGCCCGTGCTTATCGCGCAGCATTTTTGCATGAACAGGCAGCAAACCTGCAACAATTAAAAATTCCTGCTACCCTGTTTCGTTGGCTGGGAAGTCCACTACTGCCCTATATCAATCATTTATTGGAATTTGAATTACCTGCAAACATTCAGGTAGTCGACACGCCGGCTGGTCTCAGTGAACGTTGGAAGGTTATGCAGCAATCTTTTTTTTCTGTATTGTTTAACGCATAGCGTTCCATAAACCTCTACTAAAGCTGATCACCAAGCCATTTACCAAAACTAATAGCGGGCGTCAACAACATTCCTCCACAAAATGCCTGACCACTCGTAGCTGCTGCACCTAAAATTTCCCCTGCTGCATACAAATTATCAATAGGAAGTTGCTGCTGACCCACTACCTGCAATTTTTCATTGACCTGTAAACCGCCAAAACTAATCAGGGCATACGCATAAGCAAGCACAGCGAAATAGGGTGGTTGCTTCAATGGAAAATCAAGGTAACTACGCTTAAATTTTTGGTCTGATTGAATAGTGCAGGCATGATTAAATTCTTCCACTGTTGTTTGTAATACATCAGAAGGCAGTCCGATCTTTAGTGACAACTCTTTTATGGAATTAGCCTGCCAGACTGCTTTTTCGCGCTTGCTCTCCTCGACAAGTTGATCGGTTGTCCACTGAGGAACCAATGAATCACCGGCATCAAGTGCTCTTTGGTCAAATAGTATCCAGCATCGTTTACCGGGTTGTTGCAAGATCACTCTTTCGCGCTGGTCGACTGACCAATCATATTCATTCATAAATCGTTCGCCCCGCTCATTCACATAAATTTCTCTTTGTTTTCTATCTATACCATTACTCATGCGTGCCCAGGCCTGCCAGAAATTAACGCGTCCGCTGCCAGGGGAAAGTTCTATACCACCCAGGGTATACATTTGCTTTTCTGCTCCTCGAAACATAGCCCCCACCGCCATGGCCGCCTTGATGCCATCACCTGTTGAGGCGGTATTGGCTGCCGAAAGAGATCTGGAGCATCCCGGGGTATGTTTTTCAAAGAATACGGCATCAGATGCATAACCCCCGGTGGTGAGCAGATAATGCTGCGCTGTAAATCGAGTTGTTTTTCCTCTTTGCAAAGCTACTACCCCAGTGATGCGGATACCATCCGTTTGGAGGGCCTTTAACTGACATTCCGTAACAAATTGAATCTGCCCCTTGCTCACCTGCTCTTCCCAAAGTGGCAGCAACAAACGGAGTACTGTTTGTCCGGGCTGCTGCATGTGTGGGTGAACATCTTCCTTTCCGAAATAAGTGCGGGCTGTAGCGTATGCCTCATGACCATAAATTATTGCCGGGGCTCTGTCATGAAAGGGATAACCCAATTCATCAAGCCAGTTGATGGTATCTGGTGCCAAATCTACTGCCTTTCTCGTTAGAAGGGGGTCCATTGTTTCGCGGCAGATACGAACTATATCGCTGTAATGATTTGCCGTTGTATCAACGATGGAGGCATTAGCCTGGCGCCTTGTATTAGCTGCACTGAGATGACCGGCTGTAAGAGAAAGTGTACCACCTACCCGATCGGTTTTTTCCAAAACAATCACTTTCTTCCCCCGCTGAGCTGCCCGGATGGCAGCCGTCATACCTGCGGCACCGGCACCTATAATCAGTATATCAATCACAAATAGTAAATTAGGGGAAGAAAATGTTCGATTTAGTTAATGAAGTTAACTAATTTTAATCAAAACATGTCAACCTACCTACCCTCCTATAAAGCACTTGCACTGCAGCTGACGACAGCTTCTGTGAATCCTTGCAGTAATGCCCATGCTGCCAGACTGCAAATGCTGGCAGCTGTCAAGCGGATCCATGCCCAGATCAAAGCTTCGAAGGCATTTATCGGCAGCGACCTACAGTTGGTGGTATTACCTGAATATTTTTTAACAGGATTCCCCATGGGGGAAACAACAGCTGAGTGGCAGGAAAAGGGTTGTATCCATCCAAATGATGAGGTATACGGTGCGCTGAAACACCTTGCTGAAGATTGTGGTATTTACCTGAGTGGAAATGTTTATGAACTGGATGATCACTTTCAGCAACTATTTTTTCAGACCTCATTCATCATTGACCCGAAGGGTAATTTGCTGTTAAGGTATCGCCGGCTCAACTCTATGTATGCTGCAACACCCCATGATGTTTTAGATGAATATCTGAAGGTGTATGGTTCAGATAGCTTATTTCCGGTCGCTCAGACACCACTGGGTAACCTGGCTTGTCTCGCATCAGAAGAAATTTTATACCCTGAAATTGCCCGTTGCCTTGCCTTGAAGGGGGCAGAAATATTTCTTCACAATACATCTGAAGTGGGGGCTCTTACGCCAACACCAAAAAACATTGCCAAGCAGGCCCGCGCGATTGAAAATATGGCCTATGTAATCAGTGCCAACAGTGCAGGTATAACAGGTTATGCAATACCGGCCGCATCTACCGATGGCCATTCTCAAATTGTACAGTATGAGGGCATGGTTCTCTGTGAGGCCGGATTTGGAGAGAGTATGGTCGCCAATGCTACCATTCATCTGGGTGCCTTACGCGAACACCGATTAAGGCCTGGTATGAGTAATTATTTATCGCGGCAACGATTTGAGCTATTCGCCCCCACTTATGCCCAGCAGGTATATCCAGCCAATTCGCTTACCGGCAAGATTCCATCCCGCAGCCACTATATCCAGCAACAACAGGCAGTGATTGCCAGTTTGAAAGAAAAAAAGATCATTCAATAACCAAGCAGGTGAATACCAGAAATCCCAGAACCGGCCTGAAAGATTATTTTGTAGCTGAAATACCTGCAACTGCCATTGCAGATGAATGTAGGCGGCTCAAAGCTGCCCAGTATGCCTGGTTTTCGGGTGGATTGGGAAAGCGGTCAGCTGTTCTGCAGGAATGGAAAAACTTTATTGAGGAGGAACGTGCAGCATTGCTGGAAGCGCTGCAACTAGATACCGGAAGAATATGGGAGACAAAATTAGAGATTGATTTACTTTTCAGCAGCATTGACCGCTGGTGTAAACTTGCTGAATCATTTTTCGAGGAAGCTCCCCCAAAAGCCACACAGATACCCTTTATCCGCTTACAACAAGATTTAGTTCCCTATACCCTGGTGGGAGTGATCTCTCCCTGGAACTTTCCCCTACTCCTTTCACTGATCGACACTATACCAGCATTATTAGCAGGTTGTGCTGTAATGGTAAAACCCAGTGAGGTAACCCCCCGATTTATTGAAGTCATGAATCGAACAATAGCAAAAGTGCCGGAATTGAATGCGGTGCTTCGTTATGTTGCCGGTGATGGTAAAACAGGTGCAGCGCTGGTAGATCATGCCGATCTCATCTGTTTTACAGGAAGCACAACTACGGGGAGAAAAGTATATGCAGCGGCAGCCCAACGAATGATACCGGTATTTCTGGAACTGGGGGGGAAAGACCCGGCAGTTGTTCTTCCCTCCGCAAACTTAGCAACTGCTGCTGCCTCCATCTGCTGGGGCGGAACTGCAAATGCCGGACAAAGTTGCCTCAGTATAGAGAGGATTTATGTTCATGAGGCTGTGGCAGAACATTTCATTGAACTGCTAACAAAACGAGCCGAAGACCTGATGCTAAATGCCGATAATTTACTTCACGGTGAAATCGGTCCGATTATATTTGAAAAACAAGTGGAAATCATTAATGAACATTTACAAGATGCCTTCGACAAAGGAGCTCAGCTGCTTACAGGTAGCAGACAATGTGAATGGATCAATGGCGGCTATTACTGTAGACCAACGGTTCTGACCCATGTCAACCACAGCATGAAAATCATGCAGGAAGAAACTTTCGGTCCTATCTTACCCGTCATGACATATCGGGATACGACAGAAGCAATACAACTGGCAAATGACAGTATGTACGGACTAAGTGCAGCGGTATTCGCTGCTACGACTGCGGAAGCCATTGAAATCGGGAAACACATTACAGCAGGTGCCATCAGTATCAACGATGCTGCCCTGACGGCCATCATGCATGAGGGAGAAAAATCTTCATTTAAGTTAAGCGGTATCGGCGGAACACGTATGGGCGCAGCAGCACTGAAAAGATTCCTGCGCCAAAAAGTATTTATCATCAAAGAAGGGAATGATTATTCTCCATGGACCATCAAGCTTCAACGAAATCAATAACTAATTATGAAAAAGTGGCTTGTCTGCATGCTTTGGCCGGTAATGGCTGCATCTGCCCAGGAAACTTCCAATGGAAAAGCGCTGTTGAATCGATTCAAGGAATACATAACAGGAGATTTTGACAACAGCCGCCAAGTAATGGCAGAAATGAAAGCAGGAAAAATCATACACCCATTAGCGATTCATGTGAACCGGGTAGCCGACGATAAGGTTATCAATCAACCCGCAGACCTGAACGGTTTTTTTATATTGGAGGAGAGCTATTATTTAACAAGCGGAAAAACCATGGAAAGCAAACCATATCTCTTTTTATTTACCCTTCAGTCAAAGGGAATTATTCACTTGACCACTTTCCAGCTGAACAACTATACAAAGGAAGAACTGCGCAATGATAACACAGTACTCAAGTTTGATTATAAGACGCTTATTCCTTCCCCTACCTTCCAAGGAGCCGATTACACCTGGAACCCTCATAAAAAAACTTTCTCTACCGTTTCAGTAAATGAGTTAGGTAATGGACTAAGATTCACATTAAGTGAGACCTTCACTTCGAAAACCTTACAGGTAATGGAATTAATGGAAAAAAATGGCCAGCGCCTGACCTCTTACGAAACGCCCATTTTGTACGAACGAAAACAGCTTAACTAGTTTATCAGGCGTGCATTAAGTGCAGACAGATATCTACAAATCGAATGAATTGCTTTTTTTCCTCGTTGCTGAATTGAGAAAGCATTTTTTTGTTATAGGTATAGCGAAGCTTTTCGAGTTTTTCAATGAGCTCGATACCCTGTGAAGTAAGTGAAAGTCTTTTACGCCGTTTATCTTCTTTGTCACTGATTTGTACAACCAGCTTTTTCCGGATAAGTACATTCAGCATATTAGTAATATTGGCGCGGCTTACATTCATGGCTTCTGCTAATTCTTTTGCCATGAGTGGCTTCGTATGGGGATGCAACTTAAAATACAGAATGTTCGGATCCTTTGCCAACAGCAGTAAAATGAACCATTGCTGCGTGGTGATACCGAATTGCTGGGTGATGATATCCCCATTTTTTTTCCAGGTTTCCGATAATTTTATTGAGTGAAAAATAACGGAAGCGTTTATGTTTTTCTTTAGCATGCGGGCAACTCTTTAACTGATGATTGCCCCTTTTTGAGCACGATGGTTGATATAATAGGTTGCCATCAGGGAGAAAATAGTAAGTATAATCATGATCATAAATGCTTTTTCATAGTTGCCATTTGCTTTTCGCATAGAACCTAGTACAGCAACACCAATAGAAGCACACAGGGTGTCAATAAAAGAAAGCAAGCCAAGTATGGTTCCATAAGCAGCACCCCCAAACAAGTCAATGATATACAACTGAATCATTGTAAATGTGCCACTATATCCCAAACCAAATACGATGGCGCAAGGTACCACCCACCGACTATCCTGCAGACTCCAATAGAGCAGTAAACATCCCAGCAACATATTGAATACACTCAACAGCATAATCTTTTTCACACTGAATTTGTCTCCAAGCCAACCAAATAATAACTTTCCCAGTAATCCAAAAAGAAAAAACAGTCCCTGAAGTTGACCACTCTGTGCAACATCCAGGTGCAAGTCTGCCTGGTAGTTGCGTTGATTTTGAATAAAGCCACCGATACAAAACCATAAAGCAGCAGTGATGAGTGCTACCAGATAGAAATCAAGTGATAAAACTGCCTTTTTGAGTAAAGCACGACTGGCCGCTTTATCAACTACGGGCTGTCGTCCAACTGTGCCGGGTATTCCGTCTGCTGAGCTATTAATCAATGCAGGATGGCTGTAAATCAGCAATGCTGGTAAGATAATGAGGCAACTACACAAAATGAATTGGTTTTGCACGGCCGTTTGCCAGCCCAGTGTCTTGATCCACTTTCCGACGATAGGCGCGAAAATGGCGGGACCTACACTGCTTGCCATCAGTAAAATACCAGTAGCAATGCCCTTATATTTTACAAACCAGTTATTAATCACATACATACTGGTCAATAATCCAACAAGGCAAAGAAAAAGCGGATAAATTACCACGAACAGCTGAATCATTTTGAAGCTGGTAGCAATAGATAAGAAATATAAGCCGACAGAAACGCCAAACGCACCTGTCAGAATAATCTTTTTAGGTGAAAACTTTTCGAGCAGATTGCCGACAAATGGAAGGGGTAGTGCCAGTACCAGGTACAATGTAGCAGCCAATCCGGTTGCTTTACCTATATCAACTTTGAACTCTCGGGCAAACTCAGGCAGGTAAAGATTGAAGGTATTCAATACGATACCATTACTTGCCATGTACATAAGGAACAGGCACGCAAGAACCACCCAGCAGTAATATTTTTTCATAGTAAAGCGATTAATAGCTCAGATAATAAAATAAAGCCAGTATCTTTTTTAAATTCTGTTATCCCATTATACCTCGTACCGCACCCCCATCTACCGAAATAGTTTGTCCGGTGATGAACCGGCTGGAAGGGCTCAATAGCCAGGCAGCCAAAGATGCAAAATCAGTCGCTTCACCCAAAAACCCAACCGGAATTTGCTGAATGGCTGCAGCCTTTACTTGTTCGAATGGCAATCCGGTCTGCTCACTTTTCTTCTTATAAATTCGATCGATAGCAGGCGTATTATGAGACCCCGGTGCCATTATGTTTAAAGTAACACCACTGGCAGCAATTTCCTGTGAAAGGGTTTTCACCATACCTACTACAGCAGCCCGTAGTGAGTTACTCAATACCAGGTTCTCCAGCGGTTGCTTTACTGTAGCACTTTCGATGAACAAAACTCTCCCATATTTATTTTTGACCATGTTGGGAATGAACTGTTGTGCCAACAGCACTTTCCAGCGTAGAAGCAGTCGATATGCTTCGTCCCAATCCTGGGCTGTAGTTTCCATAACGGTTTTCGCAGGAGGTCCCCCGGCATTAATGACAAGTCCATGCACGGTGCGTTCTTGGGTGAGAGATAACAAAGCAGCGTGTGTTGCTTCATCGGAGATATCACCACAAACTGTGGTAATCTGCTCAGGTGCTGTTTGCTGCAATGCCAGCAATTTCTCATTCCCTCTGGCAACTGCTATAATGTGAGCTCCTTCCGCCAGCAATTGTTCAGCTATGGCTTTCCCGAATCCGGAGGTTGCTCCACCCACAATAAATAACTGCCCTTTGATGTGTAAATCCATTTTATTCGATTTCAGATGATTAATGTGGCCTGTGCAGGAATTGACCGACAGGCTCACCCACTACTTTACCATTTTCAAAAATTAATTGCCCCCGCAAAAAGGTAGCGGTCACTTTTCCGGTGAAGGTTTGTCCTTCAAATACAGAATAGCCTTGTGTACTTTCCGACTCATCCGAACGAACAGTAAATGTTTGTTCTGCATCGAAAAGTACTACGTCGCCATCAAAACCCGGTGCAAGTTGTCCTTTCGATGGAAGTCCGAATCGTTGGGCCGGATTTGTCGAAAGTAATTCAGCCATTCGATTGACTGAAAGCCCTCTGCGTGTTCCCTCTGTATACAGTCCGCTCAATAATAATTCAGTGCCGCCAAAACCGCTCTTGGCCAGCCATACATTTTGCTTATCTGCCAGATCAGTTTTCATTTCCGCTTTGCAACAGGCATGGTCACTACATACCCAGTCAATATTACCTGCCAGCAAGTGTTCCCATAAATACTCGACATCTTCGCGGCTACGAATCGGCGGATTTACTTTAGCATGTACCCCACACACGCAATCATAATCGAGCATCAAATGTGCGAGGGTCACTTCCCGTTTAAAATCTATATGCGGAAAAACATGTTGCATCATCATAGCTGCATCAACTGCTTTAGCAGAAGTTAAATGTAAGAGGTTGATATTTTTACAAGCCGTTTCATTGGCGAGGTAAGATGCGATGAATATGGCCAACCCTTCGCTATGGGGTGGTCGTGCAGCAGAGTAGGCGCGTAGTCCGGACAATTTCCCTTCTTCCTGCACCAGGCGCGTATAGGCCCGCATGATTTCTGCCGTTTCACAATGCAGTCCGAGTGAGATAGAATCGGCAATTTGGGGATACTTTTCCATGGCTTTTGTAACACCCCGCATGATAAACTCAAAATGGGCATAGTCATAGAATTCCCCTTCCGGCGTCATGAGAAAATCCTTTTGCGCAGTGCTGTTACCATGTAATCCATAGTTACCATAGAACATAAATATCTTGAAACTGGTTACTCCAAACTTTTCAACCAACATATCTATCTCATCTATGTGGCTATATTGAATGGGCGCTATATGGTATGCATAGTCAACATAATAATTATTGCGGGAAATATCGAGTACTTCCGGAAAAAATGTTGCATAAGGACCGGTCTTGTTCAAATAGTACTTGCCGGTTCGCATATAGTTAAGTGAGGTAGTAACCCCACCGGAAGCAGCAGCCCGACTTTCTGATAAAGCATCTTCCCCCAAGGGATTATAAATACCGGTATGCATGTGCGCATCAACTAATCCCGGAAAAGCCAGCTGACCTTTCCCATCATAGGATTGACGGGCATCCTCCACTGAGATAACATCCGCCACACTAACAATTTTACCATTCATAAGGGCAATGTCTGCAGGAAAAGTACCTGAATGCCCCGGTTGTACTACCTGTACATTTTTAATAACGAGATCATACATGAGATTACTATTTATAGTGCTATGATATGTTTATTTTTCAGCTCAGCAATAGCTTGTTCATTCATACCCAATGCTGCTAAAATCGATTCGGTATGCTCGCCTACGCGGGGTGGATGAATACGGAGCGAAATTTCTGCATCCTCATATGCGATTGGCGTTTTCGGTAATCGGGTAGCGGTACCATCGGTAAGTTGAACATCGAGTAATGCCCCGCTTTTATTCAAATGCTCATCGGTAAACAGATCTTCAGTTTTGGAGATGGGTGCAAACGTAATTTCAGCTTGCTCGCAACGTTGTAACACATCCGCAAGTGTAAATCCGGCTATCAGCTTTTCTACTTCCGGCTGGAACCATTCCTTGGCATCTACGCGTTGATCGTTGGTCTGCACTCTTTCATCGGTAAGCCAGTCGGCACGATTGAACACATCACAAAATCTTTTCCAGTGTTTTTCGCTAATGATGCCAATGAAAACCTGCTGTTGATCAGCTGTTTCAAAAATGCGGTAGATACTCCATGGACTGAGTCTTGCAGGCATCGGTGGAACAGGCTGTCGGGTCATCGCACTGAGTGCCATATGTTGTCCCATCACAAAAGCGGTGGTCTCAAAAAGACCAGCCTTCACCAACTTGCCTTTCCCCGTTCGCTCTCTTTCATAGAGTGCTAGCAATATGCCCATACAACCGAACATACCGCCTGTTATATCAACGATTGACGTGCCTGCACGCAAAGGATCACCGGGTCGGCCTGTCATATATGCTAATCCACCCATCATCTGCACCACTTCATCCATGGCGTGACGTTTTTCATAGGGCCCGGGCATAAATCCTTTTAGAGAACAATAAATGAGCCTAGAATTTATTGCCTTTGTTTGTTTGTATCCATATGAAAGGCGATCCATAGTACCCGGACCAAAATTTTCTATCAGCACATCGGCCTTTTCTATCAACTGATAGATGATTTCCTTGCCTTCAGCTGATTTAATATCGATGGCCAGACTTTTTTTATTCCGGTTATAACAGGAAAAAAAACCTTGTCCAAACCCTTTCAGGGAACGGGTACTGTCACCTTCTACCGGTTCAATATGTATTACTTCCGCACCGAGATCAGCCAGAATAAGACCAGCTGAAGGTCCCATCACTGCATGGGTAAATTCCAATACCCGAATATCTTGTAATGGTAAATGCATCAGAGGATAAAATCTTTATGTTTTCTCAAATAAGGAACCAGTCCGCCTTCCTGCATGATGTTGAGCATAACAGGGGGTAACTGGGTTGCCTGATAAATTTCCTGTCGGGTATGATTGATAATTTTTCCAATTGCCAGATCGAAACTGAGTTCATCGCCGGATTGAATAGTATGTAATGGCACTTCCAATACCGGTAGTCCGATGTTGATGGCATTGCGAAAAAAAATACGTGCAAAGAAACGGGCAATCACTAATGAAACTCCAACAGTTTTTAGTGCCAGGGGGGCCTGTTCCCGTGATGAACCACAACCGAAATTATCGCCGGCAACTACTATATCACCTACTAAGAAACGCTTTGAGAAAATCGGATCAATATCTTCCATTACATGAGCAGCCAATGTTGACAGGTCAAGGGTCTTTGTATATTTTCCGGGAATAATCCGATCGGTATCTACGTTATCGCCGTAAACATGTGCTTTGGGCATAATCAGTCGGTTTGAACGGGTAAGGTAATTCGGCCATGCAATACGCTGGCAGCTACTGTAGCCGGGCTAGCCAGATAAATTTCGCTTCGCGGGTTCCCCATACGACCACGAAAATTTCTGTTGGCTGCACTGATAACTATTTCTCCATCGCCGGGTACACCATCATGTGTGCCAACGCAGGGGCCGCAGCCACTATTAATAATGGAGGCACCTGCCTCAATTAAAATTTGCAGGGTTCCATCTTGCAGTGCATCTATCAACACCTGCCTGCTGGCAGGAGCAATTACGAGGCGAACACCAGATGCAATTTTTTTCCCTTTAAGGATAGCAGCTGCTGCCTGCAGATCATTCAGCCGCCCATTGGTGCAGGTGCCAATAAATCCATATGTTACCGGTGTGCCTGCATAGGTACTAACATCATGAACATCATCCGGTGAATGTGGAATAGCGATGCGTGGTTGCAGAATAGTAGTATCTATATCCAGCACTCGCGTGTAGCTTGCCTCTTTATCGGCAAAAACGGGCTCAAAATTATAGGGCAACTGTAACCCTTCAGGAGAAACGATGCCGGTTTTGGCACCCATTTCTGCCACCATGTTACACAATACCATACGATCGGAAAGTGTCAAGTGATGCAATAGCTCTCCATGATATTCTACGGATTGATAGTTAGCACCGCTAATAGTCAGCTGCTTCACTACTTCCAAAACAACATCTTTTGCACTCACCCCTGGCTGCAATCGGTGTCCGTGTAAATTAATGCGGATAGTGGAAGGCACTTTCAACCAAATTTTTCCGGTCAGCATGACGGCAGCAAGATCAGTACTACCAACACCACATGCAAAGGCGTTCAATGCCCCATAGGTAGGTGTATGACTATCTGCACCCATAAATATCTCTCCGGGGCGAACCCGATGGTGATCAACCATCACCTGGTGGCAGATTCCACTTCCAATATCATAAAAATGACAACCTGTTTCTGCAGCGAAGAAACGCATCATTTGATGCAGATTAGCAATCCG
>Ga0208853_1000053_pt1 | contig 30648 bp, 22 predicted proteins | sample LakMenEpi03Oct11_FD_150667 | JGI IMG/M metagenome (GOLD analysis project Ga0208853, IMG submission 150667) | Freshwater microbial communities from Lake Mendota, WI - 03OCT2011 deep hole epilimnion (SPAdes) | ecosystem: Environmental > Aquatic > Freshwater > Lake > Epilimnion/Euphotic zone ... | reverse complement strand
GCAGCAGTAAGAAGCCGACAATGGTATGTAAGACCGGATAAAGTAAACTGCAAATCACACAAACCAATGACCCAAAAATCATAACGGGAACTCGCCCCACCGTATCGGTCAACTTACCACTGAAGGGCCTTGATATGCCCGCCATGAGGGTAAAAAGTGCAATGATCCATCCCTTGTATTCTGCCCCACCCATGGCAGTCAGATAAGCAGGCAGCTCCGGTATCATCATATTGAAACTGGCAGAGAAAAGTAAATTACTCAAACACAGCAAAGCAAATTGAAAAGTAAAGTAACGTGTATGTTCACCCGGGGGCTGCAAAGACATGAAATGAGGAATAATGGCCAAAAATATCAAATTATCAGGCGCTTACATGGTATAATTTACCTGCTGCCGCTAAAAAAAATGTTTTGGCAACAATTCACCAGCGCAACTATCTTTGCACATGGCAACAAGAAACAATCCCACCCCCGCCCGCTCCTCTTCCTCCCGTATGCTGGGACAAGGACTCACCTACGATGACGTGTTACTGGTACCCGCCTACAGCGAAGTGCTGCCGCGTGATGTTGACATCCGCACCCAATTGACCCGCGACATCAAGTTGAATATACCTATGCTGTCAGCAGCCATGGATACCGTGACAGAAGCCGGCCTGGCCATTGCGCTTGCGCGGGAAGGCGGACTCGGCATCTTGCACAAAAATATGAGTATTGAAAAGCAGGCTGAGCAGGTGCGCAAAGTGAAAAGAAGCGAAAGTGGTATGATCATAGACCCGATAACCCTGCTGGTGGATGCAACCATCGGGGATGCCCTTCACCTGATGAAGGAAAATAAAATCGGCGGCATACCCGTGGTAGATAAGCACCATCAATTGGTTGGTATCCTTACCAATCGTGACCTTCGCTTCGAGCACGACAGGAAAAGAAAAGTTGCCGAGGTGATGACAAAAGAAAACCTCATCACAGCACCGGAAGGAACAGACCTGAAAAAAGCAGAGAAAATTCTTCGCCAGTATAAGATTGAAAAACTACCGGTAGTAAATAAACAAGGAAAATTGATCGGACTGATCACCTACCGCGATATTCTGCAGTTGAGGAATTTTCCCAATGCAGGTAAAGATGGACTGGGGCGCTTGCTGGTAGGTGCAGCATTGGGCATTACACGCGATCTGATGGACAGGGCATCAGCCTTGCAGCAGGTGGGTGTTGATGTTGTTACCCTGGATAGCGCACATGGACATACGCTGGGGGTAATCAGTGCGCTCCGCCAACTGAGAAAAAATTTCAAACAACTGAACATCATTGCCGGCAATGTAGCCACTGCAGCTGGAGCCAAAGCACTCGCCGATGCCGGAGCCGACTGTGTTAAAGTTGGTATTGGTCCCGGATCTATCTGCACAACCCGGATCGTGGCTGGTGCAGGCATGCCACAGCTCACTGCCATTATGGAAACAGCTGCTGCATTAAAGGGGAAAAATATTCCGGTTATTGCCGATGGCGGTATTCGTTATACCGGTGATCTGGTGAAAGCACTCGCTGCAGGCGCAGGTGCTGTGATGATGGGAAGCGTATTTGCCGGTGTAGAAGAAAGTCCCGGAGAAACCATCATCTTCGATGGCCGGAAATTCAAACAATACAGGGGTATGGGAAGTATGGGGGCCATGAGTCAGGGCAGCAGTGACCGCTACTTCCAGGACGTAGAGGATGATATTAAAAAATTCGTGCCAGAAGGTATTGAGGGAAGGGTTCCATACAAGGGCGCCCTATCAGAAATTATTTATCAATATGTAGGTGGGCTCAGGGCCGGAATGGGCTATTGTGGCGCAAAAAATATGGCGGCCCTGCAAAAAGCATCTTTCATACAAATAACGGCAGCGGGTATGAAAGAAAGCCATGCACACGATGTGGATATAACAAAGGAAGCGCCGAATTACAGTAAAAAATAGTTGCTGTCTTACGGCATTTATTGATATAAATTGTAACTTATTCATGGTAACAACTGAATCATTTCGCTTGAAAAATTCTATTCGTTGGTTGCTGAGTATTTTATCTGGTTGTCTGCTTGCATTGGCATGGCCCGATTCTTCTTTTACGTGGTTGATCTTTGTTGCTTGGATTCCTTTGCTGTTGCTGGCACACGAGCCGATTAAAAAAATATACTGGTTTCTGCTGGTTCTTCTAACCATGTTGATCTGGAATACCGGCACTACTTGGTGGATTTGGAATTCAACAGATATCGGCACCATTGCAGCGATAATTGCCAATAGTTTACTGATGTGTATACCTTGGCTGGGGTATAGAAATTTTTTAAGGCAATACGGTAGCAGAGCCGGTTTCAGCGCACTGATATTTTTCTGGATGACCTTTGAACTGATCCACCTCAATTGGCAGATCAGCTGGCCCTGGCTGCACTTGGGCAATGTATTTTGTATGCACCCGGCCTGGGTAAGATGGTATGAAATTAGTGGTATTGGAGGTGGCACGCTACTGGTATTATTAACCAACATTTGTCTATACGATCTCTTACAGGCATTGCTTCAAAAAAAGTCTATCAGCAACAGAAAACCTGCACTCGTTGCCCTCATACTGCTGGGTGCCTTTCTTATATCTTATAATCGGTATGCATCTATTGACAAAAAGTTAGATAATCCGGCACCCGGCAATATTGTCATTATACAGCCGAACATCGATCCCTATCAGAAGTTTTCAGTGAATTCCATTGCCGAACAAATTGAGCGATTGATTTCCTTAACTGAACAACAGATTGATAGCAATACGCGGCTGGTCGTTTGGCCGGAAACAGCACTCAGTGCGGGCGACTGGCAGGAAAATACTGCTCGTAATAATTACTATCAGCCGGTTTTCGCACTGCTGGCCCAACATCCCAACGTATCGCTCTTAAGCGGTATAGAATTGTTTGTAAACTATGGTAAAGAAAAAACTTCTGTGAGTGCCCGGCTAGATGGCAATGGCAATTATTACGATGCCATGAATGCCGCCATGCTCGCACAACAGAATGAATCACTACAATTCTATTATAAAAGCAAATTAGTGCCGGGTGTAGAAACACTGCCCAGTTTTTTACGCTTTCTATCACCGCTATTTGAACAGTTTGGAGGCACTACGGGAGGATACGGCAGTTCTACCAGTCCTGTTGTATTACAAAACAATAGCAGCCCCTATCGCGCTGCCCCTATTATTTGTTACGAAAGTATTTATGGGGAGTATACAGGAAGTTATGTAAAACGTGGGGCCAATCTACTCACCATTATCACCAACGATGGTTGGTGGGGAAATACTCCGGGCCACCGGCAACACCTGCAAATGGCTAGATTACGGGCCATTGAAACCGGCAAATGGATTGTTCGTTCTGCCAATACCGGTATATCAGCCATCATTGATACTGAGGGAAATGTATTGGAGTCCCGTCCCTGGGCTACGAGCGGAGCGATCAAATATGCTGTACCCGTGAATGATCGTATAACCCCATATGTTAAGTATGGTGACTGGATCTACTATTTGATGTCTTTCATGGCCGTATTGGCTCTCAGCTGGCACTCCTGGCAGTGGCTGAAAAAACGACTCGCCAGAAAATGATTATAAAGCGTGTCGAATACCGTGGGGTTGAGTTGTGCTATCGACAGGCGGGAAGCGGACCAGCCGTTCTTTTACTACATGGTTTTGGCGAGGATGGAAGCGTATTCAATGATCTTATTCCCCATCTTGAAAAGGTGGCGACTGTTTTGATTCCTGATTTACCTGGTTCTGGACAGTCAGCAGCCTGGAAAGACTTTCATCCCTCCATTGAAGACCTGGCAGCCGCCATTCATACTTTGGTGGAGAAGGAGCAAATAGAGCAATACATTGTACTGGGTCATAGTATGGGAGGATATATTGCCCTGGCCATCGCAGAAAGTTTTCCTGACATGATAAAAGGGTTGGGGTTAGTTCATTCAACCGCTTATGCTGATACTGAAGTGCGCCGCAATAAAAGAAAGCAGGCGATTGATTTTATGAAAAGAGAGGGCGCATCTGCCTTTCTGAACTTATCGATTCCCGGGTTATTCGCTGAGGGGTTTCGCCAATCGAATCCGGCAGTGATAGAAAATCTACTGGAAGCGGGCAGTCAATTTTCTGCAACAGCACTCATTGGCTATTATGAAGCTATGATGCAGCGTGTCGATCGCATCCATGTGCTGCAATCGGTTACTTGTCCCGTTTTATTTCTCACCGGCAGTAAAGACGAACTGATACCGGCCCGGGATGTTTACGAACAGGCAAAGAACACCCAACATGCAAAGGTGTTTGAGATTGAACAGGCAGGCCATATGAGTATGCTGGAAACTCCCGAAACGTTTCATTCAATCATATTAGATTTTTGCAGGATGTATTAGTGCGATTAAAAAACGTCTGTCGCATTTGAAGGGACTTGAAAAAGCGTTAAATTCTGACTTAATTGCCTGCTTGCAGGCAACGAATAAGTGATTGTAGTTATCTTCATACAGGCATTCGAGTGCTATAATTTCTAATTTAAGTTCCAAATGAGATTTCGGCTGCTTTTTTTATTTCTGGTCCTTGGCACTTTTTCGTCGGAGGCAGCCCACTTGAAAGGTGGCTGGATACAATACAGTTACCTGGGTCCGGGAGCAACTCCTTCTACTTCCCGCTATCAAATAATTGTTCGTCAATACATGGATTGTAACTCCACTGCATCTCAACGAGATGGTCAGGTTTTCCTTGGCGTTTTCAATAGCCGCACCGGGGAGCGGATAAGAACTGAAACCATTCCAAAAAGTGCAGAAGAAACCTTAGATAAAAATAGTTTCAGCCCCTGTCTAAATTCTCCCCCGCGCGTTTGTTTTTTGATACTCCGATATGATTTGGTAATCGACTTGCCTGACAATCCAGATGGTTATTCACTGACAGTTCAAAGATGCTGTCGAATTACAGGTATAGTGAATGTATCGGGCAATTCAGGTAATATTGGTGTAAGCTATACAAATACCATCCCCGGCGTAATCAACGGAACAGATTATTCCAAAAACAGCAGTCCGGTATTTGCTCAAAAAGATACTGCTATTGTCTGCTTCAATTCACCTTTCACTTTTGATTTTAGTGCAACTGATGCTGACGGAGATCAGATTATTTATAGCTTTTGTAGTGGGTCAATTGGTGGTGGTAGCGGATCACCTATCCCCAATCCCCCAACCGCCCCACCCTATGCATCAGTGCCCTATAATCCTTCTTATCCCGGAAACAGCCCGTTAGGACTTGCTGTCACCATCGACCCCAACACAGGTATCATCAGAGGCACTGCACCGGGTGTAACGGGTCAATTTGTAGTGGCTGTTTGTGCCAATGAATACAGAAATGGTGTTTTAATTGGCAGCACCAAAAAAGAAATACACATCACGGTAGCGGGGTGTTCGATTTCAGCAGCAGAACTGAAACCCAATTATATTACCTGCAATGGTACAACGCTGAGCTTCCAGAATGAATCCAGCAATAGTTCCATAACATCCTATTTCTGGGACTTTGGTGTGGCCGGAATCAATTCCGACACCTCTTCCTCTCCTACCCCTACCTATGACTTTCTAAATAGCGGAAGAGATAGTGGTACTTTTACCGTTAAACTGGTAGTTGCTACATCCGGAGGTTGTAAAGACTCTGCAACAACCATCGTAAAAGTTTACCCCGATCTGCGGGTGAATTTTAATGCCGCCGGCAATTGTTTTCTGAACCCCTATACTTTTCAGGATGTATCCACCAATAAGTATGGAAGCATAGTTGAGCGACGATGGAATTTTGGTGACAATTCTTCGACTTTAGATACAGCCTCTGCAAAAGATACTGCCTGGACCTATACCAATTCCGGAACAGTGCAGGTTAAGTTATATGTGAAGAATTCTTTTGGTTGCGCTGACTCGGTGACCAAAACGCTCACCATTTTAGATAAACCGATTTTATCACTTGCTTTTAAAGACACCCTGATTTGCAGTATCGATACCCTTCGACTCTCTGCGAATATCGGTTCGGGGATCATTAACTGGACGCCCACTGCAGGTCCCAATGAAAACAGAATCCTTTTTAAAAATACTACCAGCCCACTGGTCTATCCGAGGGATACAACCCGGTATTTGATCAGAGTAGAAGATAATGGTTGTATCAGTCAGGACACTGTTACTGTCAATGTTTTACAATTTATCGATGTTGACGCAGGCATGGATACCACCATCTGCCAAACAGACCAAATTGTTTTGTCACCTATCAGTTATGCACTCAGTTATTTGTGGACAGCTTCCACGGGTGAAGTAGTCGATCCCGTCAAAAACCCATTGGTACAGCCTGTTTCAACGACCAAATACCTTGTGACTGCCAACTTAGGAAAGTGTCAAGACAGAGACAGCGTCGTAATAAAAGTTGTTCCCTATCCCCGGGTGAATATCGGACAGGATACCACCATCTGTTTTGGCAGCAGGATAAAATTAAGTGCCCTTGTAGTAGGCTCTGTTTTCACCTGGTCGCCCACCATTAGTCTGCTCAATGAGAGAACACTAACGCCGCTGGCAGGTCCTTCCGATACGACTCAATATATCTTACTGGTATCTGACACATTGGGTTGTCCAAAAACCGTTATCGATACCGTTCAGATTAATGTTTTACCTCCGATAGATGCGGATGCAGGAAAAGATACCACCCTCGCCCCAGGGCAGGCTCATCAATTGCAGGCTTCCGGCGGCACTCAGTACTTTTGGACGCCAGCAACAGGATTATCCAATGTCAATATTCCAAATCCCATCGTTACCCTTGATAATAGTGTAGATTCAGTCATCTACAGAGTATATGTAGCAGATGGCCCCTGTGTTCGATCAGATCTGGTAACAATTCGTATTTCGAATCTGGGTCCAGATATCATTGTGCCATCCGGATTTACTCCGAATGGAGATGGCAAGAATGATCTTGCCCGACCGATAACCCCCGGTATTGCTCAGTTAAAATACTTCATCATTTTTAACCGCCTAGGTGAAACGATTTATACTACCTCAGTCATTGGAGAAGGCTGGGACGGCACATACAAAGGTCAAAACCAGGCACCGGGAACTTATATCTATCAGGCAGAAGGTCTTGACTTTAGAGGAAATACTATTTTCAGGAAGGGAACGATTGTGCTGATCAGATAAAACAAGGCAACCCCACATTTACCGGTTCCAATGAATTAGTTTTGCAGGAACTGAATTAATCTATGAATAAGATCATACTCATTACCGGAGCCAGCTCCGGCTTTGGCAAAGCCACTGCTGAAAAATTTGCTGCGGCAGGATGGAATTGCATTATTACTGCACGAAGTGCAGATAAATTGGAGGTGCTGACGAACGAACTAACAAATAAATATGGTGTTCAGGTATTACCACTCATTTTTGATGTTCAAGATAAAGCAGCAGTAGACCAACAAATAGCACTTATTCCGGATGAATGGAAAAACATAGATGTATTAGTCAATAATGCAGGCTTAGCCCTGGGCAGAGATCCCTTTGATAAAGCAGATATGAATGACTGGGAAGTTATGATTGATACCAACTTGAAAGGCTTGCTGTATGTAACCAGAGCAATACTCCCATTCATGAAAGAAAGAAAAACGGGTCATATCATCAACATTGGTTCAACCGCTGGGGTGGAAGTTTATAAAGATGGAAATGTTTACTGTGCCACCAAACATGCCGTGGATGCTATCAGCAAAGCAATGCGAATAGATTTATTACCGGATGGCATAAAAGTAACGGTGGTGCATCCGGGAGCAGCAGAAACTCAATTCTCAGTAGTTCGCTTCAAAGGCAATGAACAAAAGGCAGCTGCAGTTTACGAAGGTTATCAACCACTACAGGCTGAAGATGTTGCCGGCATTATATTTTATGCTGCCAACTTACCGGATCATGTATGCATCAATGAACTGGTCGTTACCTGCAAAGCACAGGCCAACTCGTTTTATCTTCACAAGTAAAACAATGGCTATCCCTTTACAGGCAAATGAATGAGCTGCTGTCTGGTTTGTTCGAACTCACTGACTAATGCACGGACGATGTCTCCGGCAGGGCGAATATCATGAATCAGAGAACTTACCTGACCTATTTCCAGCTCTCCCTCTTTCAAATCACCTTCAAACATGCCTCGCTTAGCGCGGCCGCGACCTAACAATTGCTGCAGCTCCTCCTTACCGGCACCACGGGTTTCTGCTGCCTGTACCTGATCAAAAAAATCATTTTTCAATAAGCGCACGGGGGCCAGTTTTTTCAACGATAATAAAGTAGCACCCTCCGGTGCGGCCACAACTGCATCTTTAAATGTAATATGTGAAGAGGCCTCTGGTGTACAAACAAAACGTGAACCAACTTGAACACCATCTGCACCCAATGCAAAGGCGGCCAGCATCTGACTCCCGGTGGCAATTCCTCCCGCAGCCATTACGGGAATTTTTACCGCTGCACGAACAAGTGGCACCAACACGAGTGTGGTGGTTTCCTCGCGTCCATTGTGCCCGCCCGCTTCAAAACCTTCCGCCACAACTGCATCACATCCGGCAGCTTCGGCCTTTCGGGCAAATTGACTGCTACTGACAACATGAACAACGATGCATCCCTGCTCTTTTAATTGAGCAGTATATAGGGCAGGATTGCCGGCACTGGTAAATACAATTGGTACTTTCTCCTCAATGATAATCTTGATCAATGCCGGTACATCCGGATACATTAATGGAATGTTTACGCCAAATGGCTTTCCCGTGGCCTGCTTGCATTGCCGGATATGATGTTGCAATACGTCAGGATACATACTGCCGGCACCGATTAATCCCAATCCGCCGGCATTACTCACTGCAGCTGCCAGCTTCCAGCCACTGGCCCATACCATTCCCCCCTGCACAATCGGATATCGGATACCGAATAGTTTGGAAACAGGATTATCGCTGAACAGTTCCATAGCAAGCTATATTAATTACTAGCCAAAATCGATATCGGTATTATCACCGATATTCAAGGTACGACTTAAGCCTTTTACTGAAGCATCGCTGCCAATCAGAGAATGATCTAGCACCACCTCATACAAATGTGTAAATGAACCAATAATACTATCGCGAACGATGGAATGCCGAATACTGGCATTGGCACCTACTGCCACGTGCGGACCAATAATAGCATGAGAAATATCGCAACCCGGTGCAATGCTCACGGGAGGTATAATAATCGTATTAGGAAAATGATGTTCTACACCGGTATTTCCTCCGGATTTTTTCAATAAGATGGCATTACTTTCCAATAGACTTTCCTTCTTACCACAATCGAACCAGTTTTTCACCTTGAATGCCTTAAACTTTGCGCCCCGTTGAATCATACAATCCAACGCATCCGTCAGATGATAAGCGCCATCCGAACCCGGTAAATGACTATACAGTTGACGTAAACAATCAAAGAGAATATCGGTTTCCCTGATTTTGTATAATCCAACCAATGCCATATTGCTTTTTGGAATCGAGGGTTTTTCCACCACCTGTTCGATGAACTCATCCTCTCCCACCAGTGCTACACCAAAATCCCTTGGGTCGTCTACTTTCTTAATGCCCAGCATGCTGTATGGACTATCCATCACTTCCTTGATATCATATTCGCAAATGGTATCCCCCAACACAACAAACACCTCATCACCTGCAACCAGGTTGCCAGTCAACTCGATGGCATGACCTGTTCCCTGGCGCTCATTTTGAAATACAAAGTGTGCTGTTATATCGGGATAGGTTTGCTGCACATAATCACGGATTTTCTCCCCCATATGCCCAACAATGAAAATAAATTCTCTGATGCCGGCGTCATGCAACTGATCAACGATAAAACTCAAAATAGTTTTACCTGCAATTGGAATGAGTGCCTTAGGTTGAGTATATGTGTGGGGGCGAAGTTTCGTTCCCGCTCCGGCTACCGGTATAATTGCTTTCATACATGTTCATTCTAATGAAAGAGAAGTTGCTACAACTCTCCTGCCCGGGCAATTGAAAACAGGGAAACGAATATAGGGAAATCCACTGACCCGACCATTTTTATGGCATTTGTGGGATGTTTTCCCACGATTTATGTATTTCTTTTCCACGATGTTACAGTAAGCCGCCTATATGCTATTTAACGAGGCCTCACTTCCTATCTTTGCAAAAAATATTTTATGCAGCGGGATAAAGTGGTTTTTGACCTGATTCAACAGGAACTGGAAAGACAAAGACATGGAATTGAACTGATCGCCTCAGAAAATTTTACGAGCCTGCAGGTGATGCAGGCCATGGGGGGTGTCATGACCAATAAATATGCTGAGGGTTATCCCGGTAAGCGCTACTATGCCGGATGTGAAATTGTCGATCAAACTGAACAACTCGCTATCGATCGGTTAAAGGCCATTTTTGATATTGACTATGCCAATGTGCAACCCCATAGTGGTGCCCAGGCAAATGCAGCTGTTGCCCTGGCCTTATTACAGCCCGGAGATCCTATTCTCGGTCTTGATCTAAGCATGGGCGGACACCTCACCCATGGTTCGTCCGTTAACTACAGCGGTAAATTATATCAACCACATTTTTATAGCGTAACCCGGGAAGAAGGACTGGTAGATTATGAACAACTCGCCGAACAGGCCAGAAAACATCGCCCAAAACTCATCATCTGCGGTGCAAGCGCCTACAGCCGTGATTGGGACTATGCCCGCATACGTGCCATCGCAGACGAAATCGGGGCTTTTGTGCAGGCAGATATTGCCCACCCGGCAGGATTGATTGCAAAGAAGTTATTGAATGACCCTTTTGACTATTGCCACATCGTTACATCCACCACACACAAAACACTGCGTGGTCCGAGAGGAGGTATCATTATGATGCGGAAGGATTTCGAGAATCCGTTTGGATTAAAAGATGTGAAAGGAAATCTGCGTATGATGAGCAACCTGCTCGATCTGGCTGTCTTCCCCGGTATTCAGGGCGGTCCGCTGGAACATGTAATTGCAGCTAAAGCTGTGGCGTTTGGAGAAATACTGACAGATGAGTTTGGCGCCTATGCACAGCAGATGGTGAACAACGCACAGGCAATGGCTGCAGCCTTGAACAAACGCGAATACCAAATCATCAGTGGCGGTACCGACAACCACTTGGTATTGATTGACCTGCGCAACAAAAATATCAGCGGCAAAAAAGCCGAACAGATTTTGGTGCAAGCAGATATTACTGCCAATAAAAATATGGTGCCCTATGACGACAAGAGTGCCTTCGTCACTTCAGGAATCCGACTTGGCGTACCTGCGATCACGACCCGCGGCATGAAAGAAGAGCATATGGAGTTTGTTGTAGATTGCATTGACCGTATACTCATGCAGGCAGATGACAGTGCAGCCATAGCAGGCATCAGAAAACAGGTAAATGAATTCATGTCCCAATTTCCGCTCTACCCGGAACTCGGTTAAGCAGTTTGTTTCCGAACTACTGAAAAACACTAACTTAGTGATATGATACAGCGAATTCAAACCATTTGGCTGCTGCTGGCTTCCCTCTTTTCATTTGTCAGCTTACAAACCTCTTTTTTTAGTGGCATAAAGCCACTTACCCAGGATGCAAGCGGCCAGCCGGAACCACCCTATGCCCAACTAACCGGAATGAGTAACTGGTTAATTTTAGGTGTGACCATCGTTATGGCACTATTGGCCCTGATCAGTATTTTTCTTTATAAAAATCGCCCCGTACAAATGCGCGTTGCACTGGCAGGATTAGTTTGTTCAGTTGGGCTCATCTTTCTTTATTACAGAGAGACACGTCAATTTTTGTCAGGACAAGGCACGCTCGATCTTACGGCGCTGGTGGTGATGGTCATCCCCTTTCTTTTCTTTCTAGCCATCCGCGGAATTTATAAGGATGAACACCTGGTGAAAAGTGTCAACAGGTTGAGATAAGCACACTTAACCATTTTCCTTTTACTTATTACAGGAATTGACCGGTAAAGCTTTTCTTCTCTTTCTTTAATCCCATAGGTACACCGGCATATACCAATTCGCCGCCACCATCTCCCGCGTCAGGGCCCAGATCAATCACCCAGTCTGAACAACGGATTACATCCAGATTATGCTCAATCACCAGTACTGAATGGCCCTGCCCGATGAGGGCATGAAATGAAGCCAATAATTTATGGATATCATGAAAATGTAGTCCTGTAGTAGGCTCATCGAAAACAAATAAGATTTTTCCGATACCGCGGCCCTTTCCCAGAAAGCTGGCCAACTTCACCCGTTGTGCTTCACCCCCGCTAAGTGTATCACTGCTTTGACCAAGCTTGATGTAACCCAGTCCCACATCTTGCAGGGGCTGTATGGCAGCTGCTATTGATTTTTCTCCTTCAAAAAAATGAAGGGCATCATCAACGCTCATATCCAAAACGTCAAAAATACTTTTCTGCCGAAAAGTGACTTCAAGCACTTCATCTTTGAATCGTTTTCCCCTGCAGGATTCACAGATCAGGTGAACATCAGCCAGAAATTGCATCTCTACCAGTTGCTCCCCTTCCCCCTTGCAGGTATCGCAGCGACCTCCATCGACATTAAAGGAAAAATGTTTGGGCATGAATCCACGCGTTTTTGAAAGGGGTTGTTTAGCATATAAATCACGAATGAGATCCCAGGCTTTAATGTATGTTATCGGGTTACTGCGCGATGATTTGCCGATGGGGTGCTGGTCAATCATTTCTACATGATCCACCTGATCTACATCTCCGGTGAGTTCTTTGTGCAAGCCTGGCTTTTCTGTGCCCTCCCCTTTCAGTTTACGCAGTGCCGGAACAAGAATTTGCTTCACCAAGGTAGTTTTACCACTTCCACTCACTCCACTTACAACACAGAGAACATGTAAGGGGAATTGAACCGATATTCCCTTTAGATTATTCTGGCGTGCTTGTTTTACCCAAATACTATTGTTCCATTTTCGTACCGTTTTGGGTGCATCTATCGTTCGCTGTCCGGATAAGTAAGCTCCGGTCAAGCTATCCTGATTGCCAATAATATCCTTATACGTGCCTGCCGCTACTACGCGGCCGCCGAGATGAGAGGCGAATGGACCCATATCGATAATGTAGTCGGCTTCCCGCATCATCATTTCATCGTGTTCCACCACTACCACCGTATTGCCCAGGTTACGCAGCGACTGAAGAACGCGAATCAGTCGTCCGGTATCGCGCGCATGTAACCCAATGGAAGGTTCATCTAAAATATAAAGAGAATCTGTCAAATTACTGCCCAGGCTGCGGGTCAATTGAATGCGTTGACTTTCGCCACCGCTTAAAGAGTTGGCGAGGCGATTCAACGTTAAGTAACCCAGACCCACATCGAGCATGGTTTGCAGGCGCTGCTCAACCTCAATCAATATCCTGCGGGCAATGGCCAGTTCTGTATCCGTCCAGCGAATCTGCTTTATCCATGCTTGCAAATCTCTGACCTGCCATTCACAAAGTTCTCCTATATGGTGGCCCCCAATCTTTACATACAATGCTTCCTTTCTTAACCTATAACCGGAGCAGGCGGTACAAGTAGTTCGCCCACGATATCTGCTAAGTAAGACCCGATATTGCACTTTATAGAGGTTTTGTTCTACCTCTTTAAAAAAATCATGAATACCATAGACTTTACCTGACCCCTCCCACAACATTTTATATTGCTGGGGTGTACAATCAATAATTGGCTTGTGAATAGGGAAGCCAATATTGCCGGCTCCTTTAATAAACTGATCTTTCCACCACCCGAGTTTTTCACCTTTCCAGGGAGCCACTGCGCCCTCATATAAGCTAAGTTGCTTGTCAGGAATAACCAGTTCTTCATCGATGCCCAGTACCTGACTAAAGCCTTCGCATAAAGTACAAGCCCCGAATGGATTATTGAAAGAGAAAAGATTGGGTACAGGATCTTCAAATCGCATCCCATCAGCCTCCAATTGATTGGTAAAGACCAATAATTCGTTGTTGCCGGTCTCAAGCCATACCTTACCCTCACCCTCATAAAATGCTGTAGTGATTGAATCATTCATCCGATGCCGGTCATCCTCATCCCAGTCTTTAGCGACAAATCGATCGACCAACACAAAAACCTGCTGATTAGGCTGCTTGAATTTTTTATCCAGTTCTTTATCACTCAGTTCCAGCCATTCCTCTATCCTAACCGCAACCGATTCGATTTTCGTCCGCAAATAGATGCGTGAAAATCCTTTCTGCATCAGGATATTCAGCTCTTCCTTGGGTTGTCGGTTAGCGTGTTGCCGGAAGGTGGTCAGCAAAAATATTTTACTGCCGGCAGGTTGTGAAGTAATGGCATTCAAGACATCTGATATGTCACTCTTTTTAACCTCAGCGCCACTGATGGGGGAAATGGTTTTACCTACCCGTGCAAACAGCAGACGCAGGTAATCATAAATTTCTGTCATACTACCAACAGTGCTTCTGGGCGTGCGCGTGATCACCTTCTGCTCAATTGCTATAGCCGGACAAAGGCCTTTGATATCATCAACATCCGGCTTCTCCATGCGGGCCATGAATTGCCGGGCATAAGCACTCAAACTCTCTGCATATCGACGCTGACCCTCAGCAAAGAGCGTGTCAATCGTTAATGATGATTTACCACTCCCGGAAACTCCCGTCACTACTACCAGTTTGCCGCGAGGTATGCTGACCGTCACATCCTGAAGGTTGTGCACGCGGGCACCCCGAATCTCAATGTCGTCGGGTGCTGTTTTTTTTGCGGGTGCTTTTACACGTGTTGCTTGCCTTGCCATAATCGCTGCAAAATAAACATATTAAACGCGCCATTGTTGCCCCGAAGGGGAACTTAGCGGCAGAAATCTTCCGGGGGCCGGAAATTCCGGAATGTGAATAACCTTTCTAAACGATTTTCTTCTTTCCACAAGTCATTTATGGTAATAAAAGATGTATAATTTGTTCCTGAATCAGAAGAAATTAAGTCTGAGAATCTAAAAAAATCAGACCTACCTTAAAAAGAACCTTCAGGGAAATGCGGAAAGAAATGAGCCAGGTTTCGGATACAGAATTGATCAAAGCCTTTCAGGAGGGCGATGCCCAAGCTGTGGAGGTACTGATCAACCGCTACAAGGACAAGGTCTACTCTTCACTCTTGTTTTATGTAAAAGACAATTACCTGGCAGAAGATTTATTTCAGGATGTATTCATCAAGATCATCGATACCCTTCAAAATAAGCGATATACAGAAGAAGGTAAGTTTTTACCCTGGGCCCTTCGTATTGCTCGCAACCTTTGTCTGGACTATTTCAGAAAAGTGAAACGCAACCCCTCTGTGAAAACCAGTGAGCATTCAGATATTTTCGATGTAATTCAGCTATCCGAAGATGCCGCTGACACCAAAATGATGCAAAGCCAGTCTCACGACCGGGTGCGTATGATGCTCGATCTGCTTCCGGAAGAACAAAGAGAGATCATTGTATTGCGACACTATGCCAACCTGAGCTTTAAAGAAATCGCTCAAATCACGAATTGCAGCATTAATACGGCACTGGGTCGTATGCGCTATGGCTTGATTAATCTGAGAAAACTGATGGCCGAAAAGCAAATAGCCCTCTGATACTTCTACTATTTTCTTCTTGCAAATTCCTGTTTTACACTTTCGAGGTGCGCCAGAAAACGGCTAACATCCGGATCATATCCATACTTCACATCAGAAAGCGGCTCCCCAGTTAGGTCAAGAAACATATAGAGCGGCTGGGCGTTGATACCAAACTTTGTTTTTTCGTAAGCAAGATTTTTCTCTCCCACGGTGGTAATCATATCACCATCCGGCGACTTGAATTGCTCTTCTACCGGCAGTTGGGTACTTTCATCTACATATAGACTTATCAGAACAAAATCCTGTTTGATGCGTGCCAACACTTCCGGTTGCTTCCAAACCTGTTCTTCCATCTTTCGGCAGTTGGCACAAGTGTGACCGGTAAAATCCAACATGACCGGTTTTTTTAAAACACGGGCAGCTGCCAACCCTTCTTCCAGATCAAAGTAAGCAGTTAATCCAAAAGGTACTTTCAGTTTATCGGTATACTTCACTGGAGGCTTAGCCAGGCTGGTGCCGGGTGCCGTAACCCCTGTCTGATATTGAATATTATTCAAGTTGAAATCTTGCGTAACAGCCGGAGGAATGAAACCGCTGAGTGCATTCAACGGAGCACCCCACAATCCGGGAATCATATAAATAGTAAATGAAAGCGACAATAAGGCAAGAAAGAATCTGGGTACGGTCAGGTAGTTGAGTTCATTGTCATGGGAGAAACGAATTTTACCAAGCAGGTATAAACTCATAAGACCAAAAATTACAATCCATAAGACCAAAAACACATCCCGGTCTAAAATTCCCCAATGATAAGATAGATCTACGTTAGAGAAGAACTTCAGTGCCAGCGCCAGCTCAATAAAACCAAAGCATACTTTGACGGCATTCAGCCAGCCCCCACTTTTTGGCAAAGCAGGTAACAAAGCAGGAAAGAAAGCCAGTAAAGAGAAAGGCAATGCTAATCCGAGTCCAAATCCAAACATGCCAATCACCGGGGCAATACCAACGCCATTCGAACTAGTTTGGCCAAGTAGGGTACCCACCAATGGCCCGGTACAAGAGAATGAAACAATAACCAGGGTAAGTGCCATAAAAAATATCCCCCCCAATCCGCCTTTACCTGCACGTTTATCCGCTTTATTCGCCCAGCTATTGGGTAAATTGATCTCAAAGGCCCCAAAGAAAGAAATGGCAAAGAGCAGAAAAATCAAAAAGAAGAGCAGGTTAGAAATCGGACTCACAGAAATACGATAGAGTATAGAATCACCGAAAATAAGTGTCAGCAAAAGAGTTGGAATGGTATAAATCAGTACGATTGAAATCGAGTACCAGAGAGCATTTCGCCAACCGGCTTCGCGTGTCTCACTCTTTTTCAAGAAAAAACTTACTGTTACCGGTATTAATGGGAAAACACAAGGTGTAATCACAGCAACCAATCCGGTGAAGAAGCAGATGAGAAATATCTGCCACCAGCTGCCGGAAGTTTCTTTTGCCGGTTCCATGGCAGGTATTGCAACCCGGAAAGAGTAAGTATTACTTGGAAATGTATTCTCTTTTTTTCCTAACCAGTTAATTGAACCTGTCAGCCATCCCTGTTGATTAGCTGGCAGATGGACAGTAACCGACCATGCCACTGAATCAGTATAAACAAGATAATGCGTTGTGTCATCGGGTAACTGTAGATTGTTTGCCTTTCCTGAAATCAATATGATATCCTCGGATGTCAGGGGTTGAGCGAGGCTGTCTATTTGTATATTTCCGCTGACCGATGAGCCGGCAGAGAGTGCGAAGATGGCAAGTCCTTTCTCTGGTTGTGCGTGAATGGTCAAAACCACCGTTGAATCTGCATTGCGTTGTGCTGTTATCTTCCAGGCAATGGCAGTATCAGCATTTGCTTGTGCGGGTAACTGAACAGCCCAGCCCAATAACAACATTAAACAACCGATAAGTTTACGCATAATCAGGGCAGCTTAATATCAAATGTTTTTTTGGTTGGGGGCAGGCACTTGCTGTCATTACATACCATGTATTCCACGGTACCGCCAATATTGGTGCTGACCTTACCTTTTACAGTTACTCTTTTTACAAAGCGCACTTCGTTGCTGAAGTACACAACAGGAACAGGGGGCTGACCAAAGTTAGGGTCAAGGGTTTTTTCGGGCTTCCCAACTTCTTTGGCCTTTCCCGGAGCTATCTGTAACAAAGGGTTCGGGCGAAAGCTGATATGAGTGGGTATAGGTCCGCCCTTACCAGTAAATTGTGAATACAAGTGCCAGGGCTGCTCAATTTCAGCAGAAAGAACCACGTCATAAACACCGGGACTTACCTTGGTTGCAGAGAAATTCCAATGAACTGGATTTTCAATCTGAGCAGCAGCCGCATACCAACAGAAAAAAAACAGAGAAGCGATCAATAACTTTTTCATGGGTAAAAGATTTTATGCTATCAGTTCAGGTACTAATCCGAGAAAACGAAAAACTTCAAGACCATCCCGGTTCCCGAGAGAAGGCGAAGTAGCCCTTTCCGGGTGTGGCATCATACCAAATACATTTCTTTCCTTATTACAGATCCCGGCGATATGGCGGGCAGCTCCGTTTGGATTTGCAGCATCAGATATATTGCCGGTCTCATCACAATATCGGAAGATTACCTGATTATTTGCCTCAAGCTCGTTCAGCAGCTCCTCATTGCCGTGGTACCTGCCTTCACCATGTGCAATGGGAATGGTCAGAACAGGACCTTCTGCAGACCGGATATGTACATTCTTGCAGATGAATTGCCGATTCATATTTTGGAGTAATACGCCCGGCAGCAAACCACTTTCACATAAAATTTGAAATCCATTACAAACACCAAATACCTTTCCCCCATCTTGTGCAAACCGAATGACAGATTGCATCATCGGACTAAAGCGGGCGATGGCACCACAACGCAGATAATCGCCATAAGAGAAGCCACCCGGGAGAACGATACAATCTTCGGTGCTAAAAGCACTCAAATCGCTGTCTTTATGCCAAAGAAAGGAAACGGGTGCCTGTAAATCGTGTTGCAGGGCATCAAACATATCCCTGTCACAATTCGAACCCGGAAAAACAACTACCCCAAATTTCATATTGTAGTGGTATTAAAATAGAATGATTAACGGGTCAAAGTTAACAAACACGGGGCTTCTTGACCTATTTTTTAATAAAAAGCCAATTGTGCAGTACCGATTGTACCACCAGTAACCAGAAAAAGAGGTTCGGAACCAATAAACGTCGGGGCACAGAGAAGGAAGAAGAGAAAAATGCACTCAAAGGAATAGTGAGCAGCCAAAGTACCGGTAAGCCTTCCTTACTCATCAGGAACGGCAGCGATATCAAGAAAATGATGAAAATGAATAGTACGCTCCAATAATTTCGGGTTTGCATGAGTAACCGACCATTGAAGCGCTGCCAATAGCCTAATCCAAAAATAAAACTCAGCAACAATAGTGAGAGTGAAATAATTTTGAACTCATCGGGCCGATCTATGGGCCAACCCGGTGAGAAACGGGGTAGCTGATAAAAAAAGAGTGGCAGGTTGTCAGATAAAAAGGCGCCAGCCAGAATGAAATAATAAGGGAGTAAAAATCCCAGTACCATAATCAGGTACTCATTGATACGAAATCTTTTCACCACTGCCATAGCCGGTATAACGGCCAGGGCAATTAAAATGAGTGGATGGTAACATAAAACAGCCACTCCTAGTAGAAGTCCATTATTCAATAGTGCCGACTTAGGATTTGTCGCTTGGGAAAGATCACTGATGCGAGAGAAGATCCATAATACCAAATGACCAGAAAGGAGCGCTGGTGTTATACTACACCAGGGTGAAAAGAGTCCGGATAATAATACAAGGGTGAGCGCTGGCAAATAAGTTGAGGTAGGAAACATCCGCAAATGATCTAACAATGCATTTAGTCGAAAAGCAAGTGAGATAAGCAACCCTTGAAATATAAAAAACAAAACGGCAGGATGTAATTGTTGGAGGTAATGTATGATCATGTAGGAAAACCAACCAGTGGAAGGGCTTGCTATTAGCGTCACAGGGAATAGCAATAAATGGGCATGCATACCTATACTCAGGATGACAAGCAGAAAAATATTGATGAGTGACTTATCTCTGAATAAAAATACCACCGGCGAAAATTAAAAGTCAATTTTAGCAAAGCAAATGAAGCCCCTGTACTGACAGGGCACTATTACCTGACGTAAGCCCACCTGTTTGGCATACCTGGGCATAAACTCAAATCCCTTGTCTAAATTTTTAAATGTAGGATTCCGTAAAAGTTGTCCTTCTGAAGTTATGCTCTGATCGGAGAGGATTTGAATTCTTTTTTCATAAGCATTGAACAGAAAATGTAATTGATTGCCGGTATTGACTAACCCGAAGCCAATCATATCGTCGGAATTGTCGTCAAATTGAGATTTTCGCACTACATTACTCCATTCCAGTTTTCCAGTGGGATCATAAGATAAGACAATGATATTTTCAGCATAATAGCGGGTAAAATTAGTCGTATTGAACATGCCATTGTAACCCCATGGATAAAATCCGACCGGACTTCTCCATAAGAAATAATCTGTTGGCATGCGGAAAGGAGACCCGTAGAGATAATCCCACCTGTTGAGGTTGCCTCCCCGCGTGGAAGTGTAGACTGATTCGGCTGACAGAATAAATCCACCATCCCGGCGCAGGGTTACCTGGTTGATATAAAAATCATTGAAGGCAGTTTTAATTGACCCATCTCCCTTTGCATCTGCCCGCAGTTCCTCGGAAAAGAGGGAAGTAGCATGCAGAACTTCTGTATGTTTAGTCTTATCCCAGACTGCGTAGTAGAGGCCATCAATGTTACCGCGACGCATTTTACTGAAGAAAGAAGTAACCACATAGTGCTTATTAATATTATCGGCCCGAACACGGATATCGTCAAGGTATACTCCTTTGATTTCCAGCTCACCCATACTCAGGGCATCCCAGAGTGGGTCTTTAAAAATCAGGGTTACTTTATTGATGTTATCATTACTGGAAGTTCCGGAAGCGCGTATGCAAGCCATTTCTCCGTCATTAAACAACGTGAATTCGGAGAGAAAATCATTGCTCTGGGGCATTTCTACGGGCAACACCGAACGCTTTTGCAGTGTCAGTTCTTTATTGAATAAGCAAGTAGTGAGAATATGTCGACGATCATTGGAGGTATTAATTTTAAACAGCATGATTTGCTGCTTGTCCTCACTATTGATAATTGAGTAGATTTTATTGGTAGAAGAAAATGAGGTTCGTTGGGTAGAGTCCATTAAGATTTCCTTACCTACGGGGTTGCCGGAAGGATCAATTTTCAGGGCTGCGGCAATGACCGTACCCCGGTAATAGTATTGGTAAAAAAACCAGGCAAAGTCGGGGTATACCAGAAAATCGGTACTGAGCAAACGACTCCCTTCCATTGGTAATTTTATTTTGTCCAGCAGTCGCATGTTCTGATCGAAGGAGCAGATGAAATGCTGGTCGCGGTAGCTCTTATAGACCAAGATGCGACCTCCCATCTTTCCGATAAGCTCGAATTGAAGGGTTTTGGGATCGGTCCGGTCGGGGTCACTGTAGAAGATGTTTTGAGCGGCCATTTCTACTCCCAGGCTCAAAAACGCCAGTAAAATGAATAATTTTAATCTTGACATGCTTCCCAGGTTATGATTACAAATATACGCTTCCGGGGTCCTTTCCGGTAGCCTCAAATCCACCAAAAAAGAGTATTTCCAATATTATACCCGAAAGCATTAAAATTACTTATACATTTGTTAAATCTAAAGGCTAAAGTTTCTCTGACCTGTGGGCAAGCAAAAGAACAAAGCAACCGCTGCTGGACTTATCATAGCGCTGGGTATCATTTACGGAGATATTGGAACCTCTCCTCTTTATGTTCTTAATGAGATCATCAAAGGACGGGTAATCAATGAAGAACTCATTCTGGGTTCACTTTCCTGCATCATCTGGACACTTACCCTACAAACTACCGTAAAATATGTTATTCTGACCCTCAGAGCAGACAACAAAGGTGAAGGGGGAATTTTTAGTTTGTATGCATTGGTTCGACGCAGGAAAAAATGGCTGGTGATGCCTGCCATGCTTGGGGGTGCTGCTTTACTTTCCGAAGGCATTATTACTCCTCCTATCACTGTTACTTCCGCTGTGGAAGGACTTAAGCAGATCAATGCATTGAGCGATATCCAACAAAGTACCATCATTGGTATAGTCATTGCAATTATTACCCTGCTTTTTCTTTTACAACAATTTGGAACTGCTTCCATTGGGAAGTTTTTCGGGCCCATCATGTTTGTTTGGTTCTCCATGCTGGCAGTTTTAGGTTCTATACACCTGATGGATGAAATCCATGTTTTCAAAGCTTTTAGTCCCCATTATGCCATAGAACTATTAAGCAAATACCCAAAAGGATTTTGGATACTAGGCGCGGTTTTTCTCTGTACTACAGGGGCAGAAGCGCTCTACAGTGATTTGGGGCATTGTGGTAAAAACAACATCCGTGTGAGCTGGATCTTTGTGAAAATATGTCTCCTATTGAATTACATCGGTCAAGGAGCCTGGTTACTCGCCAACTACAAAGGGCAAATCATACAAATAGATGGATTCAATCCCTTCATTGGTATCATGCCCTACTGGTTCAAGCTGATAGGTATCATCATTTCTACCGTGGCTGCAGTCATTGCCTCTCAGGCGCTGATCTCTGGTTCCTTCACATTGATCAGCGAAGCCATGCGGCTCAATCTGTGGCCAAAACTGAAAATCAATTATCCTACAGAAGAAAAAGGCCAATTGTATATTCCGGGCATCAGCTTGCTGCTTTATTTTGGCTGCCTTGGCATTGTATTGTACTTTCAAAAATCTGAGAATATGGTGGCGGCTTATGGGCTTGCCATCACTATTTGCATGATGAATTCAACCATTTTGTTCTCCAACTTTCTTGTTAGCAAGCGGGTGAGACCTGCCCTCATTTACCTTTATTTGGGTGTTTATCTTACCATTGAAATATCATTCCTCATCGCTAATCTGCAAAAATTCCTCCATGGAGGTTATGTAACCATCATTGTTGGCGGTGCCTTGTTCTCTGTGATGTATGTATGGTACAGAAGCAGAAAAATCAAAAACAGGTACGTAGAATTTGTGCGGCTTGAACAATATGTTCCTTTGCTACAGGAACTAAGCAATGACAGAACCATTCCAAAACACGCCACCCATCTGGTGTACATGACCAGTGCCAACAATCCAAAAGAGATTGAACACAAGATCATGTATTCCATTCTCAACAAGAAACCCAAGAGAGCAGATATCTATTGGTTCGTGCATGTGGATGTATTAGATGAGCCGTATACTTGTGAATACAATGTTGAACACATTATTCCCAATGATATAATCCGCGTAGAATTCCGGCTGGGATTCCGTATGGAACAACGCATCAACCTGATGTTTAGGAAGGTGGTAGAAGACCTGGTGAAAAATAAAGAAGTGAACATTACCAGCCGCTATGAGAGTCTGGAAAAAAATAAAGTAGCAGGCGACTTTCAATTTGTGGTACTGGAAAAATACCTCAGCCAGGATAACGAATTGCCTTTTAGGGAACGCATCATTATGAAATTATATTTCTGGTTGAAGGAAATCAGTCTGGGCGAGGAGCGTGGCTTCGGACTCGACCCGAGTAATGTTTCTGTAGAGAAGTTCCCACTGATAGTAGCTCCGGTAGCCGACCTGAAGCTGAAGCGTGTATTTCACGACGGCTCTGAGGTATAATATAAGCGCATCAGCGAGTACCGGTGGAAGAAGAATCACTTAATAAAACAATGTCGTCCTTTTGTCACCAACACTTATATACATCGTTGCTGCTTATCTGGTTGTTGCACTGATTATCTATTTTGTGCAGGAAAAATTTATTTTTAAGCCGGAAAAACTACCCCAAGACTTTACTTATAAATACGACCTTCCCTTTGAAGAACTTTTCTTTCAGGTAGATGAAGGCATATCCATCAACGGACTCCATTTTTACTGTCCCGAACCGAAAGGACTTGTACTCTATTTTCATGGCAACTCAAAAAGCATCAAGGGCTGGGCAAAGCATGCCCGGGATTTTTATCGGTATCAATACGATGTGGTGTTGGTGGATTATCGCGGTTTCGGAAAAAGTACCGGAAAAAGGACAGAAGAGCACCTGTTAAATGATATGCAGTTTGTGTACGAAAAACTGACGGAACGTTTACCCCAGCACCACATTCTTGTTTATGGCAGAAGTCTGGGAAGCGGTTTTGCCGCTAAGATTGCTGCTGACAATACACCACGCTACCTGATATTAGACGCCCCCTATTTCAGTTTTACCAAAGTAATTCAACGTTTCACCCCCTTTCTGCCCCACCGATGGTTACTGAAATATAAATTTCCTACCGATCAATGGATCAAGAAAGTGAATTGTCATACGTACATTATTCACGGCACCCGCGACTGGCTGATACCCATCCGACAGAGCGAACAACTGCAAGCCATCAACCCGCATAAGATCACATTGATTCGGATTGAAGGAGGCGGACATAACAACCTGCCTACCTTTCCCGAATACCACAATTTTCTCCGCGATATTCTCAAATACTAAAGCACTCTATGCCGTCTTTTTTTTCTCCCCGGATAAAAACCATCCTAAAGGTTGTCTTACTCATCTATGCACTAATTGGCATCGCAGGCTACTATTTACAAGACCTTTTACTGCTCCATCCGGTATCTATTCCAGCCGGGGATAGTTATCAAATCAATCAACCTTATCGGGAAATACAATTGCCGGTAGATAGTAACACTTCCTTTCATTTCATTCAATTTACCCCTCCAGATGACACCCTCACCAAGGGTGTTGTACTCTATTTTCATGGCAACAGGGAAAATATCAACCGGTATGCCCGCTTTGCACCCACATTTATCAATGGAAACTATGAAGTCTGGATGGCAGATTATCCCGGATTCGGCAAAGCAAAAGGAAAAGCTACAGAAGCACTCATGTATGAAGAAGCCAAACAACTCTACCTGCTGGCGAGAAAAAAATATACCCCTGAGCAGATTATCATCTATGGAAAATCAATTGGAACCGGCGTAGCGTCCTGGCTGGCATCCGTTAGAGATTGCAGGCATTTGATGTTGGAAACACCATACTACAGTATTCCCTCGCTTTTGCAGCCCGTCTTTGGAATATATCCGTTGAACCGATTACTCCATTTTCAATTTCCTACTTACGAATACCTGCCTATGGTAAAAGCACCTATCACCATTTTACATGGAACTGACGATGGTGTTATACGCTACAGCAATGCAAGTAAACTGATTCCTTTACTCAAAAAGGACGACCGCTTTGTTACCATAGAAGGCGGATCTCACAACAACCTATCAGACTATCCGGTTTTCCAACAAACCATCCAAGAGATACTGAGTCGATAACCAGGTTGCTTTCACTAAAAAGATGCTTCCGGAAGTGGGAGCTACTCATACTTCCTCTAACAAAACTGAACGGGAAGTAATGCGCAAGCGATGTTTTACTCCATGTTTCAATGCCAGATTCTGTTCACCATGGCTGACAGGAAATCCAAAACAAACCGGATAGCCATACTCTTTCACCTGCGCCCAAATCAGTTCCTCTACGGTAGAACCAAACGGCATTTTGGTGTCTTTAGACTCCGTGAAACCACCTATAACCAGACCCGTGAGATCAGCCAACATTCCACTGCGTTTCAACTGTATCATCATGCGATCAATATTGTAAATGTACTCTCCCACATCTTCCAGAAAAAGCACGGCCCCTTTGGTGAAAAGGGATGTCTTTGTTCCCGCCAGATGAGCCAGCAAAGAAAGATTTCCTCCCACTAGCCATCCAATCGCTTCTCCCTGTTTATTCAAATGATGGGGTAAACACCTAAAGCGCGATTTTTTTCCGGACAATGCTGCACGCAAACTTTTTATATTGCCGGAATTTTTTTCTACAAAAGCCCTCGCCATCGAGGCATGCAAGCTGGCAAGCTGTAACTTTCCATGCAAATGGGCATGAAGTACAGTAATATCACTGAACCCTATGATCCACTTTGGATGTTTTTTGAATTGCCGGAAGTCTAGTTGATCTATAATGCGGCTCATGCCATAGCCACCCCTACCACAGAGTATGGCTTGTATGGCATGGTCATCCAGCATTTGTTGCAAATCAATCCGACGTTCCTCATCTGTTCCTGCAAAACTGTGAAAACGATTGCCAACTGTTGTGCCCATACGAACCCGGAAACCCCATTCCTGCAATAGCTGAACACAGGCATTGGTATCTTCCAGCGGCAAATATCCGGAAGGACAAACAATACCGATGGTATCGCCCTTCCGCAAAAAAGGAGGTTGACGACTCATGATCCCAACAAAGTTAAAGTAGTGGCGTCGGAAGAGACCTGTAAACGATGTGGCACGCCGCATTTCAAGGCAACATTGTTCTTTTGATGGCCAACACAAAAATCAAAACATACCGGATAATCGTATTCTTTCACTTGCTCCCAGACAATATCATAAATAGACCTGCCAAAAGGTTCATCAGGATCGTCGGGACGAATGTTGGTAAAACTACCTACAATTAATGCTTTAAGATTGGAGAGCTTACCACTTCGCTTCAGGTTACAAAACATGCGGTCAATACTGTAGAGTGCTTCGCCTACATCCTCAACAAAAAAGATTTTATTTCGGGTATCAATGTCACTGGGAGTTCCGGCGAGCGTTTCGAGCATCTTTAGATTACCACCAACCAGAATACCCGTAGCATCACCCGGACGGTTTCGAGGGTTTGCCGGAACACCATAAGTAAGGTTGTCGCCCAACAATGCCTGGCGAAGGGTGTCCAATGCCTGTAATTGAATGGGTTCAAATAGGGCCGGATCGGAAGGAAAGCCCTCCGTCATTTTTGCGTGGATGGAAGCCAACCCCGCATGGGCATGCAGGTGGCTATGAAAAACGGTGATATCGCTATACCCAATAATCCATTTGGGCTGCCGACGGAGGGGAGTGAAATCAATTTTATCGATGATTCGCACAGCACCATACCCACCCCTTGCGCAAAGAATAGCTTTCAATTCCGGATTATCGACCATGGATTGAAAATCGGCTGCACGTTCTTCATCTGTTCCTCCAAAAGTATGATCCTTCCTGCCAACCGTTTTTCCCACAACTACCCGCAACCCCCATTTCTCGAGGGCTTGAACGGCAGGAGCAATGTCTCCCTGCAGGGCAAATCCCGAGGGACAGGTGATACCAATAGCATCGCCGGGCTTCAAGTGTTTCGGTATAATCCATTTTTTTGGGTGTGAGGAAGATGGTGCAGCTAAAAGCTGCTGACCGGCAGCAAGGGCACCTCCTGTTAGCAGTAATTGCCTGAAAAAAATAGAACGTTTCATGAAATAAAAGTAAGATTTCACATTGAATTCTTCACATAGAAGCCTTCCACGCCGTTTTTGTACCTTTGTGCACCGTCTGCCCTGCGGTCAGAATGGCTCATAACAAGCAACACCAGTATTCAACATGCAGCAACCCAAGAGATACCTTATCACTGCGGCGCTCCCCTACGCCAACGGACTCAAACACATTGGTCACCTGGCAGGCGCTTACCTGCCTGCGGATATTTATGTACGTTACCTGAAAGCAAGGCAGCGGGATGTGGTATTTGTTTGTGGCAGCGACGAACATGGCACCGCCATTCCCATTCAGGCCGCCAAAGAAGGAACGACAGCCCAGGCTATCATTGACAAATATCATCCTTTGGTGGAACAAAATTTTCGTGATCTGGGGATACAATTTGACATTTATCACCGCACCAGCGCGCCCCTGCACCACGAAACGGCCCGGGAATTTTTTTCTCGTCTCAATGATGCCGGTCAGCTGATCACCAAAACCAGCGAACAATATTTCGATGAACAGGCTCAGACTTTTTTGGCTGACCGTTATATAAAGGGTACTTGTCCGAACTGTCAATACCCCGGTGCTTATGGCGACCAGTGTGAGAAATGCGGTAAAAGCCTTAGTCCGGAAGAACTCATTCATCCCGTCAGCACACTAAGCGGACAGCCGCCGGTAAAAAAATTAACCAACCACTGGTATCTTCCCCTGGATAAGCATGAAAATTTTTTGAGAAAATGGATTTTAGAGGAACATGCCAATGACTGGCGCTCTACGGTGGTGGGCCAATGTAAAAGCTGGATTGATGGTGGCTTACAACCAAGGGCAGTTACCCGTGATCTCGATTGGGGGGTGTCGCTGCCTGAAAGTGTTGAGGGCGGTAAGGGAAAAGTATTATATGTGTGGTTCGATGCACCTATCGGTTATATCAGCGCTACCAAGCAATGGGCCATAGACCATGGCAAGGACTGGAGGCCTTACTGGGAAGACAAAGAAACACGCTTGATTCATTTCATCGGGAAGGATAACATTGTTTTTCACTGCATTATTTTCCCCGTAATGCTGCAATTGCATGGAAATATTTTACCCGACAATGTGCCCGCGAACGAATTTCTCAATCTGGAAGGCGATAAAATGAGTACCAGTCGCAACTGGAAGCTCGATATGGAAGATTATATCAATGATTTCATCAAGGCACCCGGAGGCAATGAAATCATGGCAGATGTATTGCGGTATTATCTCACACAAATTGCACCAGAAACAAAAGACAGTGAGTTTACCTGGAAAGGATTTCAGGATGCGAATAATAGTGAACTGGTAGCCATCCTCGGGAATTTTGTAAATAGAAGTCTGGTACTCATGCACAAGCTGTGCAAAGGGAAAGTGCCGCCGCTGCATCCCGATCATTTAACCGATGCAGACCGCGAAATGTTAGCTGCGTTTGATGCAACCCGTGTAGCGGTTGAAGAAAATCTCGAACAATTCAAATTCAGGGAAGCCCTGTTTCAAATCATTTCGTTTGCCAGAAGCGGCAACCAATTTTTGCAGAAAAAAGAGCCCTGGATTTTCGCCAAGCAAATCGATGCCAATGGAGAAGTTTTACCGGAAGCACAGGCAACCATTGATAATACTTTACACATTGCCTTACAGGTATGTGCCAACCTGGCAATTTTTGTGCACCCATTTCTGCCTTTTACGGCGAAAAAGATATGTTATCTGCTGAAGGTAGTGGACAAAATGTTGTTGTGGGAAAATGCAGGCAAAACCAAATTGCTCAGCACCGGCTATTCACTCAGGGCGCCGGAACTCTTGTTCAGAAAAATTGAAGATGAAGAAATTGCTTTACAATTGAATAAATTACATACTGCCATGACAGAGAATCCGGTTCCGGGTGCCGCAGCAACCCCTGTTCCCTCTACCCCAGCTCCTGTAAAGGAAAGCATTGTATATGATGACTTCGCCAAATTAGATCTGCGGAATGGAAAGATTATTGCCGCAGAAAAAGTGGAAAAAGCAGATAAATTATTGAAGTTGACGGTAGATCTCGGTTTTGAAACCCGCACCATTGTATCAGGTATCGCCCAGCATTTTAGTCCGGATGCGATAGTAGGAAAACAAGTGACTGTAGTTGTCAATCTTCAACCAAGAAAAATGAGGGGCATTGAAAGCAATGGAATGATTTTGATGGCAGAGGACGCACATGGAAAATTGCACTTTATACATCCCGAAGAGTCGATAGCACCCGGCTCTTCTATCAGCTAGTTTTATAACCTAAGTTCGGTCATGTAAGAAGTTGAATATATGCTCTCTTTTCATTGATTATCAAGCAATAGCAGTAGGGATAAGGGCTTCAAAATATAAAAAGAAATACTTATACCTTCTTTTCATTATTTTTGGTTATCTATGAAATCCGGTATTGCTATTAAAAGCTTACTGCTTTCTCTCTTAGTATGCCTTTCACTTCGTGGACTGGCCAATAACATTGCCGTCTCTGGTATTTCTCTCACTGCCCGCAACACTTCCACCCAAACCGTTCGGGTCAATTTTAATCTTTCTTGGGATAATTCCTGGCGTACCACCTCCGCCCCCTTTAATTGGGATGCTGCTTGGGTTTTTGTAAAATATAAAATCGGCCCCACCGGTGAATGGAAACATGCTACCCTCGCCACTACCGGACATACCATTCCCTCGGGCGCTGCTTCCACCCAAAACGATGCCACCGGTATCTTTGTCTATCGCAATGCTACCGGTACCGGTACCTTTTCTCCCACCGGCATCCAACTGCAGTGGAATTATGGCAGCGATGGTGTATCCAATGAAGCGAAGATTTTTGTTCGTGTCTTCGCCATTGAAATGGTTTACCAACCACCGGGTGGCTTTCAGGCTGGCAGCGGTGCCATCAATAACGGAGAATTTCGTCGGGCCAATGACGTCACTGCCACTGCTCCCGCTTCCACCTTTACCATCACCGGTACCAATCCAACCCTACAAGGAAATAACAGTGCTTCCTCGCCTACCAATCTAGGTGCCTACAACAATACTTCCACTGATCTGTCAGGAACCGGCACTGCCACGCTGGCCAGCGGGTTCCCTACCGGTTTCAACTCCTTCTATGCCATGAAGTATGAAATCAGCCAGCAACAATATGTCGACTTCCTCAATACCCTTACTTACACCCAGCAAGCTGCTCGTACAATTGCTGCAAGTCCCCCCAACAGCGCCGCTGGTACGGGTGCCCTCATTCAGCCCAATGCCAATCGCAATGGTATTGATATCCAAACTCCCGGTACCGCCTCTACCGTTCCTGCTGTCTATGCCTGTAATCTCGATGGCGATGGTAATTACAACGAAGCAGATGACGGACAAAAAATCGCTTGCAATTACCTGAGTTGGGATGATGTAGCTGCTTTCTTAGATTGGGCTGCTCTTCGGCCCCTAACCGAACTCGAATACGAAAAAGCTGCCAGGGGTACTAATACTCCTGTTGCCAATGAATTTGCCTGGGGAAATACCACCGCAAACGCGGTTGCCGGATTGTCCAATGCAGGA
>Ga0208853_1000050_pt1 | contig 31964 bp, 27 predicted proteins | sample LakMenEpi03Oct11_FD_150667 | JGI IMG/M metagenome (GOLD analysis project Ga0208853, IMG submission 150667) | Freshwater microbial communities from Lake Mendota, WI - 03OCT2011 deep hole epilimnion (SPAdes) | ecosystem: Environmental > Aquatic > Freshwater > Lake > Epilimnion/Euphotic zone ... | reverse complement strand
ATGTGGGGGTGATATGGGTTTTGCGAGTGCCCTGACCTATGATTTTGAGGTGTATAGTGCAGCACAGGCTCGTTGGCTGGAGGTAAGTAGTGTCAGCAATTTTGAAAGTTTTCAGACCAACCGCATGAAGTGTCGCTATAAAGATGCCCAGGGGAAAATGCAACTGACACACTCGCTGAATGGCAGCGCCCTCGCTCTGCCGCGCATACTGGCCTGCTTACTGGAGAACAATCAGTCGGCAACAGGCATACAGATACCTGCAGTATTGCAACCTTATTTCGGCAGTGAACGGATTACCTTACCCTAAAAAACAGGTGATGTTGAAACGATGGTTAAAAAGAGCCGGTTATTTTTTGCTCTTTGTATTTGTAGTACTCAATGTGATGGTAGCCAGTCATGCCTATCACTTGACGCATTTTTTTGCTGATGCACCTCGCCCGGCACGTATGGAAACCTTGAGTCGCGGTGAAAAAGCCAAAGCCATACTCTTGGGTGTACGATATCCGAAAAGTAAAGTGGTAGATAGTTTTCAGGTACCCCACCGCACGATTCAGCTCACAACAGATGACGGAATTGTTTTGGAAAGCTGGATAGCACCGATTGCTTCATCCGTACCTCGTGGTACGATATTGCTTTTCCATGGACATGGCAGCAATAAAAGCGCGATTATTCGTGAGGCCACTGCCTTTCATGCGATGGGCTGGCAGGTGATGCTGACCGATTTCCGGGCACATGGTAATAGTGGCGGAGAAGTATGTACCATTGGTGCCAATGAAGCGCTTGATGTAAAAGCTGTTTATGAATATGCCCGACGTGAGTTGGGGGAGAAGAATTTGGTCATCTGGGGTATATCCCTGGGAGCATCTACGACCTTACATGCCATGGCATCGTATAAAATTCGTCCGGAGCGGCTCATGTTAGAAATGCCTTTTGCCACCTTACATGATGCCGTAAAAGGCAGATTACGCACGATGCAGTTGCCGGCAGAGCCATTGGCTACCCTGCTTACTTTTTGGGGTGGCATACAGCATGGTTTTTGGGCTTTCAACCTCCAGCCGGCTTATGACGCAAGTGCAGTGAGCTGTCCGGTTTTATTGCAGTGGGGGTTTAAAGATCCACGGGTGACGGAGCAGGAAACAACTACCATCTTTGCTCAGTTGGGCACGAATCGCAGAACACTGATGAAGTATTTTCAAAGTGGGCATGAAAGTCTGTTGAAAAAAGAGCCGGAAAAATGGCGAACCGTTGTTGGCGACTTCCTTCGGTAACCGGCAAAAAAAACACCCCCTAAAAAGGGGGCGTCAACTACAAGAGAAAAAAAGTTATTACCAGCTGCTCAGGCGAATGCCAATTGTATACGGATACTGCTCCATCCGTGTATATTCTTTTTGTAAAGTGTTGAGGCTATATGATCCGTATAAGCGAACGGGACCTAATCCGATTTCGCCGATGGCGGCCAGACGCCAGGGCTGCATAGCGAGGTTACCCTTATACTTCTGTTTGCCTCGTTCAGCGCTAATTTGTTTATTCCTACTCGCCACCAGATAACCCGCACTAAAACCTGCACTCATGATGAGTCCGCGGCTGGAGCCAGGGCGGGTGCTGATATTAATCATCAATGGCACCGTAATGTATTGTGCAAACAATTTGTTTTTGGTGAATCCGATGGTGTCAACGAATGCCGAGGGTTCGGGTGAGGGACGAAAACTGATGCGGCTGTCGTAACGGAAATTATACATCTCCCAACCCAAACCGTATTTCAGGTTGAGTACCTGTTTGCTGATATTCAGGCGCTGCATGAAAATCCAGATATTCATGTTGCTGGATCTGCCTGTATTGAGGGCTGTAGTGGTTTCGTTCACACCGGGATCTCCGGGACGCGTAAAGGTCAGGTAGCTGCCCTGTCTCGCTTGCGGATAATTCGTCTGGTCTCTGTAATTAGCAAACCCCAGGTCAAAGGCCCACCAATTGGTAGAAATATTTTTATTCTTCTTGGAGGTCTTTTTGATATAAAAATTCGCATTGCCACTGCGATCTTCTTTTTTCTCCACCTCTGTCGATGGCGGGTAACGAATGATCATAAACCCCCCTATATGTAAGGTGTCGGGTTGGCTGAAACTGCTATCTTGTTTGGCCTGGCCAAATGACAGCTGACTTAAACATAGGAGTCCACTTAAAAGAATGATTCTGTTCATATTCGTTTTTACTTAATTATTGCAAAGGTTGTTCGGTTGAAATAGTAGAATTACTTATTACATTATTACGTTGTGTAGGTGTTTTAAGCAGGGCTCCCAGTTTTCTCCAGGCACCCCTTATTTTTCCTTCGCGTATCTCCATTGTTCCAATGGTGATGGTTTGGCGCTCGCTTTCAGTATCCAATTCGCGGTAAATAACTTGTTTTTCCTGTGAAACAGCCGGCGTTGCTACAGAGACTGGCAAGGTTTCTACGCTGGCGGTTGCTTCAATAGGCGGATTTACAAGACTTACTTCAGCGGTTACCGGAACGGCTGGAGTCGTAATTGCACTTATCAAATTTTCTTTATCTGTCGTTGTTTCTTCGGTGCTCATGGGTGAGCTGAGGGCTCTTTGTTGTCCGGCGTTTTTCACTTGGCTGATCGCAATATCGCTCGAAGCAATATCGGCTGTTGGCGCTTTTGGTGAGTTGCTAACGACAGGTGATTGTAGAGGTTGAGCCGTACTGCCTTCCCGACCAGCGGAAGGAAGCACATCTGATGGAGGTGTCTTTGGAATATTTGTAACTTGAAATGCCAGCCAAAGAACTACGGCAGCTGCAGCAAAGCGAACAATCCGTGGCAACCAGATGATCCTTCTTTCTTCGGTTTGTTTAAAGAGGAGATGCTTATCGGGACAAGCAACAACGGGTGCTTCTAGTACAAAGCCACGTAATTGGTGCACTAACAGAGCTGATGCGGCATCATCGTTGATGAGTGAAAGTGTCGTTTGCTGGTTGGCGGCACTCATTTCGCCGTCAATAAATAACCAGGCCTGTTCTTCCGTCAGCACAGCAGCCTCTTGCTTCAAAAGAGCTGTCTTGTCTGGCATTACTTCATCCGACGCCGATAATTTCAGTTGTTGCCAACTCTCCCACTCCGATTGTAATTCCGGATGGATGGCAATAAATGCATGCAGTGCTTGCGATTCCGCTGGAGACAAATCCCCGTCGGCGCTGCGCATACAAAACATCTCAAAATTATCGTGATTGATCATGGCTTTTATCTGTCAAATACCTGTTCTGAACTCACTAATAGGGCACGTAATTTCTGCCGGGCCCGGTGCAGGTAAACTTTCACCTGGCTCTCTTGCAGTCCTGTTATTTGTCCGATCTCCTCATAGCTATACCCCTCATAATCTTTCAGCAAAACCAGACTGCGTTGCACTTCATTCAACTGAGAAAGTGCTGTGTGTAATTGTTCCTGCAGTGCTTTATTGCCATAGAGGCTGGCTGTTTCCTGCTCCGGTAAGTTCTCGGAATAGCTCATTCTGCCACTCTTGCGATGATAATCAATTAGGGCATGATAAGCAACGGTGAAGAGCCAGGATTTTGCCCGAATCAGATCTACCTTCTCCCGGTTGACCCAAAGTTTTTCATAGGCAGTTTGTACAATATCCCTTGCATCTTCTGTATGTCGAATGTTTTTTACAACAAATCGGAACACATTGTCTGCGTGTAAACTCACCAGCTCATTGTAGTGCTTTTCCGTCATCCCGGCAGCCGTTATTGGTTATATGTAAAACGCTCATAGCCTGTATAAGTTACAGGTAGCAGCACAAATTTCAGATCTTCTTCTAACAGCAAGGGGGCTTCAGGTATAAGCGGTTGTGGGCTGGGCTAAGTGGAACGCGTATTTCCCTGATCAGTATTCGATTACCTGTTCCTGAATTTGTTCCGGAATTTCCCTGAATTCATATTGCTGGTTCCGCAGGCGGGGAACAAAACCCGCTTCACGAATGGCTTCCTGGATGGATTTGTAGGTGAATCGGTGGGGAGCACCAGCAGCACTTACCACATTCTCTTCCAGCATGATACTGCCAAAATCATTGGCGCCGGCATGCAAGCATACCTGGGCAGTTTGTTTTCCAACAGTAAGCCAGCTGGCCTGAATGTTCAGCACATTGGGCAGCATGATGCGGCTGATGGCGATCATGCGAATATATTCATCGGTCGTGGTGAGATTTTGTACCCCCCTGATTTTGGCGAGCAGGGTGTCTACATCCTGGAAAGTCCATGGAATGAATGCCAGGAAACCCTTGGCATGCGCGGGTTTTCGGCTTTGTACTTCCCGAATCCGTTCCAGGTGAATGAAACGTTCTTCCAAAGTTTCTACATGGCCGAACATCATGGTAGCGCTGGTCGTGATGTTTTGCTGGTGGGCTTCCGCCATAATTGCCAGCCATTCATCTGCCCCACATTTTCCGTTCGATACCAATCTACGCACCCTGTCAACCAGAATTTCCGCTCCTGCCCCCGGTAAAGAATCTAAGCCGGCAGCATGTAGTTCATGCAACGCATCGCGGTGACTGATTTTGTCGATCTTACAGATATGTGCCACTTCCGGTGGTCCCAAAGCATGAAGTTTAATAGTCGGGTACTCCTGTTTCAGCTGACGAAACAGATTGGTATAGAATGCCAGTCCCAACTCCGGATGGTGACCACCTTGCAGTAAAAGCTGGTCGCCACCATAGCGAATGGTTTCTTCAATTTTCTTGCGGTAAGTAGGCAAATCAGTGATATAAGATTCAGGATGCCCCGGGATACGATAAAAATTACAAAACTTACAATTCGCCACGCAAACATTGGTCGTATTCACATTTCGGTCGATCTGCCAGGTAACCTGACCGTGTGGCACCTGTTTCTTTCTCAACTCATCGGCAACGTGCATTAACTCAGTCAGGGGTGCCTGTTCAAAAAGGAACTGGCCTTCTTCCTTTGTCAGGAATTCGAAATCCAGGGCGCGTTGGTAGAGATCGGCTAATTGCATGGCATAAGTATGGGCCGCAAAGTTAAGCAGCTGTAAGGAAAGCAGCCCTGTGATTTTTTTTTTAACACTCCGGTTCAAGATAATGTTATGCATATCCGGTATATTACATATATGAAGTGCAGCTGTGTATTGTTGATAGCTTTTTTCTTTTTTTCAGGGTTAGTTCGAGCCCAGGAGGAATTTGTTCAGCCGCAAGCCACCCTCATCACCCGATTCCCGATTTTTCAGCTTAGCGGGGGAATAGTACTTGTGCAGGGCCTTCTGGCAGGACATACCGATACCCTCAACTTTGTGCTGGATACCGGTAGCGGGGGTATTTCCCTCGACTCGGGTACAGTGCAAAAGCTGAAGCTGACCCTTACACCTTCCGGTCGCATCATTCGTGGACTCAATGGACTTCGTCAGGTGGCTTTTGTAAACAGGCAGACCCTACGATTGCCGGGTCTCGACGTAGAGAACCTTGATTTTCATGTCAATGATTATGACTTGCTCAGTCGGGTATATGGGGTGCGAATAGACGGAATTATTGGCTATAGTTTCCTGCGTCGCTACATTGTGAAAATTGATTATGAGCAAGATATCATAGAGATTTTTACCCCCGGCGGTTTGAAGTATCCACGGGGCGGTTTTCTGCTTAGGCCACAGTTTACCACCCTGCCTGTTCAGTCTGCCATTATCAGCGACCATACACCAATTACGGGTCGCTTTATTTTTGATACCGGCGCCGGTCTCAATATGTTGCTGTCGGAAGATTTTGTTTCAGATAGTTCTGTCTTCAGAAAGGGTAGAGTCTTCTATCCTACCCAGGCAGAAGGATTGGGTGGAAAAAAGCAGATGTCCATTAGTTTACTACGAGAAATACGCATTGGTTCATACAGGTTTCGGAATGTACCGGTTCACGTATTTGCTGATGATTACAATGTGACGGCATACCCGCAAATGGGTGGACTGATAGGGAATGACCTGATGCGACGCTTTAATATCATCATTAACTACCCGGATCAAATTATTCATATTCGTCCTAACAAACACTACCTTGAGCCTTTTGACTATTCCTATACCGGACTGGCATTTTATTTATACAATGGACAGGTACGGGTAGAAGATATTATGCCCGGATCGCCTGCTGAAAAAGCCGGTTTTAAGTCGGGGGATTATATTTTCTCGGTCGACAGAACCATCACCCGGGATATCCGCACCTACCGAAACATGTTTCAAAACAGCCTGGGGCGGGTGCCGGTAATGGTGATTCGGGATGGGAAACCACTTTTGTTAACGTTAGATGTAAAAGATATCCGAAAACAGCGGCGCAGGTAAAAAAAGGTTTTTCAGCTGAAAAGCCGGTACTTTGCAGCCATTGAGATAAATGTAAGCAGATCGTATGATTCATTTTGACAGGTTCATGCTCGATAACGGGTTGCGCGTGTTGGTTCATGAAGACCATGATACCCCCATGGCTGTAGTCAACGTGATGTACGATGTAGGCGCCCGGGATGAGCAGCCTGAAAAGACCGGGTTCGCACATTTGTTTGAACATCTTATGTTCGGCGGCAGCAAAAACATTCCCGATTACGATGAGCCCTTGCAGCGGGCCGGTGGGGAAAACAATGCCTATACAACCAATGACCTCACCAACTATTATTGTCAGTTGCCCGCAGAGAATATTGAGACTGCTTTCTGGCTGGAAAGTGATCGCATGATGGAACTGGCATTTACAAAGAAGAGCCTGAACGTGCAGCGTAAAGTAGTTTGTGAGGAATTCAAAGAGCACTACCTCAATAAGCCCTATGGAGATATCTGGCACCGCATGCGAACACTTTGTTATCAGGTGCATCCTTATCGCTGGATGACGATAGGGCAGGAACTGAGTCATGTGGAACAAGCATCGATGGAAGACGTGCGGGCATTCTTTTATAAACATTATCGTCCGGTGAATGCGATACTGGTTGTGGCGGGTGCGGTAAAGACAGATCAAATCAAATCTTTGGCGAATAAATGGTTCGGTGGAATTCCTTCGGGTGAAAAGTACAGGCGTTCATTGCCGGCTGAACCCAGGCAAGCGGCAGCTCGACACCTGGATGTATATGCTGATGTGCCCGCCAATGCCATGATTATGGCCTGGCACATGGATGCCCGCCTTGAGCCAGGCTATTATGCCGCCGACCTGATAACAGAGATACTGGGTGGTGGAAGCTCCTCTCGCCTGTATCAGGCATTGGTGAAAGAACAAAAGATTTTTTCAGCACTGGAAGTACATCATTTCGGCAGCAGCGACAAGGGATTGCTGGCACTTGAATCGAGGCTGGTAGATGGTGTTGAACACGCTGTTGCACAGGCGGCATTGGAAGCAGAACTCGACCGACTCTTATCTGATACGATACCTGCAGCTGAGCTGGAAAAAGTAAAGAATAAAACAGAAAGCATGATTGTGTTTGAAGACATGAGTTTAACCAATCGTGCTTCCAGTCTTGCCCACTATGAATTACTCGGAGATGCTTCGTTGATGAATACAGAGCTCAACAGATACCGGGCCGTAACTTCAGAAGACATTGTATCGGCTGGCAAAAGTATTTTCCGAAAAGAAAACAGCAACACATTGTATTACCATGCCGGCAAGTCAACACATGCTTAACAGAAAACAGCCACCCCCCATCAGGAATGCTGCCGAAATGGAGTTGCGGCTGCCGCCCTATCATCAGTTTACCTTGCGTAATGGTGTGCCGGTTTATACAGTCGAGGCAGGCTCCCAGGAAGTAGTACAGGTTGAATTACTTTTTTTTGCCGGCCTATGGTATGAAGATCATCCGATGCAAGCGGCTACCACCAACTTTTTATTAAAAAACGGTACCCGCAACAAGACGGCTTTTCAGCTCAATGAGCAAGTTGAATATTATGGGGCTTATTTACACCGTGGTTGTTTCAATGATGTGGCAAATATCACCCTGCACTGTTTGAATAAGCACCTTACCCATCTGTTGCCCGTGTTATCTGAGATATTGACGGAAGCTGTTTTTCCTGCGGATGAATTGGAGATCTATAAAAGTAATCAGCTGCAACGACTTAATATCAATCTAAAAAAGTGTGATTTTGTTGCCAATCGATTGATGGACGTTTATCTGTTTGGTGCTGACCATCCTTATGGTCGTTATACCACCGAAGAGGGCTATCAAGCAATACAGCGTGAGCAGTTGATATCATTTTACGATCGCCACTATGTTCATGGCTCTTGCATGGTGCTGGTATCCGGCCGCTTGCCGGCTGATCTGCAGCAGCAGTTGGAGTCTTGTCTCGGGCATCTGTCATTAACGGGGGTTCGTCCTACAGGAACAAATCATGGATTACTTCCTGCGCAGCAGCGAACCCATCGTATCATAAATGATGAGCAAGGTATTCAAGGGGCGATTCGAATGGCGCGTTCCTCCCCCAACCGAAAGCATCCTGATTTTGTCGGCATGCAGGTGTTAAATCACCTATTGGGTGGGTTTTTCAGTTCGCGATTGATGAGTAACATACGTGAAGACAAGGGATATACTTACGGCATTCATTCTTATATACACAGTCATTTACATGAAGGTAGCTGGCACATTAGTACAGAGGCCGGGCGAGAAGTATGTGAAGCAGCGATTGTTGAGATTTACAAAGAAATGTCTTTACTCTGTAAAGAGCAGGTAAGTAGTGAAGAACTCGACAATGTAAGAAATTACATGTTGGGTGGATTGATGGGTGACCTGGATGGACCTTTTCAGATCATGTCGCGCTGGAAGACTTATTTGTTGAATGAATTACCCGATCATTATTTTGATGAGAGTGTTGCATCTATTCGTGCGATGACGCCACAACGGTTGCAGGAGTTAGCTAATCGGTATTTAGATCCTGCAGCATTCTTTGAGTTGGTGGTGGTGTAATTTCATCCATCCCCGGCAGCTTTTTTCCTACAATTATTTTTTGTTTTATTTATTGTTATCATAAATGTTTTTATATATTTGAGTATACAGTGTGTTCTTCAAACTGGCGTTGCCCCCCCTCAAAGCCGAACGACACCTGATGATTGTGTGTTTCTTTGGTTTCTTGTATGTATCGGTTCAAAAACAATAATGGAGACCAGAAACCATTTAAACGGGGCGAATCCGAAAAGCCAAACGAGTAGGAAAAAAATCAAAGTTTATGAGAAAAATCTTTTTTTTGGCGTGTTTACTGGTATTGACCTTTGCCGGAAAAGCACAAGATGTGCGACGTACGTTCGGCGTTGGATTACAATCATCTTTTCCGTCCTTTGGTGTCAGTTTAAAGTATGGGGTCACTGAGCGCTCAGTTGTTCAAGCAACAATAGCTCCGTTTGGATCTTCTTTCGATGGGGGATCAATTAAAACTAATTTCTACGGTCTCCGTTATTTATACAGGTTTCCTGATTCTGATCAGGGAAGCATTTCTATTGATCCTTATTTGTTTGCTGGTGGCGGATTGATTCGGTATGTGGAAGACTTTACTGCTTTTGGATTAGAAAAAACATCAGAAAATATGTTTGGCTATAGTGGTGGAGCAGGTGCCGAGTTTATATTTTTAGGAAAGTTTGGTGTGTCTGCCGAAGTAGGGTATGGAAAGATGAATTTTTCTGGCGGGATAGCTGTTAATACTTTGTTGTTTGGTGCTGGTTTACATTTTTACATCAACTAAGAAGAATCTTTTTTTAAGACTGAATGGAACACCCTGACAGGTGTTCCATTTTTTTTGAGGGGGTTAGAGATGCAAGTAGCGACAGAGTCCCCACCACCATCTTAGTGGGTACAGTCATGTGAACTTTCTTATCAAACTAAGTTTAGGAGGTGCTGACAAAGATGCGTATCTTCATTGTAATAAAATTGAAAGAATTGTAATTCGAGCGTACATGTCGAAGTCTGTCAGTGCATTTCGCGATTACAATTTATTTCAATTCGTCTGCTGTCAAAACCCTTGTAATGCGTTTTATTTTAAAAACTCTATCGACGTCAGTAGCTGTGCTTTTCGCAGCCTATGTTTTGAAAGGGGTAACTGTGCAAGATGTGCCCACGGCAATATTGGTAGCCGTGGTATTAGGATTACTCAATAGTTTTATTCGGCCTATACTGGTATTGCTGACCATACCCATTACCGTTGTTACATTGGGGTTGTTTCTGATTGCTATTAATTACTTTATTGTTCATATGACCACTCGTCTGGTACCCGGCTTTCAGGTCGACGGTTGGTTGCCTGCCCTGCTTTTTTCTATCATTGTCAGTATAGTTTCTTCCATTATTGAAGCCATTGCCGGCTCACCCAAGGAATCCTGACACCCGATTTCCCTTTTCATGCTGTTTTTCTATCGAAATTCCACTGATTTGCTGTCCGGAATTATGCGAATCGCCTGATTTCTGTTTAGAATTCCGTTTTTTTCGCGTCATTTATCCTTTTATTTTACCGTTCATCCCTTTTATTATCACACTCGAAAGGGCATAAAATTTCATAAGTAATTGAATATCAATTCATAATGCAATCTACACTTCCTTCCGAAGCCGATTACTGAATAAAAGAAGGTACTATGCTTTGCAAAGTACTATAAAAACACCTTATCTTTGTCTTGTCAAACTGATAGAAACAAATTAAAACATCAACAATAAAAACTTACAGTTATGAAAACAAATGTTAACTCAATCGAGATCACAGAAAAAGGTCGCATCCAGTTAGAATCAACCCTGGTGCCAGAGTCAGTAACCGCTACCCGCAGCGAGTCATTACAACCCCATGTATTTGGTGTTGCTGACCTCTGGAAGTTGGAGAGAAGCAGAAGAACCCGCGGTATGCGTCGTCACATTGTTCTCTAAACATTCTCTTCTAAAGATTTAAAACTATTTGTATGGACATTCAGAATACCCAAAGTCAGATGCGCAAAGGTGTGTTAGAGTTTTGTATTCTTTCCATCGTTCGTCAGGGGGAGGTTTACCCAAGTGATCTGGTGGAAAAAATGAAAGTAGCCAACCTGCATATACTAGAGGGCACCCTGTATCCCTTACTGACACGACTGAAAAATGCAGGGGTGCTCACTTATCGCTGGGTTGAAAGCAACAGCGGTCCCCCCCGAAAATATTTTGTCATGACTGATCAGGGACTTCAATTCTACAAAGAACTCGAAGCCACCTGGCAGGAATTGGCCAACGCTGTAGCGACATTAACCAGCAAAGAAAATCCGGAACCCATTTCAACCAACCAAACCACCACTTCTTTATCGACTGAAGACGGTAAAGAATGACCTTAAAAAAATCATCATGAAAAAGGTAATCAACATCAATTTTCAGGGCAGGGTGATTCCTATAGAAGAATCTGCTTTTGAACTGCTGAAAGCATATACCGACAGTTTGCGTCGCTGTTTTGCCCAGGAAGAAGGGAAAGACGAGATCATCAATGATATTGAAAGTCGCATCGCTGAATTATTTGGTGAAGCACTTAAGAAGGGAAGTGTTTGCATCACCGATGACCAGGTGAATGCCATTATAGATAACATGGGTCGACCCGAAGAGCTGGAACAAGGTACTGCCCAAAGCGGTGCAGGTGCACAATCATCTAATGCACATCAGGCAGGCAGTGAACCAGGTAGTTTTACTCCCCGTGGCAAATTTTTCCGCGACGAGAACGACAAGATAGTAGGTGGTGTTTGCAGCGGTATAGCTAACTATCTGCATATTGATCCTGCCATCGTTCGGGTAGCATTTGTGCTCGCGACAATTGGTTGGGGAACGGGTGTTCTGTTATACATTGTTTTGTGGGTTGTTCTTCCGGGCAGCAAGATGCAACCCGGGGCAAAAACCAAGCGACTCTTTAGAAATCCGGAACAAAAGGTAGTGGCCGGGGTAGCCAGTGGTATCGCCAGTTATTTAGACATTGCGGTATGGATTCCAAGATTGATTTTTGCCTTACCGCTGATTCTGGGAATTTTCACTTCTCTCATCAATACGCTTTTTGATGTATGGTATTGGAGCAATGAACCCATTTCGCACATTGTCTTTTCCTCATTCGGAGGAACATTCTTAATTGTTTATCTCGTACTCTGGGGAATCATACCTGAAGCTAGAACTGCTTCGGAAAAATTAGAGATGCGCGGGGAAAAAGTAGACCTGAACAGCATTAAAACTACCATTCAGGAAGATTTGCAGGCCTTCGCTGTTCGTGCTGAAAAATGGGGAAAGGACGTAAGTGATAAAGCGCAGGATTTTGGTAAGGATGTATCTCAAACCGTAACAACCACTGCACAAACTGCTTCCTCTTCAGTTACTCCTGTTGCTAAAAGCGGAATAAGTCACATAGGTACTGCCATAGGTATTGTGTTCAAGGCCTTTTTCATGTTCTTTTTCGGTCTATTTGCTTTTGTATTATTGATTTCACTGGTAGCCATTCTGATTGCAGGAACCGCTGTCTTCCCGTTGAAAGATTTTATATTGGAAGGCTTCACTCAGCAACTGCTGGCCTGGCTTTTCCTGCTGCTATTCTTTGGTGTACCCATCATTGCAATAGTTACCAGTTTGATTCGCAGAATGATGGGCGTAAAAGCAGGTAACAAATACATTGGGTATACATTTTCCGGACTTTGGGTAATTGGTCTGATCACCGGTATACTGCTGGCTGCTTCTATCAAAAAGGATTTTATGGTGAAGGTGCGCGCCACAGAGGAGAGCACATTGGTTCAGCCATCTAACAATAAACTACTGGTGCGCCTGAAAGAAGCCAACATCTCCCGACTCTTTAGTCCAAATATTAAATTGGATGGACTTACCAGATTGGCTGGTGATAGTATTCAAATAAGCAATGTCAAGTTGATAATTGAAAAAAGCACCGATTCATCGTATCACCTGAATTCCACTAAAATCAGTTATGGAAGAAACGATGACAAAGCCGCTTCAACACTGAATTCCATGGAATTTGGGTTTGAACAAAATGACTCAGTGCTTTTACTGGACAGGGGTATAATATTGCCTTCCGGCTCCAAGTTTCGTAACCAGCAGATGGTAATTAAACTGAAGGTTCCTGTTGGAAAGAAAGTGGTGGTTGACCGTTCCATCAAGAGAAAATATTTTTTCTTCCATATTAATGAATTGAGATATGATGATGAATGGGAAGAAGAAGTAGGCGATGACAACTGGAGAAGTGGTGTGGAATACGTTATGACAGAAAATGGTTTGGTAAAAACCGGAAATATAGTTGAAGAAAAAAATTGGGAGGAGAATGATGAAGAAGATTTTTCTTCGCCTGATTCCCGCAAAAGCCGTCGACAACTTGAACGTGAACTGGAAAAAAAGAACAGGGAGTTAGAAAGATTGAAGGAAGCGCAGGAAGGAGCAGGGGAAGGAAAAAAAGTGACCATGAACAATGATCCGGCGCAGGTGAATTTCTTTGCCCGAATGACAGCTGCTTGGCAAAGGGTAGTTCAGATACCAGGTGAAAGCGCCACAGCTGCGGCCCTCCTCTTCGCCCATAAAATGATGTAGGTTTGGTTTTTTGATTCAAGGGGGCTTGTCTGAAAAGACGGCCCCTTTTATTTTTATAGCCCCTGCGCTTACTGTATTTTTGCAGCAAAATTCAGCACGAATGAAAAATACCCCGTTCACCCACCTGCACATCGCACTCGGCGCAAAAATGGCAGCTTTTGCAGGATACAATATGCCCATTAGTTATAGTGGCATCAACGATGAGCACCTGGCGGTGCGGAAGCAGGCAGGCGTATTTGATGTGAGTCATATGGGGGAATTCATATTAAAAGGACCAGCGGCACTTGATCTCATTCAACGAGTGACAAGTAATGATGCGGCTAAATTATCGGAAGGGCAGGCACAATACAGTTGTTTTACCAATGAACAAGGCGGCATCGTTGATGACCTGATTGTTTATTGTTTAACGCCGAATCAATCGTACATGCTGGTGGTAAATGCCTCTAATATTGATAAGGACTGGCAATGGCTGGTGCAACATAATACCAGTGGGGTAGAGATGCACAACATCAGCGACAAAACCTGTTTGCTGGCTATCCAGGGGCCTGAAGCTAATAAGATTGTTCAGCAACTCACTGAAACGGAAATCATGAACCTCAAGTATTACACTTTTGTCAGAGGTACAGTTGCCGGCGTACCAAATGTGATTATCAGTGCAACCGGTTATACGGGTGCAGGCGGCGTGGAGATTTATTTTGAAGATGCCGGCGATGCTGCCGTAACCATTTGGCAAGCCCTGATGGAAGCAGGTAAGCCGCATGGATTACAACCCATCGGTTTGGGGGCCCGCGATACTTTGCGCCTCGAAATGGGCTATTGTTTGTATGGCAATGATATCAATGATACCACTACGCCCTTGGAAGCTGGTCTCGGCTGGATCACCAAATTCACCAAATCCTTTACGGCACATGAGATATTGGCTGCTCAAAAAGCGGCGGGCGTTACGAAAAAGTTAGTGGGCTTTGAAATGATTGATCGCGGCATCCCCCGCCACGACTATCCCATCCAGGATGAAGCAGGCAATACCATCGGCATAGTCACCAGCGGAACACAGTCCCCCTCATTGGGCAAAGCTATCGGTATGGGTTATGTTGATACTTCGCATGCTGCCGAGGGAAGTATCGTTTATATCTTGATCCGGCAACAGCCGGTGAAAGCCATGGTGGTCAAGCCGCCCTTCCGCGCTTAGTGTCTACTCAGTCGTTCCTTTGATCGGCCAGCGAATTTCTTTTTATGATCAGCACCTTTTCTTTATCAATCAGCATGTAGCCGTATTCGTAGCAGAAAAAGTATTGTCTCCCTTGCCGGTTGGTGTAGGTATGGGTAAAGAACTGGAAGCGAAATCCCTGACTAAAGAGACGGTACTGCGGCGCCCTTGTCATGAAATGTTTATCTCGCAGGAAGCCTTGCAGTATCTTTCTGTTCTTGCGCAGATTTTGATTGATGTTGCGCACATAGCTGTTGGTTTCACTGTACATTCGGTTGTTACATACGTTCCTGCAATACTCGTTACAGAATTTTTTATCTGACCTGCCACGTAGTGGTTTCTGGCAGGTGATGCATTTTCTCTCTTCCTCGTTCATAAAAAATTGTTTTCAGATTCGGTTGTAAAATACCTGGGCGGGACCGTTCTGCGACCCGTATTTATACGTGTGAATGATGCTGGTTATTAAATGTCCACAAGCGGTTGCTAAACACTTACATCAGCTTATAAGCGGTTATTATTCTTTTTTCGCTCTTCCACAACAGCACTTTTGTGTTGTTCGTGCAGCCCATGCTGCCATTTAAAAAAAACATGTATATGAATCAGGTAAAAAACAAAGTCCAATTAATCGGACACCTCGGGCAGGATCCCGACATCAAAACCATCGGTACCGACAGAAAAGTTGCTAACATGAGTTTGGCCACCAATGAGCAGTATAAAAATGCCCAGGGTGAAAAAGTTACAGAGACGCAATGGCACACAGTCGTTGCCTGGGGTAAACTGGCTGAAATTGCAGAAAAGTTTTTAGCCAAAGGCACAGAAGTGGTGGTTGAAGGAAAACTCGTGAACAAACAGTACACCGATAAACAGGGTGTGAAGCGCTATGTAACCGAGGTACAGGCGAATGAACTGCTGATCTTGTCGAAAAAATAATCAGTGCTTGCCGTGGCTGCAGGAGCAAGGAAACAGCCTGCCCTGCCGAAGAGTAGAATGACTTGCCGGGCTGTTTATTGGATGGTTAGTATCTTTGCTGCATGTCATCTCAACCCCCTGCTCTTCACACGGTTTTATCACCCCGCCTGCTCGATCTGTATAATATTACAGGCGCCGTGGTGGTAATCATTGATGTTTTTCGTGCTACCTCCACCATTGCCACTGCTTTATACAATGGGGCAACACGTGTTATACCTGTCGATTCGGTAGACCAATGTATCCGCATTGGAAATGATACAGGCGGTATCACCGCCGGAGAGCGCGATGGTAAAGTAATTCCCGGACTTTCCTATGGCAATTCCCCGGCAGAATATCCCCGCTCATTTATTGAAAACAAAACATTGGTGCTCACCACCACCAATGGTACCCGCTTGTTGCATCAATCACTGCAAAATGGGGCCGCAGACGTTATCACCGGTTCGTTTCCGAACCTCTCAGCGGTTTGCGACTACCTGCTCGGTCAAGACTTGCCGGTATTTTTAGGTTGTTCCGCCTGGAAAGACAGGATAAATATTGAAGATGCCCTTTTTGCCGGTGCTGTTATCAGCCGCATTAAGCATCAGTTTACCATCCATTGTGATAGCAGTCTGATGGCTGAAAATCTTTATTTACAACAACGGGATGTGCTGCCCGATTTCGTGCGCCAAACAACCCACTGGCATCGGTTAGCAGCATATGGGCTCGAAAAAGATTTGTTGTACTGCATCTCTCCTGATGTGGCGAATGTGCTGCCGCGCTATCAAAATGGTGAGCTGCTGGTACACACCTGATCTTCTTCAATCAACCTGCTTAACTTGTTAACATCCTCACAAAGGTGATAGCCATACATCCTACTTGATAGGTCTTAGCGTATCCCCCGGCTATCTGTGTTTTCACCTTTACCTACCACGCAGCAGCAATGGAACGGTATTTTTCCACAAATTGTTAAATAACCGCCTTGCATTGCTGAAAAGACCGAAATACCTTGGGAAAGCCTGCTGCTTTTCGTTACTTTTGCAACTTGCCTTTTTTGAAGATAACCGGACAATCGAAGGGTTTCCGGTGGTACCGAAAAGTGTGAAATACTCCGCGATTTATGGCATTACCCTACCTGATCAAACACATACACAACAACGGTACAGATGAAGTAATCCGTCGCGGTAAAAGAATTCATGCCCTAAACAACATCGAACTCGTAGAGTACGATGATCTCTCCGGACATGTGGTGATGCGCGTGAAAGACGATGGCTACACCACCTACTATAAAATACATATCTACAAGTACAAAGATCCTACTTCGCTTACGTTGCGCTGTACTTGTCCTTACAACCTCTCTGAAATCTGCCGCCACAAGGCGGGCGCCTTATTTTATCTGCAGGATTTGCTGGATAAAAATATGCTGGGAGACCAGGAACTTGAATATGACCAGCGCCATACGGTGGTAAAGATGAAACAGCTGGAGCTGAAAATGATCCGACTTTTTTCATCACCTGCAAATTTTGAGGCAGCAGAAGATTTTCTTCGCACCGGCAGAGCCCTGGTACTGGAAGCCAAAGATGAATGTGTTAAGGCAAGGGTAGATTGGGAAGGTGTTTCCTTTCAGGTACTCATCAAGAAAAATGAGGAGCGCAATTTTGATACCAGTTGCAACTGCCGCTCTGAAAAAGCACATCCATTGTGTTTACACAAGAGCATCGTATTTCTTCAACTGCTGCGTAATTATGGTGTAGGCTACTTTGATACCATCCGTAACCTCGATAAAGAAAAAAATAAATTACTGGCGTTGTATGGGTATTCTCTCAATGACGACCTTACCGGGAAATTTGAGTTCACTTATAACCAGGGAAAACCCTTTTTGCGATTGCTGGATCCCTCGATTCGTCGTATAGCACAAGTTCCCGCAGGTAATAGTTCTGCTGAAGAGGCTGCTACTGCACAACCTGCTGAGAGGAAGGTGGCTCCTATGGCAGAGCCTGCTTCTTCTATTGCTGCAGCTACACCAGAACAACAACAATTGGGGGTTGTGATTGCTTTCGATAAAGAACAATTCCAACCGGTACAATTTATTGGCATTGCCGGTGACACGGATGATGAAAAGACCCGTTATATTTCCAAGGTTACCCGTCTGGATGTTACCCGATATGTGAATGCCGAACAGCTCAGCGATACCGATAAGATAACACTTGAATTATTGCGGAAGCTACAGCCGGGGGAGGTCAGTAAGTTCATTGATAAGAACTCGCCTTTTGCAGGTATCTGGGAAAACATTGTGCATCAACAGCAGGAAGGATTACCGGATGAAACATTTGAACTGATGGTGGAATATCTTTTTCCCCGATTGCGTCAATTATTTCGCCACCTAGCTGAATCACCCTTTATCTTCCATGTACCCAAGGGGAAAACTTTCACGACGGCGCAACTGAAAAAAATGGAGATCTTACCCGATCCGGTTGTGCCCGAATTCACGGTGCATTATGCCAATGGACAGTATGAAGTCGCTTGTAAGGTGGCTACACCGGAGGGTTTATTTTCAGTAGCAGAAAATGGCTGGAATAGTCCGATGTTCTTCAACAAAGCAGATCGATTCTACCTCTGGCAGAAAAAAGAAGACATTACCCAGGTTGCTCGTTTTTTACCCAGTGGCACTTGGGTGATACCTGCAGCGGAATGGCCGGCAGCCCTGACGGAAACGATTATTCCGCTTTCCCGTGAATACCGAATGCATTTCGGTAATCTGCCCCGCGAAGAAGTAAAAGATGAGAAGCCTCTCATGAAAGTGGTGCTACGCGAAAAAAAGGAGAACCTGCTGTTCCAGCCCGTTTTTAGTTATCGTGGATATGAGGTGAAGCCGGGCGATAAAGAACAAATTTTCTTACCGCTCGCCGATCGACTTCTGGTAATCAAGCGTCAATTAGCCGCCGAGCGGGCTTTCTATGACAAGATTGCATCTCTGCACCAGGGCTTCTTTAAAACCGATGACGGCTTATTGGCATTGAAAGGCAGTGAAGTGCTAAAGAATAACTGGTTCTTCTTATTTGTCGATGCAGTGCAGGAACAAAACATTCCCATTCACGGACTGGAGACCTTAAAAAATTTCCGCTTCAATACAGCTAAGCCGGCTACTAAAATCTTTATCAGCAGTCACACCGACTGGTTCGATGCAAAAGTGGAGATTAGCTTTGGTCATCAAAAAATAACCGTCGATGATGTGAAGAAAGCACTGGCGAACAAGCAACAGTTTGTTCAGTTGCAAGATGGCTCTTTAGGCATTTTACCCGACGAATGGCTGAAAAAATATGCACTGCTGTTCCGTGTCGGTGATGGCAAGGCGGGCAACATGAAGTTGAGTAAATACCACTTCAGCGTTATTGAAGAACTATATATGCAACGGGATGAGCAAGAGTTGTATTTCCAGTTAGAGGAAAAATATGAGCGACTGCGTGAGAATCATTCCATTGAACCCATAGAACCACCGGCTCACCTAAAGGAGGTCCTTCGCCCTTATCAGGAAAGTGGATTTCAGTGGTTGAATTATTTGCGGGAAGTTAAATGGGGTGGAATACTGGCCGATGACATGGGATTGGGTAAAACCATCCAGGCACTTAGTTTTCTGCATCACCTCAAACAGGTGAATGGCTCACTGCGCGCCCTCGTAGTTTGTCCGACCACCCTTTTATTTAACTGGCAAAATGAAATCGTAAAATTTACGCCCGGACTGACCTACTATGTTCACCATGGCAGCACCCGCACCAGAGATTTTCTGCGCAAGACTGATATTGATATCATTATTACAACCTACGGCACGCTGCGCAGCGATATCAGACAACTGGTGGAGTTATCTTTCGACTATGTAGTGCTGGATGAAAGTCAGGCCATCAAGAATCCCAGCAGTAAAGTTACCCGTGCTGCAGGACTGCTGAAAGCGGCCAACAGGCTCTGTCTCAGTGGTACCCCATTACAGAATAATACTTTCGACATCTTTGCCCAGATGAACTTTTTGAATCCGGGCATGCTGGGGACTGTAGAAATGTTCAAACAGGAATTTTCTATACCCATTGATAAGTTTGGAGAAAAGGAGCAGAAAGATCATCTCCGTAAATTATTGTATCCGTTTATTCTGCGCAGAACGAAAGAGCAAGTGGCCCGTGATTTGCCCGAAAAGCAAGAGATGGTGCTGTTTTGTGAAATGGGTGAGGAGCAACGAAAAATTTATGAGGCTTATAGGAATGACTATCGCGATAGAATCCTCGGCATCGTAGATGAGCAGGGCATACAGAAATCACAACTTACCATTTTGCAGGGTCTGATGAAATTGCGGCAGATCTGTGACAGTCCGGCCATCGTTAAGGAGGAAGAACGTTATCCCAATCACTCAGTTAAACTAGAGGAGCTGGGAAGAGAGATAACCGAGAACATCAGCAACCACAAGGCACTTGTTTTTTCTCAGTTCCTGGGTATGCTGGCACTGATAAAAGAGAAAATGAAGGAGCTGGGTGTCTCCTATGAGTATTTTGATGGAAGTAGCACTGTGGCTGAGCGCGAGCGGGCCATCCGTCGCTTTCAGGAAGACGATACTTGCCGCGTATTTTTGATTTCGCTCAAAGCAGGAGGTGTGGGCTTGAACCTGACAGCTGCCGACTATGTTTATATCGTTGACCCCTGGTGGAACCCGGCGGTTGAGCAACAGGCGATCGATCGAACGCATCGCATCGGTCAAACAAAAAATATTTTTGCTTACCGAATGATCTGTAATGATACAGTGGAAGATAAGATCCTCAAATTACAGGAACGGAAGCGGAGCCTGGCACGCGACCTCATCGCCGACGATGAAGGATTTGTGAAGAGTCTCACAAGAGAAGACGTCGAGTACCTGTTCAGTTAGCCTATCCTATTTCTTTTTTATTTCGGCAGCAGCAATTAAGGCAGCAGGGTCTTTTACGAATTCGGCCTTACATTCCGGAGAACAAAAGCCCAGTACATTACCCTGGTAATGAGCGGTATCTGAAATACCAGCCGTTACGGGCATGCCACATACAGGATCTTTACCATTATTTACCATTGCCACATCAAATGAAGCAGCAGTAGTGCTTTGCATGGTGCTATCAGTGCCAGTCGATTCTGCCGGAGCAGGAGGAGTCGTTTGACAAGCAATCAGCCAGCAAAAAGTCATAACCACAAGCGAACTAAACAGTAGGCGGGTGTTTGAATTCTTTTTCATCATCATCATTTTTTTGGGAGGGGTTAGCGTATAAATACTTACAACTATAAAGGTACCCCAAAAATGGTTTAGGCTGTGAATAGTGGTATTTTAAGGTGGGGCTGCCCCATTTGTCTCTTCAGAGGCTGAATTCACCGATTTTAAGGTTTCGAATACCAACTATCCTACTAGTTTTCCGTTAGAATGTAAAAAGTAGTCACTTCGGGGCAACTCATCGTACCTTTGCAGCCTGCTGAAAAAAACATTATGCGCATTTTATCCATTTTTATCCTGCTCGCTGCTATCCAACTGACTGCTTCTGCTCAAACGGTAGGTACGGTTAGGGGTAAGCTGGTAGATTCCGTTAATAAGCAATCTCTTAAAGACGCTACGGTGGCGATTTTAGATGCGCGGGATTCTACACTGGAGGTTTTCGCACTGGCGGCGGCTGATGGTAGTTTCAGCATCACCAACATACCCTTTGGTGCCATGATTCTGCAGGTGAAATTTTCCGGCTATGAGCAGCTTGAAAAGAAGTTGAATTTTTCCAAAGAAAATGCGGTCTTGAACCTGGGCAATATTTACCTGAAAGTGGGCTCAACTACTTTAGGTGAGGTAACTGTTACTGCTTCGCCGGTTCAGATGAAAAAAGATACGGTTGAATTTTCAGCAGGGGCTTTCAAAACCAAACCCAATGCGGTGGCAGAAGACCTATTGAAAAAAATTCCCGGCATGGAAGTCGATAAGGATGGTAACATCAAGTCACAGGGGGAAGCAGTTCAACGTGTACTGGTAAATGGAAAAAGATTCTTTGGCGATGACCCAAAGATGGCTACCCGAAACCTGCCGCCCGATGTAATCGACAAGATTCAAGTATTTGATGACCAAAGTGATCAGGCTAAGTTTACGGGCTTTGACGATGGGAACCGAGTGAAGACCATTAATATCACCACCAAAAAAGATATGCGTAAAGGTTCCTTCGGGCGCATGGTAGCCGGAATTGGTTCTAATGAGCGTTATGATGAAAGCATTAACCTGAGTGTCGTGAAAGGAGATCGCCAGATTACTTTTTTAGGCCAGGCAAATAACATCAACAAGCAAAATTTCAGTCAGGTTAATCTGGGCGGTGGCCGAGGTGGTGGCGGAGGTGGCGGCATGGGGGGTGCCATGGTAGTATCCATGGGTGGCGGCGGAGGTTCTGGTGGAGGTTCCGGTACCGGCAGCGGTATCACCTCTGTGCTTGCTGGCGGTATCAATTACCGGGACGCCTGGAGTAAAAAAACAGATGCCTATGGCAGCTATTTTTACAATCGACCTTCTACCTTTATCGCACAGAATAGCAATTCCCAAAATATTTTCAATGCGGATTCTTCTATCTATAATAATTCACAGTCTGAATCCGATACCCGGAATGAAAATCACCGCTTTACCTTTAATCTCGAAAGCAGGATAGATTCCAATAATACTTTTATTTTCCGGCCCAACCTTGCTTTTCAAAATAGCCAGCCTACCAGCATTTCGTCTAATGTCACAACAGCCGGCCCGAAAGGCAGTTTGATCAACCAGTCTCAATCGAGGAACGCTAGTTTTCGGAGTGGTTTTAATGTGGGAGGTTCTTCCTTGAGTTTCCGTCATCGATTCGCAAAAAAGGGACGTACCCTTTCTTTTGAAATGGGCTTCTCCGGCAGCCAAAATGAAGGCGATGGATATACCTACTCTGTCAATACATTCTACCAACCCTTCCTCCGTTCAGATACCATCAACCAATACTACCGCGACTCAAGCAAGTCCCTTTCGCTGAACCCTTCCGTTTCATTTACTGAGCCGGTAGGTAAAAAGGGTAATAAAATGATTGAGATCAGATATAGTTATGCTTATGTGAATAATGAAACCAGGAATTCAACCTATAATTTTAATGCAACTTCTAATAAATTCTCGCAGTTTGACAGCTTGTTCAGTAACTCCTTTGAATTTACTTCTGCTGCGAACACAGTCAGCCTGAATTACCGTGTTCAACAAACCAAGTACAACTTTAACTTTGGAAGTGGTGTTCAATTTATGGATATCAATAGCCTGAATACGACTAAAAATGTGCTGGTGGCTCGCAGCTTCGTGAACCTGACTCCGCAAGCCAACTTCACCTATAACATTACCAAAACATCCAGCCTGCGGATGTTTTATAATGGTCGTACCGGGCAACCTTCCAATACACAGCTACAACCCGTTCTCACTACTACCGACTCGGTAAACTTTCAGATTGGTAATCCCAACCTGCGTCCACAGTTCACCAATAGCCTCCGCGTTTTGTATGCCTCCTTCGATCCTTTTACCCAGCGTATCGTTTTTGCCACTGTGAACGCTGTTTTGATTAACCATGACATACAAAATTCAGTGACAACCTTGCCTACCGGCGGAAGAAAAACTACTTATGTCAACTTGAACGGTACTTATAATATTTCCGGTTACTTCAATTATGGTTTCCCCATTAAGAAGCCGAAATCTAACCTGAATCTGCAATCCACCGTGTCTTATAACCAGAGTCAGTCATTATTGAATGGTATCAGTAACTATACCCGTAATACCATACTGGCACAGACAGTTAAGTGGACTACGAACCTGAAGAAAAATTTTGACATGAACCTGAGTACTTCCTATACCTATAATCCGGTAAGGAATACACTCTCTCCCAACCAGAACACCAACTTTACTGCCTGGTCAATGGCGGCAGATTTTACTCTTTACTCTGATAAGGGTTGGATCATTGCCAGTGATTTCGATCTGACGAAATATGGTAATCGACCTGCGGGTTTCAACACATCGGTATTCCTGATTACACCATCAATTGCTAAGCAGTTCCTGAAAAATAAAGCAGGTGAACTTCGTCTGAGTTGTTTCGATGTGCTGAAGCAAAACCTGGCTATCAGCAGTTCCGCCAGCGCCAATCAGATCGTCAATACCCGAACCAATAACCTGACACAATACTTCATGCTCACCTTTACATATAACCTACGCAACTTTGCCGGACAACAGTCGATGATGCGTGGCGGTAATATGATGATGCGCGGTGCAGAAGGCATGCGTTTTCAGATGCCAGGAGGTGGAGGAAATAACCGACGCGGCGGATTCTAGTTAACGGTTGTTTGGGAATCGTTCAATACACTTCAATCGTAAGCTCCTATTATAGCCCACAAAAAAAATGGCTGGCATTTTATAAATCTTCTTTATTTTTACGCTTACAACACTAAGCTCAATAGCAGTGAACTACATAAAGGCATATTCTACTCCTACCTCTGTCATGGCTCAACCTGCTGACAGACTGCCTGCTGCTGCTCCCTACACATTGCTCCGACTCCGACGTGGATGCTGATAGGACGAGCAACTGGCAATTGCCCCTATCAGTGAATCTTCTCCCGGAAAGCAAACTTGCCTAAGCGGCAATATTATTTTTTTTACTCAATCAAAGAAAGTACAAGTTGGAAAGTAACATCATTATTCGGATCGCCGAAGGCGCCGATATACGGTATGCTGCTATCATCACTGCAGAAATGGAATCTTCCGCCAAAGCCAGAGGAACCGGTATTGCCAAGAGAAGTCCTGAATACATTGCCCAAAAAATGGAAGAAGGAAAAGCAGTCATCGCCGTTTTATCTGATGGCACCTGGGTTGGCTTTTGTTACATCGAGGTTTGGGGGCACAATGCATTTGTTGCCAACAGCGGACTCATTGTAGTTCCTGCATTTAGAAAAACCGGGGTTGCCAAGCAGATCAAACAATGCATATTCGACCTCTCAAGAAGAAAATATCCGGAAGCCAACATATTTGGTTTAACCACAGGACTCGCAGTAATGAAAATCAACAGCGACCTTGGATATTTGCCGGTAACCTACAGTGAACTCACAGATGATGAAGAATTTTGGGCGGGCTGTAAAAGCTGTGTCAATTATGATATTTTAATGAGCAAAGACAGGAAAAACTGTTTATGCACAGCAATGCTCTATGACCCGAAAGATCATCCCGCACCTGAAGAGGCAGCCAAAACATTCACAAAAAAATCAAAGCTGTGGGAGCGATTTATGAAAATCAAACAAAGTCGATTGCTAAAGCCGTTCCGGAAAAAAGAAGGTAATCGACAGCAAACAATCCCCCGGTTCTTAAAAGCAATCTTACCATTCATACTTCACCTGACCGGAAAGTAATCACCGACTTAATCCTTATACATGTCAACCAACCCCTATTTAGAAAATATCCCTGCCGGTTCAAAAGTAGTACTCGGATTCAGCGGAGGACTCGACACTTCATTTTGTGTGAAATATCTAACAGATGAAAAGCACCTGGAAGTGCACAGCGTCGTTGTGAATACCGGTGGCTTTACAGCCGCCGAGCTCAGTCAAATAGAACAACATGCCTATGCTCTTGGCGTAGCTTCCCATACAACTGTCGACGCCGTTACTTCCTATTACGACAAAATACTTCGCTACTTGATGTATGGCAATATATTGAAAAATAATACCTACCCGCTGAGCGTAAGTGCCGAGCGACTCAGTCAGGCACTGCACATTGCTGAGTATGTAAAACAACTCAATGCCGTTGCCGTAGTACATGGCAGCACAGGTGCCGGCAATGACCAGGTTCGGTTTGACATGATCTTTCAGATCTTATTACCCGGGATTAAAATCGTTACACCCATACGTGACTTACAGTTGAGCAGGGAAGAAGAAATCAACTACCTCCAAAAAAAGGGAGTGAATATGAATTTTGAAAAAGCAGCTTACTCAATCAATAAGGGACTCTGGGGTACCAGTATCGGTGGTAAAGAAACCCTCCAAAGTAAGGGTATGATTCCGGAAGCTGCTTGGCCTACACAAGTTACAGCGAGCGAATCACGTGAAGTGGTGCTTTCTTTTGTCCGGGGTGAACTAAGTGCTATCGATGATCAGTGCTTCGGGCACCCCACCGCCGCCATACAATATTTGCAATCCGTTGCTGCCCCCTTTGGTGTGGGCAGGGATATTCATGTAGGCGATACCATCATCGGTATCAAAGGTAGGGTCGGCTTTGAAGCAGCTGCTCCCATGGTCATACTGAAAGCACACCATGCACTCGAAAAGCATGTACTCACTAAATGGCAACTTAGCTGGAAAGATCAACTGGCACAATTTTATGGCAACTGGCTACATGAAGGACAGATACTTGATCCTGTTATGCGCGACATTGAAGCTTTCCTCGAGCATTCCCAGCAATACGTGACCGGAAAAGTATTTATTCAACTCGACCCATACCATTTTCAGGTGACAGGTGTTGAATCAGATTTTGATCTGATGAGCAGTCGCTTTGGCAAATATGGAGAGATGAACAGTGGCTGGACGGGCGAAGATGTTCGGGGCTTTACACGCATCTTCGGAAATCAAACTGCCATCTATCATCAGATACATGCATCTCAAGCTACAGCAACCGATTAAAAAAGTAGATAACATGGAAAATAAACTCAACAAGTCAATATTCAGCGCTGGTATCATCGGAGCTGCCGGATATACCGGCGGCGAGTTAATCCGTTTATTGCTTCATCATCCTGCAGTTACGCTTCGCTTCGTACACAGCAATAGTCAGTCGGGCAGACCCATTCATCTGGTGCATACTGATCTTATCGGGGAAACAGACCTTGTTTTTACTGATATTACTACAGAACCAGTGGATGTGCTGTTCTTGTGTCTGCCCCACGGTGAGGCCAGGCAATGGCTTCATATCAACTCAATAGCCGCCACAACCGCTATCATTGATCTGTCACAAGATTTTCGCCACCACGCCAACGCAGTGATAGGTGACAGAACATTTGTATATGGACTGCCGGAATTACAAAAAGAGAAGATTGTAAAAGCACGTCAAATTGCCAATCCCGGATGCTTTGCCACCGCCATTCAACTTGCTCTATTACCCCTCGCTGATGCAGGCATACTCGGTGATGTTTATACTACAGGCATTACCGGATCGACCGGGGCCGGACAAGCACTCAGCCAGACAACTCATTTCAGCTGGCGCTCCGGTAATATTCAATCTTACAAGGCATTGCAGCATCAGCACCTACAAGAAGTTCAGGAAAGTTTACAACAGCTTCAGGGTAATGACGGCATGTATGTTCATTTTGTTCCCTGGCGGGGAGATTTCACGCGGGGTATATACTGCAGTTCAATCCTCGATGGCGGTCTGCCGTTAGAAGAAGTAAAACAACTCTATCGTTCCTATTACCAGCATCATCCATTTACACAATTAAGCGATGAACCCATTCATCTCAAGCAAGTGGTGAATACAAATAAATGTTTGATACAATTAGAAAAACAAGGCAATAAACTGGCGATACATGCTACCATCGATAACCTGTTGAAAGGCGCCAGCGGACAGGCCATACAAAATATGAACCTGATGCTTGGGCTCGAAGAAACAGCCGGTCTTAAGCTGAAATCCTTGGCATTTTAAAACAATGAACATGAAACTATTTGATGTATATCCTCTTCAGCCGGTGACTATTGTGCGCGCTCATGGTGCATATGTTTGGGGTGATGACGGAACTCGATACCTTGATATGTATGGCGGTCATGCAGTTATCAGTATCGGACATACCCATCCGCATTGGGTAAAGCGAATCGAGCAGCAACTTGAAACGCTGGCATTCTATTCCAACTCCGTTCATTTGCCCATACAAGAGGAGTTGGCTGACTTGTTGCTGAAAGTGACAGAAAAAAAAGATTATCAGCTTTTTCTCTGCAATAGCGGTGCAGAAGCCAATGAAAATGCTTTGAAGCTGGCATCTTTTCATACCGGCAGAAAAAAAATCATTGCATTCCGGCAGTCGTTTCATGGTCGAACTTCACTTGCAGTAGCGGTCACCGATAATCCCACCATACTGGCCCCAGTTAATGCAATCGATCATGTGATTTTTTTGCCATTTAATGATGAGCAGGCACTGGAAGATTGTTTTAAGCAACATGCCGATTCTATTGCTGCAGTAATTGTAGAAGGCATTCAGGGAGTTGGGGGTATTCGGGTAGCAGGAGATGCGTTTTTACAATCCATCCGACATCATTGTCACCTCCATGGTGCAGTCATGATAGCTGATGCTGTACAATGTGGCTACGGCAGAACAGGACAATTCTTTTCACATGATCATGCCGGCATATCCGCAGATATATATACAATGGCCAAGGGAATGGGAAATGGATTTCCCGTCGGGGGATTATTAATCGCTCCAAATATCAAGCCCCGCCATGGTATGCTCGGAACTACTTTCGGCGGAAACCCGCTCGCCTGCGCAGCTGCATTGGCTGTTTTAGAAGTGATGCAGCAGGAAAACCTCATGCAGAATGCAGCTACGATAGGCGCCTATTTATTCAATCACCTAAGCGCAATACCTGAATGGCAGGCAGTTCGGGGACGCGGACTGATGATTGGATTTGATCTGCCTCCGGCTTTCGCCAACCTGAAAAATACACTACTGACAAACGCTCATGTGTTTACAGGCGAAGCGAAACCGGCAACCATTCGATTGCTGCCGCCACTCTCACTTACCCAGGAACAGGCTGACTCATTTCTGCACAAACTTCAGCATGCCATAGAAAACAATATGCATTCATTCACCCAATAATGTAAAGTCATGCAACAATTTATTTCAGCTGCAGACGTAAGTAATATAGATGACCTGATACAACAGGCGCAACAGTTCAAATTGCATCCAACGCTTCATCAGCAACTGGGTCAGGGAAAAAAGATTGGGTTGCTTTTTCTGAATCCCAGTTTGCGCACGCGCATCAGCACACAAGTGGCTGCCCGCAACCTGGGACTGGAACCCATTATATTGAATATTGATAAAGAAGGCTGGGCACTTGAATTTGCTGAAGGTGCCGTAATGAATGGTACTACTGTTGAACACATCAAGGATGCCGGCCCCGTGCTTGGTCAATATCTTGATGTTCTCTGTATCCGAACCTTTCCGAGTCTCGTTAGCCGGGAACTTGATTATAGCGAACAGATACTTAAACAGTTTATCTTATATACAGGAATTCCAGTAGTGAGTATGGAAAGTGCCACTTTGCACCCCCTGCAGTCCCTGGCTGATTTGATGACGATGACCGAAGTGATGCAGGCCGCAGGCTGGCATGGGATAAGAAAACCAAAAGTTGTATTGACCTGGGCGCCACACATAAAAGCCCTCCCGCATTGTGTCGCCAATAGCTTCGCACAATGGGTGAATGCCTGGCATCAAGCCGACTTGGTAATCACACATCCACCACACTATGAATTAGATGAGCAGTTTACAAGTGGGGCAACTATTACGCACCACCAGGAAGATGCACTCAAAGACGCCGACTTTGTCTATGTTAAAAATTGGAGTGGCTATGCTGATTATGGAAAAATACATGCAGCACACACTGACTGGATGTTAACAGCTAAAAAATGGTCGCTTACAAGACAGGCAGGTGTCATGCATTGCCTGCCCGTAAGAAGAAATGTCGAACTCAGTGATGAGATCCTAGATGCGCCTTGTAGCCTGGTGACCCAACAGGCAGGTAATCGGGTATGGTCCGCACAAGCTGTACTGGCTTCTATTTTAAATAATCTATCAATCCAATGAAAGAAAAACTGACCATCATTAAGATTGGGGGTATGATCATCGATCATCCGCAACGACTGCATCAATTGCTCGATCAGCTTGCAGCCCTGGCTGGCAAGAAAGTGCTGATACATGGGGGCGGAAAACTGGCTACGGAGCTGGCGGAACAGATGGGCGTAGAGCAAAAAATGGTTGATGGCAGACGTATCACAGATACTGCCACACTCAAAATAGTAACGATGGTCTACGCAGGATTCATCAATAAAAATCTGGTGGCATCGCTCAATGCCAGAGGTTGTGCTGCCGTGGGAGTAAGCGGTGTAGATGGAAAGCTTATACAAGCGCATATCCGAAAACATTCCACCATTGACTTCGGATGGGTGGGTGATATAGATACCGTCAATATTGATTTGGTCACCTCTTTATTAACCGGTCAATACTTACCTGTGATTGCTCCCATCACGTCGGATACTTCCGGGCAATTGCTCAACACCAATGCAGATACCATTGCTGCCGCAATAGCTGTTGCCATGAGCAGACTATTTGAGGTCGAGCTGGTATATGCTTTCGAGCACAGCGGTGTTCTGCGTCATCTGCAGGATCCGGATTCGGTCATACCACAAATCAATTCTTCTCTTTATCAGCAGTTGCTGGAAGAGCAGGTGATCACCGGTGGAATGATGCCAAAACTTCAAAATGCATTTAACACACTGTCGCAAGGCGTTGAAAAGGTAATCATTGGTGATGCTGTTCAATTAACTGATCTGCTATCGGGTAAAGTGGGAACAACTATAATCCATGAATAACAAAGAAACAGCCATAGTAACAACCGGTGCGATCGAGTTGCTGCAGTCGCTTATTCAGATACCTTCTTTCAGTCGACAGGAAGCAGCTACTGCTGATCTACTCCTTGCTTTTTTGCAGAGCAAAGGGATTGAGGCACATCGTCACCTTCATAATATCTGGGCCACCAATCGGTATTATGACCCCGCACTTCCTACCATCCTTCTGAATTCACATCATGATACCGTACGGCCCAGCGAAGCTTACACCCGCGACCCATTTGATGGGAAAGTGGAGGGAGATAAGCTTTTTGGACTGGGAAGTAATGATGCAGGAGCATCACTCATAGCACTACTCTATACATTCCTTCATTTTTATGAACAGAAAAACTTATTCTGCAATTTGCTCTTTGCCGCCACAGCAGAGGAAGAGATCTCTGGTGCGGGGGGTATTGAATCTTTATTGCCCCAATTGCCGGTTATTGCTGCTGGCATAGTAGGTGAACCAACCAAGATGCAACTCGCTGTGGCTGAGCGCGGCTTACTGGTGCTGGATGTATATGTTGAAGGTAAGGCCGGACATGCTGCACGCAATGAGGGCGAGAATGCTTTGTACAAAGCACTTCCGGATATTAACTGGTGTAAACAATTTCAATTTGAGAAAACATCCGACCTATTAGGGCCGGTACAGCTGTCGGTGACAGGTATTCGTACAGAAAATCAGGCACATAATGTAGTGCCTGCATCCTGCCATTTCGTTGTCGATATTCGCGTGAACGAATGTTATACACTCGAAGAAGTGCTGGCTATAATACGCGCCAACATACAAGGGCGAGTCGAGCCACGATCTCTCCGTTTAAAGTCATCCTTTATTGCAATGGATCATCCGTTAGTAAAGGCCGGGATGGTGTTGGGTAAAACTTGTTATGGATCCCCTACTACCTCTGATAAGGCACTAATGCCATTTCCTGTTTTGAAAATGGGACCGGGAGATTCAATGCGCAGTCATACGGCTGATGAATTTATTTTTTTGAAAGAACTGCAAGAGGGAATTCATACTTATATCCACTTACTCAATCAGGTATTATGAAACTATGGCAAAAACATACGACAAAGACATCCGCTCTGGTGGAGGCATTTACAACAGGTCGTGATAGGGAAATGGACCTATACCTGGCACCTTATGATGTGCTGGGTTCATTGGCACATGTAAAGATGCTCACATCTATACAACTTCTTACAGCAGAAGAGGGCGACATGCTGACTAAAGAGTTGCGCCGCATTTATCAGCAAATATTGAATGAAGGAATTGAGCTGCCTGCCGAAGTAGAAGATATTCATTCTTATATGGAGCTACTGCTTACGCAGTTGCTGGGGGATACCGGAAAAAAAATTCATGCTGCCCGCAGTCGGAATGATCAGGTACTGGTTGACATTCGTCTTTTCCTGCGACAGGAGGTAGAGGAGATTGTACAGGCTACTGCCTCCTTGTTTGAGTTGTTGCAGCGGCAGAGTGAGCAGTTTAAGCATCATTTGATGCCCGGATATACCCACCTGCAGTTGGCTATGCCTTCTTCCTTTGGACTATGGTTTGGTGCTTATGCCGAAAGCCTGGTGGATGATATGGTGGCACTGCAGGCTGCTTATCAGGTGATCAATAAAAATCCACTGGGCTCTGCCGCAGGCTATGGATCTTCTTTTCCTGTCAATAGAAC
>Ga0208853_1000047_pt1 | contig 32539 bp, 27 predicted proteins | sample LakMenEpi03Oct11_FD_150667 | JGI IMG/M metagenome (GOLD analysis project Ga0208853, IMG submission 150667) | Freshwater microbial communities from Lake Mendota, WI - 03OCT2011 deep hole epilimnion (SPAdes) | ecosystem: Environmental > Aquatic > Freshwater > Lake > Epilimnion/Euphotic zone ... | reverse complement strand
TGTGATGATTATCTATTTAAAATTGATTTTTTAAACCGATTTGGTTTGCTATTAATTTCCTTTTTGGCAAAGGTGTTAGCCCTATTTTAAACCGGATTTCTTTTCTGGACTTTAAAACTCAATCCAGGTGAAACGAAGAAAGTCAGGATAAGTAATAAAGTCAAATATCCTAAAGATAAAACTATAGATAATTTATAAAAACACAAGCATCCTAAAGTCATTGATTTTAGGATGTTTTTTTTAAAAATGGTTTGGCTAGATTGGTTTTACCCATTGAAGTCTGCCTTTTACCAAGTCTGCCAAATTTGTCTTTTTCTGTGTATTAGTTTTATAAAGAATTTAAAAATTAGTACCATGAAAATTAAATATGCAACCCTGCTGTTATTAGTTACTCAGTTGTTCTTTGGACAAGAAGTAGTAAAGGAAATTGAAATTAAACGTGCTACCATTTACTTGAAAGGAGCGAAAGTTACAGGAACAACTCCAGTAGTTTTAAAAAAAGGTAGGAACTTTGTTAAACTCATTAATTTGTCCAACGACATTGACGAAAACACCTATAAGATTGGTCTGGGAAAAAACACAACCCTGATGGCAATTACTCCATTAAACAATTATCTACACGGTAATAAACCTTCAGAAATAGAACAAAAATTAGAAGCCGAAAAGAAAAAAAATGCGCGCTCTATTGATTTGCTTTCGCTTCAAATCAAAACACTTTTGGGGGAACAAAGTATTATCAACGCTAATTTGCAAGTGCATACCAACGATAAAATTTCTCCTCAAGAACAATTAATTAAATTGACTTCCTTTTATGCCAAACGCTTTTTAGAAATCGAAAATAGTTTGTACTTGTTACAAGAACAAAAAAATGACTTAGTTACTGCAAATGCGAATATAGTCAACCAATTAGCAGAAGAAAAAACCAATAAAAACAAGAACAAAAAAGAGTTACTATTAGAAATCGAAGCCAAAACCGAAATGAGTTTTGATCTTTCAGTAACCTATGTTGTCAACAGCGCAGGTTGGATGCCATTATACGACATTAGAGCAACCGATGTAAGCAGTCCATTAGAAATAGTTTTTAAAGGAAAAATATACCAAAAAACGGGGCAAGATTGGACCAATGTGAAACTTTTTGTATCTACTTATTTGCCTCAAAACAATCAAAACCGACCGATATTATCACCTTTATATGTCAATGAATTTGTGGCAGGAATGAGCTACAATCAAATGAATAATGATAAGTATAAAAAAATAGCGGTCAATGCTACAACCAATTCCTATCAAATGAGAAATGATGCTAACAATTCCAATGAAGAAGCTTCCTATTTTGATTTGCCTGTTGCCAATGTGTCGGATAGTCAAATGAACATTTTATATGAATTAAATGAAATTCAAACGATAAAAAGTCAAGAAAAAGAACAGTTTTTAATTTTAGATAAGAAAGAAGTAGCCGCAACCTATAAATATCATACTGTTCCAAAAGTCAATCAAAGCGTATACTTATTAGCCATTGTAAAAAATTGGCAAAATCTAAATTTAATTTCGGGTGAAGCTAGTTTGTTTTTTGATGACAATTATATTGGTAAAACGTATTTACAAAGCAATTATGTAAATGACGAATTCCCTATATCATTGGGAATAGACGAACGTATCGTAATCAAAAGAAGAAAAATTGAAGACAAAGACGAGAAGAAATTTTTTAATAGCAATAAAAAAGAAACCGAGTCCTATGATATAGTGATTAGAAATACCACAAAACAGACGATAGATTTGGAAGTTTTGGACCAATTGCCAATAAGTGAAAACGAAAAGATTACCGTAAAATCGTTAACCATTGGAGATGGCGTTTATGATGAAAAAACAGGAAGTATACTTTGGCAACGAAAAATAGAAAGTGGTAAAACGGAAATCATACACTTTGCTTATGAGCTAAAATATCCTAAGGACATGCGAATTCATTATTCGAACAGGTAAAATCATTTATAATTTATAAAAGAGGGAAACATCCTAAGACAATTGGTTTTAGGATGTTTTTATTTAAATAATTGCATGTTAATGGATTAGTTTTTTAAATTTTATTTAAATTTACCCTCTCTTTAATAAAAAAGTTATGAAAAAAATTATCCTACTTTTATTTATTTGTATAGCAAACCTAAGTCTTTCCCAAACTGTAGCGGTACAAACTTTTGCTACAGGTTTATCCAATGCAGTAGCGTTAGTTCATCCGCCAGCTGACTCTCGTCTTTTTGTAGTTCAAAAAACAGGTGCTATAAGAATAGTAAATGCAAATGGAACGGTGAATGCCACACCGTTTTTAACCGTAACTGGTTTAAGTAGCGGTAGCGAACAGGGCTTATTGGGCTTGGCTTTTCATCCCAATTATGCCACAAACGGATTATTTTTTATCAATTATACCAACACTGCTGGTGATACGGTGATTGCTAGATATTCTGTATCTGCTAACCCAAATGTAGCCAATACTACTGCAACCATTTTAATGACAGTAGATCAACCTTTTTCTAATCATAACGGTGGAAGTTTGGCGTTTGGACGTGATGGTTTTTTATACATTGGATTGGGTGATGGCGGAAGTGGCGGTGATCCACAAGGTTATTCACAAAACATGACTGTAGATGCTAACTTCCCTAGTAGAGTATTGTTAGGTAAAATGCTTCGAATAGATGTTAATACTACTTCTGGGTCATTAAATTATGGAATTCCAGCTACTAATCCTTACGCAACCACTGCTGGTCTTCGTGAAATTTGGGCAATTGGGTTACGAAATCCATGGAAGTATTCATTCAATAGATTAAACGGCGACTTATGGATAGCCGATGTTGGTCAAAGTACTCGCGAAGAAATCAATAAAACAACATTTCCTTTGCCTAATACAGGTATAAATTATGGCTGGCGTTGTTATGAAGGAACTTCCGTTTTTAATACTAGTGGTTGTCCTACTTTTGCCAATACAGTGGCGCCTTTTACTGATTATGTTTATGGTTCCAATGGCAGATGTTCTATCACTGGTGGTTATTTTTATACTGGTACTTTGTATCCAAATTTTGCAAACAAATATATCTTTGCCGATTATTGTACTGGAGAAATTGGACTTGTTGACTCCTCGGGAACAATCACATGGAGTGTAAATTTGCCGGGTGTAATTACCACTTTTGGCGAAGATCCTAACGGCGAATTATATATTACCAATGGTTCAACTATTTCAAAAGTAGTTGACACTTCACTAAGCACTATCGCTCTTGATGAAAATGTTTTGACAATTTTTCCAAATCCGGCAACTAACGAACTTTTTATTAAAAACAACAATAACATAGCATTACAATCTATTGCTATTACTGACTTAACAGGCAAAGTGGTTTTAAATCAAGATATTCAAAACATTGGTTCTAACGCCATAAGCATTGCTAATTTAGCGAAAGGAATGTATCTAGTTACGGTGCAAATACCTAATGGTTTGACTGCTACATCAAAAATTATCAAACAATAATTTAAGGCGCAGGATTGGGAAATACTTCCTGAATTTTATTGATTTGAGCAATAATTTCGGGGGATAATGTTACCTCAAAAGCAGCAATGTTTTCTTTGAGTTGTTCCAAAGTAGTGGCACCAATAATAGTGGAAGTTACAAAATCTTGTTGGTTGACAAACGCCAAAGCCATTTGGGTTAACGTTAGTCCATGGTCTTTCGCTAATTGATGATAAAGTTGAGTCGCTTTTAAGCAATTCTCACTCGAATATCTTGTAAATTGAGGGAACAAACCCAATCGTGACGTTGGTTGAATCCCATTCAAATGTTTTCCTGTTAAAAAACTAAAAGCTAAAGGAGAATACGCCATCAAACCCACATTTTCACGCATTCCAATTTCGGAAAGTCCTACTTCATATAATCGATTTAGTAACGAAAACGGATTTTGAATCGTAACAATTCGAGGTAAATTGTATTTTTCGCTTTCGCTGATGAATTTCATCACACCATAAGGATTTTCATTAGAAACGCCGATGTGTTTCATCTTTCCTTCTTTAATTAAACCATCATAAACACTTAATATTTCAAAGAAATTTTCTTGCCATTGGGTATCAATTTTGGAAACACCACGTTGCCCAAACATATTCATCACACGCTCTGGCCAATGCATTTGATACAAATCGATATAATCCGTTTGAAGGTTTTTTAAACTCAATTCAACCGCTTCGTGAATGTTTTTCTTTGAAAAACTTAAGGGTTTACGAATGTATTCCATGCCGCGATTGGGTCCAGCAATTTTGGTGGCAATGACTAAATCTTCTCGTTTCCCTGATTTTTTTAACCAAGTTCCAATATATTTTTCGGTTAAACCTAAAGTAGATTGCTTTGCTGCAATGGGATACATTTCGGCAGTATCAATGAAATTAACTCCTTGTTCTGTAGTGTAATCTAATTGAGCATGAGCATCACTTTCGGAGTTTTGTTCCCCAAAAGTCATTGTGCCTAGGCAAATTTTACTAACCTTTATATTGGTATTGGGTAAAGTGGTGTAATTCATCGTTCTTGCCTTTTTTGCTGTGCAAAAATATAGTAATGTCATCGTTTATCGCATTCGATTAACAGATTTTTTGGAAACATTTACATAAAAAAAAGGTCAAAGTACAACTTTGACCTTTACTATTCTTTAGTTCTTACTTCTTTTAAAACTCATTCAACATCTTAGAGATTTCATCTAGTTTTGGTGTTAAAATAATTTCAATTCTACGGTTTTTAGCTTTGCCATCAGGAGTATCATTGCTCATTAACGGTGCATATTCACCACGACCAGCAGCGGTTAGATTTTGTTTTCTAATCCCATTATTTTCCCCTAAAATAGTCACTATTGCGGTAGCTCTTTTGGTTGATAAATCCCAATTGTTCTCTATTCCGCCTCCAATATTTCCTAGAATTTTATCATTATCCGTATGCCCTTCAATTAATACCGTTATATCTGGATTTTGTGCCAAGACTTTGCCAACTTCCACTACGGCTTTTCTTCCTTCACTGCCAACAGCCCAACTTCCAGTTTGGAACAACAATTTGTTTTCCATAGAAACATAGACTTTACCATTTTTTTGTTCCACAGTCAATCCTTTTCCTTCAAACGCATTTAGTGCTTTGGACAATGTTTCTTTTAATTTTTTCATGCTAGCATCTTTGGCTGCAATCATACTTTCCAATTCATTCAAACGTTTGGTGTTTGATGCCAATTCGTTTTTTAATTTATTCAATCGGTCTTGCTCAGCAGCCAACGCTTTTTCTTTTGCCCCAAGTTGCGCAAGCAGTTCACGATTTTTATTCATGTTAGATTCGAGTGCATCATTGCTATTTTTTTCTAAAGCAGCATAGGAATCTTTGAGAGTTTTTAGGTTATTAGTCGTTGCTGTGCAATCGGCTTGCAGTTTGTCTCTATCGGCTTTGAGCTTGTCCAATTCGGCTTTAAGCGTTTTATTTTCTTCGTTAAATTGCGCATTGGCTTTGTGCAATTCTTCATTTTCATCAGCTATTAAGCGATTTTCTTTCTTCAAATCGGTGTACTTGTTCTCCAAATCGGTGTAGATTTTTTTAGACACACAAGAGGTCATCAAACTCAACACAATCATTCCTAAAACTATTCTCTTTATCATAATACTGTTTTTTTTATATTTATTCCTGTTTTGTTAACCTGAGCTTGTCGAAGGACTATTAACTTTATTCTTACTCAATTTCTACCAACACTGGGCAATGGTCTGAGTGCTTTGCCTCAGGCAAAATCACAGCTCTTCTTAATCTTTTTCGCAAAGGGTCACTGGCCAAACAGTAATCTATTCGCCACCCTTTATTATTCGCTCTGGCATTGGCTCTATAACTCCACCAACTGTAATTATCGGGTTGTTTGTTAAAAAATCTAAAGGTATCAATGAAACCACTTTTCATAAATTTGTCCAACCAAGCGCGCTCTTCGGGTAAAAATCCGGAAACGGTTTTATTCCTTATAGGGTCGTGAATATCAATTGCTTCGTGACAAATGTTGTAATCGCCACAAATAATTAGATTTGGAATCTCTTTTTTTAAATCATCAACATATTTTTGAAAGTCATCCATGTAGATGAACTTATAATCCAATCGATCGATATTAGTTCCCGAAGGCAAATACAAACTCATTACCGAAAACTCATCAAAATCCAATCGAAGATTACGTCCTTCAAAATCCATGTGGTCAATTCCAGTCCCAAAAACTACATTATTGGGTTTTACTTTTGATAAAATGGCTACACCACTATATCCTTTTTTTTGAGCCGGAAACCAATAATGATAGGGATAACCCGAGAGTTCGACGTCGAGTAACGGAATTTGATCTTCGGTAGCTTTTATTTCTTGCAAACAAATAATATCGGGATTGGCTTGTTGCAACCACTCCAAAAATCCTTTGGAAATTGCCGCTCGAATACCATTTACATTATATGAAATAATTCTCATCAAGTTATACTTTTGTTATTATTATCTTTAAATATATACAAAATCCCTCGGTTCAAAAATAGCTAAAAACAAATTTATATTTATGATTTAATAGTAACGATTTTTGATTGTAGTAATTTATTCCCTTCATAAATCAAAAATCGGTAATCTACAATCTTCTATTGACTATAATTACTATCTTTGTTTCCTACTCAAAAATGAAAAGTATACATGGGTTTAGTTACTGCAAAAGAAGTTGCAAAAGCAATAAAAGCTGATAAATACGGGGTTTTTGGAACCTTTTGTGGTTGGATGCTAATGAAAGCTTTAAAAATTTCGACCTTAAACAAAATCTATGACCGAAACAAGCATTTAAGTGAAATAGAGTTTCTAAATGCTATTTTAGATGAGTTTCAAATTAAATTTGAAATTCCTGAAGAAGACTTTAAACGACTACCGAAAGATGGTGCTTATATTACTATTTCCAATCATCCTTTGGGCGGAATTGATGGGATTTTATTATTGAAATTAATGCTCGAGAGAGAACCTAATTTTAAAATAATTGCCAATTTCCTGTTGCACCGCATCGAACCAATGAAACCTTACATCATGCCGGTAAATCCGTTTGAAAATCACAAAGATGCCAAATCGAGTGTGATAGGAATTAAGGAAACCTTGCGCCATTTGAGCGATGGCAAACCTTTAGGAATGTTTCCTGCTGGTGAGGTTTCTACTTATAAAGATGGGCAATTGGTGGTGGATAAAGCTTGGGAAGAAGGTGCGATAAAAGTCATTCGAAAAGCCCAAGTCCCTGTAATTCCCATTTATTTTCATGCCAAAAACAGTCGCTTTTTCTATTTATTATCCAAAATAAACCCAACACTTAGAACGGCAAAATTGCCATCGGAATTGTTAACTCAGAAAGATCGAGTGATTAAAGTCCGTATAGGAAAACCTATTTCGGTAGCCGAACAAAACGAACACAAGAGTATTGAAGAATACTCCGAATTCTTGAGAAAAAAAACCTATATGTTGGCCAATTCTTTTAACAAAGAAAACAACCTATTGAATCCTCAAAATCTAAATCTGAATTTAAAAACCTCTAAAAGTCCGAAACAAATTGTAAAGCCAGCCAATCACGATAAGATTTTAGAAGAGATTGCTGCATTACGAGAAAGCGATTATCGTTTGCTGCAAAGCAAAAATTATTTAGTTTTTTTGGTGCCTGCCATTCAAATTCCGAATATTCTCCATGAAATTGGTCGTTTGCGCGAAATTACTTTTAGAGCCGTTGGAGAAGGAACCAATGAGTCAATCGACTTAGACCGTTGCGATAGCTATTATCATCATATGTTTCTTTGGGATGATGAAACGCAGCAAATTGCAGGAGCGTATCGTATGGGATTGGGTTCGGAGATTTTTCCAAAATATGGTATCGAAGGGTTTTATCTTCAAGATTTGTTCCGATTTGAGCCTGAATTGTTTGATATGATGTCAAAATCTATCGAAATGGGAAGGGCTTTCATCGTTAATGAATACCAACAAAAACCGATGCCGTTATTCTTGCTTTGGAAAGGGATTGTACACACAACACTGCGTTATCCTGAGCATAAATTCCTGATTGGTGGTGTGAGTATCAGTAATCAATTTACTGAATTTTCGAAATCGTTGATGATTGAGTTTATGAAGTCCCATTATTACGACCCATATGTGGCGCAGTACATTCACCCGAAAAAAGAATTTAAGGTAAAACTGAAAGATGCCGACAAGGATTTTGTGTTTAACGAAACCGAATCCGATTTAAATAAGTTTGATAAAATTATTGACGAAGTAGAGCCTGGCACTCTGCGTTTACCGGTTTTAATAAAAAAATACATCAAACAAAATGCCCGTGTAGTCGCTTTTAATGTTGACCCTTTGTTTAATAATGCCGTTGATGGTTTGATGTATATTCGTATTGCTGATTTACCCGAAAGCACTGTAAAACCTGTAATGGAAGAATTTCAGGCAGAATTGGAACGAAAAGAAAAGAATTATAAATAGCTAATTGTTGTTATTTTAAAGTTATAGGCAATGTTACCAGAACTGTTAAAAATTGAAATAAATGCATTCAAACCTCAATATAGCTGAATTTAGAAATAGATTAAAGAATTTTACAAAAACTGGACATCCAAAATTGAAATTAAGTCCGTTTGCGATATTCTCAATGTTTGGTGATTCATCAAAAACTTTTTACGGTCTTTTTGATGACGTTACATTTAGTTTGACTTCAAATTTTAGAATTAACCCAACTTACTATATTTTAAGAGGCAATTACAAAACACTAAATGGAAAACTTGAAGTCAAATATGAACTTGTCCCAAGACATAAATACCAACTTTATTGGTGGATATTTATAGCGGTTTTAGGATTTGTAGTTTTTAATTCTATGTTGCTTTCAAATCATAGCGAATCAAGTTCAGAACTCCCTTTAATTGTGAATATGTTTCTGTTTTTTATGATAACTTATGCTTACTTAAACATTACCAGAAAGAGAAAAAAATTGGAAAAGAATTTTATAAATATTTTTGAAATAATAAAGTAAACGACAAAGAAAAAACACTGCCTACAACTGCGGTTACACGATATTGCGAATTTTTTTTTTAACTTCACGTTTCGCAAGAAATATTATCTTTAACGGAAAATAAACGTTTACGAAGTTCACAACAGTCGTGTAGCGGGACGTTCAAACTGTCTAAAAACCTAAAACAAGTCACCGAGGATTGCCTATATGAAATCTTTCAAAGATAGGAAACCGAATATAAAAACTTTTAGTACGAATTTTTAGACAGACTGACGTTAAGGGATTTTTGTCATTCCGACGAAGGAGGAATCCCAATATTATGGAAACTTATTCCTTCACCTGTTCTTGAAACGTTTTCCACTCTTTTTCAGCAATTGTTTGGTTGCTTTTTAATTTCTTCCCTTTAATGTATTCCAAAATATACTTGGCGCGTTCTTCCGACTCGGGATGATCCACAATCCAACTCATTCCATCAGGTATTTTGCTGTCTTGAGCCATTTGATACATAAAATCGGCCATAGGTTTTGGATCGATATTAGCTTTTAGCATATAGTCTACACTAGTAATATCGGCTTCTTTTTCCAACGCTCTGTCATAGGCAGAAGAGGTTAACATTTTTAAAACTTCCTTTGCCATTTGACCGCCTTTTCCACTGGACGTAGCAGTCAACAAAACCGAATATCCTATTTCTTTAGACAATTTTTTCATCACATGGTTTTTCTCGATATGAGCTATCTCGTGACCTAAAACACCTTGAAGTGCTTCTTGTTTTTTGCAATCTTCTATCAATCCGGTATAGACAACCAAATGATTATTGGGCAAAGCAAAAGCATTAATTTCATCTTTTTGAACAATATGAATTTTAAGTGAATCACGTTCAATATCATTGGCCTCACAAATTGGAATTATTAATTTATCCAATGTTTTTACAACACTGTCATTGGTAATAACATCTTCGGTATTGGAAATTTCATCCCAAATCAAATCGCCTAATTTATTTTCAACAAATTCGGTGCGTTCTTTTACTTTGAAAAAAGTCATAAAATCGAGTTGAGAAAATCCGAACCATAGCAGGAAAAAACCCAGCACTATTATCAATCCTTGAAAAATTGTTTTCTTTATCATGGTCTGCAAATTAAGTTGGTAATATTTCCGAAGAATAAAAACTGTACATGTTTTCCTTTACGAGTTTGCACAGCGGCATAAATAGTGGAGAAAATCTCCATTAAATTAAATACAATTACTGCAAAAATATAAGCAAAGTATTGATTGCTGACTTTTTCATCGGTAAATAATATAGAAATAGTCCACCAAAAACTAGCGCTGTTAATTCCTAAAAGTGCCAATTGGGAAAGCAATGCTTGAGTGCAATGCCATCGCACAAAATAAGTTCCTTTTCTATTGGCTAAATAGAAAAAGAAAGTGGCTAGCAAATTAATTATAGGCAACGGCAACCCTGCAATGAGCGCTACTAAAGACATCAAATAACTATTGGATGCTTTCTCCCGCTCGTGTTCGCCTGGTTTGTAGGCAAAAGTTGTTTCTTGTATCATAAATGTTTATTTATATTCCAAATCCAATTGAGAAGTACTAAAAATAGTAAAACAATGGCTAACCATGGTTTTCTGATAATATCTTCACTTTTTTTATACACTTTTAAAAAGGTTTCTTTTTTTAAAACTACATCCATCAAAACCCATATCGGGAAGATTGTCATAATGATAGCAACAAGTATTCCAAACGGATTTACAAGTACTGATTCTATGAGTTGCCCTTTCAAAAGCAATGCAAACGCCCGAGTTGTTCCACAAGAAGGACAAGGAAATCCTGTCGCATTTTTAATGATACAAACCCGAAACATATCATTTTCTGATTTGTGAAAAGTGTAAAAAAGATAAATAAATCCAGCCAAACAAGCTATAAGCAACAAGGAATATAACTTATTTCGGGTCATTTATTAATAAAGTGTATTTTGGAATGTTTCCATGTTTTTTTCGCGAGTAGCACCCATGATTAGAAACCAGTCAATAATAGTCCAAATACCTAATCCACCGCAGGTTAAAAGTTTTCCAACGCCCATCCCAGTATCGCCAATCATAAATCGGTCAATTCCAAATTGTCCAGCAAATATCGAAATAATTAATGAAGTTGTTGGTTCTTTGAATTGCATGGTTTGAACTAATCCCCATTTAGATTCGTCCAATGTTAATAATTTCTCTCTAACTGCGTTTAAATGATGGCTTTCAAAATACTTTGCATTCATCATCATAAACATGTCAACTTTTTGTGCGTCCATAATAGGTTTGTTTTATTATTGGTTATGTTTTATTCCGCTGCGCTCCAAACAATTGCTTCGCCAATTCGCTAAAGCTTCGTGTCGGCTATGCCTCGGGTTTAATTATTCGACTAAAATATAAAAAATTATGAGAAAGCACTATCAATGGGTTCCCAAAGTTCAATTTTATTTCCTCAATTGGCTATTGCCTATATAACTTGATAATTTTATCCACTATAACTTGCGCCAGTTTTTCGTGACTTTCATAAGTCCAACCCGCGATATGTGGCGTTAGTAAAACATTTTCTGCTTGTAATAAATAGTCAAATGCCTTAAGCCTTTCAGTTTCAATAAAAAGATTTTCAAAAGACAGCTTTTCGTATTCTAACACATCCAATCCGGCACCCAAAATTTTTCCAGTTTCTAAAGCGGCAACCAAATCATCAGTAACCACATTTTTACCACGAGACGTATTGATAAACCAAAACGGTTTGGCAAATCTATTAATGAATTCTGTGTTAAGCAGCTTGTCCGTTTCTGGTGTCCAAGGAATATGCAAACTCAACACATCACTTTTCGCTTGTAATTCTTTTATAGAAACTTGTTTGGCGTTTTCATCGGCTACGTTATCTTGTATGTCATAACACAAAACATCAACATCAAAACCTTTGAGTTTTTTAGCAAAAGATTTTCCCATATTACCATAGCCAATAATCCCAACCGTTTTGCTTTCCAATTCATAACCCCGATTTCCTTCCCGAATCCACTTGCCTTCTCTTACTAATTTATCGGCTCGATTCAATTTATTCATTAAAGATAAAAGCATTCCTATAGTATGTTCGCCAACGGCATTACGGTTGCCTTCGGGTGCAGCAATAAGTTGAATGTTTTTGGAAAAAGCATAGTCACAATCAATGCTTTCCAAACCAGCTCCAACACGAGCAATAAATTTTAATTTGGATGCTTTATCAATAAATGCTTTATCAATTTTGAATCGAGAACGAATTACAATGCCATGATAGTCTTGAATTTTAGCTTCAATTTCTGTTTTAGATGAAGTAAAATCAGCTTCGTTTTGAAAACCAGCTTGTTCCAATTGCTCCCATAACAAGGGATGATTACTATCGATGTGGAGAATTTTGACGTATTGGTTTGACATAATTACAATTGAAAAGTAAAGGTAATTATTTTATCGAAATAGTACTGCAATTGTAAATTGTAAAACTTATAGTAAATTTCATTACTTTAGCTTATTAATTTATTAAAAAAAAGAAATGAAAAATAATAAAATCCTACTAGCAACTGCAGTAGTACTGCTATCCGCTTGCAGTCAAAAAGAACTCAGCTCGGGTATCAATAAAAAAAATATGGATACCTTGGTAAAACCAGGCGATAATTTTTCCGCCTACGTAAACGGAACTTGGTTGAAAACCGCCAAAATTCCTGCTGATAAAGCTTCCTATGGCGTATTTGACTTGTTGTATGACCAAGCCCAAAAAGATGTTAAAGCGATTATCGAAGAAGCCGCAAAAGGAACTAATGCTCAGGGTTCGGATGAACAAAAAATTGGCGATTACTATGCTTCTTTCATGGATAGAAAAGGTCGTGATGCGAAAGGTGTTGAACCTATTCAGCCCGAACTAAAAGCCATTGACGCTATTGCAAACTATAGTGATTTGGCAGCATATTTTGGAAAAGCAAACCGATTGGGAATCTCTGCTCCATTTTCTTTTATGGTATATCCTGACTTGAAAGACCCAAAAAAATATTGCCTACTATCATGGCAAAGCGGTCTTGGATTACCTGAAAGAGAATACTATTTGGCTACCGATGCTAAAATGGCTGACATCCGTAAAAAATATGTTGCCCATATCGAAGCAATCTTCACTTTGTCTGGAATGGAAAAAGGGGCCGAAAGTGCTGCTAAAATTATGGCGCTTGAAACCACTTTGGCAACCAACCAAATGAAGAAAGAAGACACACGAGATATTGTCAAACTTTACAACAAATATGCTGTAGCTGATTTAAAAACTTTGATGCCCGACTTTGATTGGACTGCTATGCTAAAAAGCGCTAGTTATGAAGACCAAAAAAATGTTGTGATTACGCAAGTAGTTTATACCAAAAGTTTAAATAATATCATTAAAAACACTCCTATTGATACATGGAAAACGTATCTGAAATGGGGCGTTTTAAATAATGCTGCGTCTACATTGACTACTGCATTAGACAATCAAAATTTTGAATTCTATAGCAAAACATTATACGGAACCGAGAAACAAGAAGAAGATTGGAAAAGAGCTGTAAGCACTGTAAATGGCGGTCTGGGTGAAGTAGTGGGTAAAGTATATGTGAAAAAACACTTTTCTCCCGAAGCCAAAGAACGCATGACAGTTATGGTAAAAAACTTATTGAATGCTTATGCCGAAAGCATCAAAAAACTAGATTGGATGAGTGCTGATACCAAAAAAGAAGCACTCAAAAAAGTAGATAAATTCATGATCAAAATTGGTTATCCTGATACGTGGAAAGATTACTCAAAACTTACAATTGCTAAAAACGATTTGTATGGCAACAGTGTTAGAGCTGCCGAATATGAATACAACCGCAACCTAGAAAAACTAAAAAAACCTGTGGATAGAACCGAATGGGGCATGACACCACAAACCGTGAATGCCTATTACAATCCATCCTTAAACGAGATTGTTTTTCCAGCGGCTATCTTACAACCACCATTCTTTGATTTGAATGCTGATGATGCTGTAAATTATGGCGGTATTGGAGCCATTATTGGTCACGAAATAGGACACGGATTTGATGATCAAGGAAGTGCTTTTGATGGCGATGGGGTTTTGAAAAACTGGTGGACACCAGCCGATTTAGCCGCTTTCAAATCCAAAACAAAAGACTTAATAGCACAATACAATGGCTTTAAAGCATTCCCTGATTTAGCAGTAAATGGCGAATATACGCTTGGTGAAAACATTGGTGACTTAGGCGGATTAAGCATTGCTATCAAAGCCTACAAAACAAGTTTAAATGGCAAAGAAGCTCCCGTTATTGATGGTTTCACGGGTTTGCAACGGGTTTTCATGGGATGGGGACAAGTATGGTGTGAAAAACAAAGAGAAGCTGCATTGCGAAGTCAAATTGCTGGAGACTCACATTCGCCTGCTAAATTCAGGGTAAACGGAGTGGTACGAAATATTCCTGAATTTTATGAAGCATTCAAAATTAGTCCAACCGATTCGCTTTATTTGGCTCCAGAGAAGCGAGTGAAAATTTGGTAATCTGATTTATTTTTAATTCTATAAGCCCAGTCTCGATGAAAATCAAGATTGGGCTTTTTGTTTTCATCAAAAATTCAAGAGGGTATACCCTATAAGTTTGTACTACCATTTCATTTTTTTGGAAGATAGCGCACAAGATAGCCATACTCCAACTGAGGAAGTAATCCTATTGACTATTAAAAATAATCACACTTTTTTAAGTTGACAAAAAGTATGTTGACATAACCACTGGATAGAGCAACTAACCACCAAATTCGCCTTTAAATGTAAACAGAAGAGGAGTCAGAAAATGATTTTATTCGTTTTTTCATCAACCCAATTGTAAACACTACATAATTTTTTTTTAAAATTTAGAAATCATTCGCGGAACTTTGTAAAGAGAAGAGTAAAAAAACATCACATTTATTCAACCAATACAGAGGCCAAACGATTGTCTCTTTCATATATGTCTTTATAGAAATTGATGGTACCATCATCATCAACCCATGAGGTAAAATAGCCAATATATACCGGTATTTTTTGTTTTAATGTACACCATTTTTCTTTTCCGCCGTTCATGGCTGCATCTATTTTTTCAGTAGACCAGTTGGGGTCATCTTGTAATATTAAGTTTGCCAACTCTTTTGGCTTTGCCACACGAATACAACCATGACTGAAAGCTCTTTTCTCTTCATTGAACAATGCTTTGGAAGGAGTATCATGCAAATAAATACTATTGCTATTAGGGAACAAAAACTTAACCAATCCTAATGAATTTTTTGGTCCGGGTTTCTGTCTTATTTTCCCGTTATTCCACTCCATATTGTGCTGCGCTAGGTAGTTTTTATTTTTAGCCATTCCGGGTTTTATCTCTTTCGTAATAATACTTTGTGGCACATTCCAATAAGGACTAAAAACGATATAACTCATCATGCCACTGAAAATAACTGTTTTATTCATTGCGTTTCCTACCACTACATTGGAAACTAAAGCGGATTTGCCATCTTTAAAATAAGTCAATCTATAAGACGGAATATTAACTACAATATACTCTTTGGCTTTAGTAACATCAGTCGAAATCCATCGGCAGCGTTCCATATTGACCATAATGGTTTTAATTCTGTCGCTGATTGGCACATTCATTTCTTGAATATGTTTTGCCACTATTATATTGTCAATTGTAAATCCATTTCGTTTTTTATATTTCAAAACGGCTTCTTGTAGTGACTTATCATAAACCGCACTTTTAGAGTCGCTAGCAATATCGGCGGTTAAAAACAATCGGGTTCTAATTTGAGCAACTGTTTCAGAACTATCACCAGGTTTCAAATTTTTAAAATTATCAGGAATAGTGATGGTTGTCCAACCTCCGTCTTTTTCAATTTCCCTATATTTTTTTAAAACGGATTTAAGTTTATAGTATTGTCCTATTAATTGTTCTTTTTTATCTATCAACTTTGGATCAACTAATAAAGAATCTAAGTAGTCAACATAAGATTGTTTTTTTCTAGGCAAAAACCATTCTAGTTCATCACTTTTGGCATCATCAATACCTTGAAGTACTTTATTGGTATAATAGAAATAATAATTGGTCAAAAATAACTCTGTTTCTATATTGGAATTTGTTTCCTCTTTCTGAAATAATGCATCCAAAACACCTTTATAGGGTACTGTTGTTTGCACTCCTTCCTCAAACAAATTGTTTATTTTACTATAAATGACATCCGCAATTTCTTTCCTCCCTTTTTTATCATACCAAATTAAAGCATATTGGTTTTTTTTATAAAAAGTAACTGTTTGTTTTTTATACAAAATCAATTTGGGATACTTTGCATAAAACGATTCAACCAAAGTGCTATCAAATGTCAACGAAAAATCTTCTGCGGTAAACTTGCTTATTACGTCAGCTCTATTGTTGGTTATTTTATCCTCTTTTTTAGCACAATGCCAACTTGTCATAGAAAACGCAAGCACAAACACCACTAGTAAAACTCCAATTAATTGTCTATTTTTCATATAATCGCTTTTTATTTTGAAATAAAAATACAAAAACTTGCATTATATTATGTCAATGGGAATTAGTATCTTTACTCTAATCATGTAATAAAACACAATATTAAACAAAAACACATTAGTTATGAAAAAAGTTTTTTTAATTATACTATTTGCAGTATTTTCTACTTCCATCAATGCACAAGACAAAGCCAAAGTACAAATAAATACTACTTTGGACACTTGGCACAAAGCCGCAACAGAAGCTAATTTTGTAAATTATTTTGACGCACTAACCGATGACTCCATCTTTATTGGAACTGATGCTACAGAAAATTGGACTAAACCCGCTTTTCAAGCATTTGCAAAACCCTATTTTGATAAAGGAAAAGCATGGAGTTTCACTTCGCTTGAAAGACACATTTATTTTAGTACTGATAAAAAAATGGCTTGGTTTGATGAGCTGCTAAACACTCAGATGAAAATATGCCGTGGTTCGGGTGTTCTCGTTTTCATTAATGGAAAATGGAAAATAAAACACTATGTCCTTTCCATGACCATTCCCAATGATAATGTGGATGATGTCATAAAAATCAAAGCACCTATTGAAGATGATTTGATTGCTAAATTAAAAAAGTAAACAGTTTTCAGTCGCAGTGGACAGTCGCAGTTTTCAAGAGTTTCATTAGCTGAAAACTGAGACTGAAAACTGCCAACTACTTTTTTAGGTTTTCCAACATTTCAACTGTCATTGAAGCCAAATCAAATTTGTGTTTCCAATTCCAATCTTTTTGTGCCGAACTATCATCAATAGATGCAGGCCAACTATCGGCTATCTTCTGACGAAAATCGGGTTTATAGGAAATGCTAAAATTCGGAATATGTTGCTGTATTTCTGCGGCAATTTCTTTTGGCGTAAAACTCACACCAGCTAAATTATAAGAAGAACGGATTTTTACATCTTCGTCTTTGGCTTGCATGATTTCGATAGTAGCACGAATGGCATCGTCCATATACATCATAGGAAGCGCTGTGTTTTCTGAAAGGAAACATTCATAGTTTCCCTTTTTTAATGCTTTGTGATAAATATCCACTGCATAATCAGTTGTTCCTCCGCCAGGTTCAGTTGACCAAGATATTAATCCCGGATACCGAATACTTCGCACATCAACACCATAAACATGATGGTAATATTCACACCATCTTTCACCCGTTTGTTTGCTAATTCCATAAACGGTAGTAGGTTCCATAATGGTATATTGTGGCGTATTGTTTCTTGGGGTTGTAGGTCCGAAAACCGCAATACTCGAAGGCCAGAATATTTTTTTAATTTTCTTGGCTTTCGCCAAATTCAAAACGTGAAACAAGGAATTCATATTCAAATCCCAAGCAAACGCTGGGTTTTTTTCAGCTGTTGCCGATAGTAAAGCTGCCATCAAATACACATCAGTAATTTGATATTGTTCCACCAAATGCTCAATTTGATTGTAATCTAAAGCATTGACCACTTCAAAAATGCCCTCGTTGACGATATCAATATTCAATTTTCTAATATCGGAAGCAATGACATTATCAACGCCATACATACTTCTGAGTTTTTTGGTAAGCTCGGTGCCTATTTGTCCGCAAGCACCAATGATCAGGATTTTTGGGTTCATCTATCGAAAAATTTGATAGACAAAGATACTATTTCGAGGAAAAAAAGAGCTTTTAAGTTGATTAATTATTTCTATTAATAATAAAAAAAGCGAGACAAATATATTTACATTGTCTCGCTTTTTATTTAGTTTATTAACCCCCTAATTCAGATTTCACTCTTTTAAAAAATGGTTGAAATATTTGATGGCGTTGTTCAAGGGTTGCCTTGTCTAATAGTTCAAAGAGTTTTGGGTGTTCTTTTTCCATTTTTTCATTACATGAAACCATTTCATCAATAAACTTTTCCGCTTCTTCAATTGATTTAAATTTTGTTTTTTCAAGATTATTTTTAAATAACTTTAGAGCAACCGTTTTGTTTTTTATGCTGTCAAATGGAACATTATTTGAAATTATGAAGTCTTGTGTTTTTTCCGCAAATGCTCTTACTTTTTTTTCGTTTTCTAAATAAGCATCACTTTCTATCATTTTTTTATACTCATTACATGCGTATGATAATTCCTCTTTAGTCAAACCATCTTTTGTTGAAATGTTTTCAACTTTTACGGAATTAGTTTGCCCCTTTACATTTAAAAAGAAAAACATGCAAAAAATAAAAATTTTGAATTTCATAATATTATAAATTAGCAAGCGCCAATGATTAGGATTTTTGTTTTGTAGAACAAATACATGATTTCCTATTCAGTATATTTTCTAAAACAATAACAAATGCATTCTGAAAAAAATTCTATTATTGATATCGCCTATATTTTAAAACCTAAGCTCCATTTTTAAAAGTACATACCTTGGTTGTAAACGATATTCTGTTTGTGAAATGTTAATGTCGGAAATGCTATAATTTCTAAAATTCTCAGTGTTAAAAAGATTATTTCCTGAAAGTGAAAAAGTTAGTTTATTTTCTTTGACTACATAACGAGCTTCTAAATCCAAAAAATAATATTTGTTACTGTCATTAGAAAGATTTCCGAAGAAATAACGCTCGGATTGTATTTGAAAATTAAATTTATCACTAAACATAAACGATAAATCCAAAAAACTCATATTGTCTGTAAACGAATTTTTGATGGTAGTTTCTACTTGATTGTAAGACCATTTTGAGCCAATATGATAATTGAAAAGCCCTCTAAAACCCGAACGCAATTCAAAACCATAATTAGCATTTAAGTTTTTAATTTCACGCAAATTGGAATTGTTTACAATATTTTTAAAATTCGTTTTTGTTCCACCAAGATTGATTTTTAAGTTTGATTTTATTGGTTTAAAATATCGTTCGATACTTGATGAAATTGATATAAATTCACGATCTTTTATAATGATTTTTTCAGATTGGGAATAATTTTGAGCAACTATGGAATTAGTACTATAAAAATCATTATTTTTGGAATACAATATAGAAGTACTGGCAAAAAGCTTGTCTCCCCAACTGCCATAAGTATAATTAACTAAGGCACTCGATGAGTTTAACTGATTAAACTCTTCCAACCCTCTTGAAAACGAACGAAAACCTGTTTGTACAAACCCAGAATAAATATCTAAAATACCAGCATTTGTAGTTTGATAAGAATAAGATGAGAGTATTTTGTTTTTGTCATTGATTTTCCAATCTAAACCAATTGTGGGAATGATGAAAAAAGGGTTTTGATTGGATTTTGTATTGATATTTTCTAATTGGTTGAATAGTTGATGAAAATCAGATTGGGTTAAAACAGTAAACTTGTTTAACTTGAAACGATATTTTGCTGAAAGGTATAAATCGTTTGTGGTGTAGTTCAACTTATTTTGATAATTGATTGGTGTAGCAACTATATTTTCGTTGTTGAGTATTACAAATTGAGTATTTAAATCATCTATTCGTAATTGATTACCTGCTTTTATTTCAAGTAAATCGCCGTTATTCTTTTTGTCTAATAAATGGGCTTCAACACCAGCAAATTGCATTTGATTTTGGCTATATTGATTAGTACCACTAGCATTTTCAGGAAACAAATCTTCAAAAATAAATTGATTAACCTTATAATTTTGTGGTGTTTTTTCGTTAATGTACCTGCCAGAGAGTAGGAAAACTTTATTTTCTTTGAATTTATTTGTTAGTACTAACTTCTGATCAATAAGTTGGTTGTTAGTTTCTAATCTCTCTTTAAACGAGTCGTTATTAAAGAGTAAATCACTTTTGTTCCTTTCATTGCATTTATTAAATTTTCCTGTATATTCAAAAGTTTTATTTTTAGAAATGTCATAGGTTAAATCTATCTTTCCAAAACCTGTAATTTGTGTTTTTCTACCAACAAAATCTTGAGTGTTTACAAAAGTTGTTGAACCAACAGAGAATAAATCAACACTTTTTTTATAAAAATCATTTTCATCAGTGTTTAAAAAGCCAAGTGCTTTAAGTTTTATTTTGCTAGAAAGTGTAAAAATACTATTTAAAGATAGCATTTCGGCATTGTTGAAGTTCACTCTTTTTTGTTTCAAGTTTGGAGTATCAAAGCCTAACCCTAATAAAGAATTTGCTGTTTGATCATCGCCAATACTTCCAGGTTCATCAAACCGAAATGGATGTATTAATTGATTGATATCGCCCGTTGCATCATATCCTATGTTATTAAGATTGGATAAAAAATAATATTTATTTTTTTTGCCGAAGTTCATTAGGTTACTTCTAACTTCATAACGATTTTCTGAAACCACACCATAACCCGTTTGCATATTACCAAACCAAACCCGTTTAGCATCTTCTTTTAAAATTAAATTAAGTGCTACTTTGTCACTTTTCTCTATGCCTTTTAAAAGTTTGTTATTGGAATATTTTTGATATAATTCTACTTTTTCAAGTGGATTTACAGGCATGTTTTTTGTAAGTATTTTATACCCTTTTTCAAACATATCATCACCATCAATCATTACTTTCTCTACTTCTTGATTGCCTACTTTTATAGTGCCATTAGCATCAATATTTAAACCGGGTATTTTTTTTAGTAAATCCTCAACCACTTGTTCATTGCCTTGAGCAAAGGATTTTACAAGGAAAGTTGTGGTGTCTCCTTTAATGGTTATTGGGCGTTCCTGTGTAATGATAACTTCTTTTAGTTCAGTAACTTTGGGGACTAAGTTGAAATTTATAATTTTTATTTCGTTATTCTGTACAAAGGAAACTTCAAGACTTTTTTGTTCAAACCCCATAGCGTTAGCAACAAGAATAAATTTACCTACTTTATTAATCTGTAAAGAATAACCCCCTTTTTCATCACAATAGGTGTAGGTAACAATTTTATTGGTTTCATCTTTTATAACAATGTTAGCAGAAATTATTGGATTGGCAGCAAGGTCTTTAATTGTACCCTTTATTGTGGTTTGTGCAAAACTGGTCAAATAAATAAAAAGGATTACTACAACAATAAATTTTTTTACTATTCCCATTCAAATTTAATTTCGAGTCCATTTCTTGGAGATTCAGAATTAATTACTTCTGTTCCTCTAGGAAGTTTGGACATCAATTTTTCTTCCATTAATTTATTGTTGTATTTTATATAAGGGTATTCATTTATAGAAATTATTTTAACATCGGTAACCTCTACTTTAAAAATATCTTTAGAATATTCTTCATAAGTTATCTTTTTTAAGATCCAATTATATCTTTTGCTTTCGTCATAAACTTCAAAAATTAATCCTGGTAAACCATGCAATTTCCATGGCCCAAACTTTACAGGATATTCCATTGAATACCATGCAATGTATTTCCTTCCTCTAAACTCGCAAATAGCTTTCGAAACTTTTATATTATCTATATTTTTCTCTTCATTTATTAGCTCCCATTTTAGTACTGGAATTTTTTCTTTGATAAAATATTTTTCATTAAAAATAGTTTCAACTGAAAATAATGAATCTTTCTTAATATCGAAATAATTATAATTTGTATTGTTTGAAGAGAACTGATAATCAAAATTGTTATCTTCCTTTTTTTCAATTTTAGAAGATGCTTTTGCTCTAGGTGTTTTTTTGTATATAGATTGAATATTATTTTCGCTTATATATAAATTTGCGAATTGAGTATTTGGCTTGTCAGTATTGAAGAATACTTCATATTCAACTTGAATAACTTTGTTTTGAGAATATAAAAAAATGGAACAATGTAGAATTAAAATAACAATAAATTTTTTCATAAAAAAATATTTTAATAAGAGTTCAAGACATTTTGTCTTAAACTCTTATCTTTTTCTTTTAGAAGCTTGCTAATACTTCCTCTACCATTCGACCAATTGCATCACAATCTTCAGATGTGTCAACATTGGTAAATACTAATACAGCTCCTCCAACTCTATTTCCATCTTCATCATAATAACCAATTTTGATAATGCATGTTCCAACTAAATCTTTACCATAAATAGATTCTTCAACTGAATATGTTTTTAAAGTATTGTTAGGTAATTCATTTGAACTACCATTATTTGCAAACACAAAAGTGCCAATTAGCAAAAATGCTAAACTAAAAAATATTTTTTTCATTTTTAAATAGTATAATGCTTCAATCTCTGCAAGAGCTTCTGGCTCATTAAGGCAGTCAAAGATTTACGCGGTTTTTATTCCAATATGGAGTTTCTGCCTGTTACAAGTATTTTTTTAGTTTTTACTCGTTATGATTTATAAATAAGCTAATCAATCTGCTATCTCTAAACCTCTACTTTTTCTAAACTTTATATCAGTTTTTGTATTACGGTCACCCATAGCTTTTAACTTTTCTTCAATATCCTTATACCGTTTTTTAATCTCTAGTTCGAATTCTTCACTTGAAATCTTTATAAAAGAGTTATCAGCAACTTCAATTTTATCGTTTGTTTTGATAATTTCAGTTGCTTCAAAATAAACTTCTTTTGTGTCATCCTGAGCTAGTAATATTAAACCTGGCAAGCCATTAAGTTTCCATGGCCCATATTTTGAAGGGTAATCTAATGTAAACCAAACTTCATAATTTCTACCTTTCAAAGTTGTGATTGCTTTTTGGCACGAATGATTATTTATAATTTTAACTTCCTCAAGAATATTCCAATTAGGTAAAGAAAGGGTGTCTTGAACAATAAATATTGTTTTAAGATATTTTATTTCAAAGCATTTTTTCTTTTTTAAATCAAAATAAACTTTTTGTTCCCTTGTTTCTGGTATTACTATGTTAAGATTGCCGTTTTCATCTTGAGTTTCAACTGTTAAAGTATCTTTAATGGATAGTTTATATTCAAAACAAGATTGAAATTCTGAAAAGCTTAATTTAGCGTCATAATTTTTTGCCCCATCAAATAAAGTTATCATTTTATACTTTACTTGGTAGTTGTTTTGGGAAAACAAAAAAAAAGGTAATATCAAGAAAATTATTTTCATAAAAAAAATTTATAAATTTAATCAAAGGGAGTACACCATGTAAACGCTTTGAAGTATTGATGAATTACCAACTAGCAGCAAGTTCTTTTAATTGTCTAACTGCAGCACCCAATGCTTGACCTGCTCTTCTTAAAGCTGTTTCACAATTTGACGCTGTATATGAAACAGAAACAGAAACAGAACCAAAACCAACATTTATTTCAGCTGTGAGTGTGATTGTACACTCGTCAACATCTTTATTGTTTTTGATTCCTTTACTTAAATTATCAATTAAAGTTATTATCTCAGTTTCTGTTAAATTTGTTACATCGCCAAGCTTATAACTAACTTTTAACTTATCATTATTATTCTCAACAATAATAGATTTTTGTGAATTTACAACTTGTGTGTTTGCAAACCCAACCACCCCAATTAGCAAAAATGCTAAACTAAAAAATATTTTTTTCATAATATAAAAGTATTGTGCTTAAATCTCTGCAAGAGCTTCTGGCTCATTAAGGCAGTCAAAGATTTGCTGCGGTTTTTTTCCAATAGGGAGTTTCTGCCCGCTACAGGTGTAGTACTTTCTTCTGTTTGGTGTTATTTCATTTTTTGTTAATATGCCATTTCGCTGGCTGAACGTTGAAATTTTACACGGACATTTGCAATACTGTTTATTGTAGCATAAAAATAAAATTTAATAATTAATAAAAAGTTTTTTTGTACTAGTTTTTTGCAAAAAATCTATATTTCAAATTTGCAAGAAAAACACGAATAAAAAAATTACTTTTTAACATAAATTTTTACTTTATTAAATAAAATAATTACTTTTACGAAACATATAAATTCTCGCATTATGGAAGAAGTGTTATCAAAAATTAAAGAGTACAGAAAGAAAAAGGGCTATTCCTATGAAAATATGGCACACGAGCTAAACACCTCTTCTTCTGCGTATAGAAAAATCGAACTCAATCAAACCAAACTCACAGTAGAACGACTTTTTCAAATTGCTAAAATTTTAGATGAAAAAGTTGTTGATATTTTAGGAATTAACCCTAACAATCAATTGAATCAAACCAATAATGAGAATGCTACTGGTTATCAACAACAAATTGAAAATTATTTTCAAGAAAACAAAGAAAAATCAGAAAAAATAGAAAATCTTTATGAAGCAAGGTTGAAAGACAAAGACGAAACTATTACTTTGTTAAACAAAACTATCAATGAGTTTAAAAATCAAAAATAATTTTTCTCTTTCGTTTAACCATCTCTTGTAAAACTCAATATCCTCTCCTTAAACCCTAAAAACCTCCTTGATAACCTAAAAAGGGAATAATTTCTTACTTCGGACGGCTTAGCGTAGTCTTCGGATGGCTTAGTTTAGTCATCGGACACCTTAGCTCATTCTTCGGAGGGCTTAGTTTAGTTTTCGGACAGCTTAGCATACGCTTCTAATGGCTTAGGGATAACATCTAACTCCTTTTTTCTTACTTCGAAAATAATTTAAAAAATTACAACCCCTTTAACTACTTCATACTAAAGTTTACTTTTACCTTTGTACCTTTGTTTCTTAAATTCATAGTAATGAAATTCACTTTTTCTACTTTTCTTTTGTCTTTATTGTGTCTTACTTCGTGCCAGGAAGATCCAAAAATTCGTGCGTTGGCACAAGAAAAAGAAGCTCAAAAGCAAGAAGTCATTTTCAATACCATCAACAAAGGTTGGAACTTTAACACACAACCCATCAATGAAACCTCAAGTTCGCTTAGCAAAACTTGGCCTGCTTGGATGGCTTTTTTAACCGAGTTGGGACAAAAACCCAAAAGTACTATTGGTGCTTTTCAAAAAAAAGCCAAAGAACTTTCAAAAAAAGGGCTGGAGTTGCACAATAACATTCCGATAAACTATGATTTACCCGAAATCAAAAGCCGAATTGATGCCATAAATACAAAAATCAATGCTATAAATCTTTACATTCACCTGAATCAAATTCCCGATAAAAAAATTGTACAATTAGTACAAGAGACCAATATTGAGATTACTTCCTTTCAATTTCAACTCGATGAAATTACACGAAAAAGCAACATTAAAATAGAAGATGGCGAAAGCGATATGTTGCGAATGTTAGACACCACAAGAGCAATTCCTACTAACAGTCCAAATTTAAAACCAGCCCAATAAGCTTTGAGCCAAAACGCTTTATACAATACCTATCTGCATGCAACGAAAGTCAAACAAATTGTTGATGCACTTGGCACGAGCGTTAGCGAACTGGCGGAGCAAACTCCGTTGACCAAAATTCAGTTGAAAGGACTTTTGGGCTCTTCGTTGTCATTTGTATTTCAAGCGATTTTTAAAAAAAGTGAAAAACCATTCCTTTTAATTCTTAACGAAAAAGAAGAAGCTGCTTATATTCTCAATGATTTAGAGCAAATGATTGGTGCCAATGATGTGCTGTTTTATCCGAGTTCGTATCGTCGTCCATATCAAATAGAAGAAACCGATAATGCCAATGTTTTGTTGCGTTCCGAAGTGTTGAATAGAATTAATTCAAGAAAAAAACCAGCCGTAATTGTGACTTATCCCGAAGCTTTATTTGAGAAAGTAGTCACCCGAAAAGAACTCGACAAAAACACCTTGAAAATTGCAGTTGGCGAAAATGTTTCCATCGATTTTATTAACGAAGTGCTATTTGAATACGAATTCAAACGCGTAGATTTTATTACTGAGCCAGGAGAATTCTCTGTAAGAGGCGGAATATTAGATGTGTTTTCGTTTTCCAATGACAATCCGTATCGTATAGAGTTTTTTGGTAATGAGGTCGATAGCATCAGAACTTTTGATGTGGAAACACAGCTTTCGGTTGAAAAACAAACCAAGATTACGATTATTCCAAATTTGGAGAACAAATTCATAAAAGAAAACCGCGAAAGTTTCCTGGATTATATCAGCGACAAAACCGTTTTGTGTATTGAGAATGCAGAATTTTTAACTTCGCAATTGGATAAACTATTTGCTAAAGCCATAGAAACCTTTGACAAACTTTCAAAAGATATAAAACACGCTGCACCCGAACATTTATTCTTAAATCAAGAAGGGTTTTTGCGCAAAGCGTTGAATTTTTCTATTATTGAATTGTCTAATAAACCGTTGTTTAAAACCACTAAATCTTTCGAGTTTCACATACAACCACAACCTTCGTTTAACAAACAATTTGATTTGTTGCTGAACAATTTGAGCGACAATCATTTTAACGGTTATACCAATTATTTGTTTTGTTCCAATGAAGGACAAGCCAATCGATTTCATGATATTTTTGAATCTATTGATGAGGTCAATCACGAGAACGTTCGCAAACAATACCATACCATTGTAGCTTCATTATACCAAGGTTTTATCGATGAAGAAAACCAAATTGTGTGCTACACCGACCATCAAATTTTTGAACGCTACCATAAATTCAACATCAAAAACGGCTATTCCAAAAAGCAAACGCTTTCGCTTAAAGAATTAAATTCACTTTCCATTGGCGATTATGTAACCCACATCGATCACGGAATAGGAAAATATGGTGGCTTGCAAAAAATTCAGGTGGAAGGCAAAACGCAAGAAGCTATAAAATTGGCTTATGCCGATAATGATATAGTGTATGTGAGTATTCATTCACTACATAAAATTTCGAAATACACGGGTAAAGACGGCACACCACCCAAGATATATAAACTCGGTTCCAATGCTTGGAAAGTGTTGAAACAAAAAACGAAAGCTCGAGTAAAACACATTGCTTTCAACTTAATTCAGTTGTACGCTAAGCGAAGATTGGAAAAAGGATTTGCTTTCGCACCCGATAGTTATTTGCAAAAAGAATTGGAAAGTTCCTTTATATACGAAGATACACCTGACCAAATTACAGCCACACAAGACGTCAAAGCCGACATGGAAAAAGACCGGCCAATGGATCGATTGGTTTGTGGTGATGTAGGTTTTGGAAAAACAGAAGTGGCTATTCGTGCCGCGTTCAAAGCGGTGGATAATAGCAAACAAGTGGCAGTTTTGGTACCAACAACTATTTTGGCCTACCAACATTACAGAACTTTTACCGAACGATTGAAGGAAATGCCCGTTCGTGTGGGCTACTTAAATCGTTTCCGAACTGCAAAAGAAAAGCAAATCACATTGGAAGAATTGGCTTCTGGAAAATTGGATATTATTATTGGCACGCATCAATTGGTGAACAAAAATGTAAAGTTCAAAGATTTAGGATTATTGATTGTGGATGAAGAACAAAAATTTGGTGTCAACGTAAAAGACAAACTCAAAACCATAGCAGCCAATGTTGATACGCTGACGTTAACCGCAACACCTATTCCGAGAACGCTTCAGTTTTCATTGATGGCAGCAAGAGATTTATCGGTTATTACAACAGCACCACCAAACAGGTATCCCATCGAATCTCAAGTGGTAAGTTTTAATGAAGAGTTAATTCGCGATGCGATTTCGTATGAAATTCAACGCAACGGACAAGTTTTCTTTATCAATAATCGCATTGAAAACATCAAAGAAATTGCCGGAATGATTCAGCGATTAGTTCCCGATGCTAGAGTTGGCATTGGTCATGGCCAAATGGAAGGCAACAAACTAGAAGAATTGATGCTGCGTTTTATGAATGGTGAATTTGATGTTTTGGTAGCCACCACCATTATCGAAAGTGGTTTGGATGTCCCCAATGCCAATACTATTTTCATCAACAATGCCAATAATTTTGGCTTGTCCGATTTGCATCAAATGCGAGGAAGAGTTGGTAGAAGTAATAAGAAAGCGTTTTGTTATTTTATTTGTCCGCCCTATTCGATGATGACCGAAGATGCAAGGAAACGAATTCAAGCATTGGAACAATTCAGCGAATTGGGCGGTGGATTTAACATAGCCATGAAGGATTTGGAAATTCGTGGTGCAGGCGATTTATTAGGTGGCGAACAAAGTGGTTTCATCAACGAAATTGGTTTTGAAACCTATCAAAAAATCATGAACGAGGCCATTGAAGAGTTGAAAGAAAATGAGTTTAAGGAATTGTATCAAGATGACGATGAAGAAGAAAATAAAGAATATGTAAAAGATTTACAGATTGATACCGACTTTGAATTATTGTTCCCAGATGATTACATCAACAATGTTTCCGAACGGTTGAATTTATATAACGAACTGGGTACTATTAAAGAGGAAGAAGGTTTATTGGCATATGAAAAAAAACTTATTGACCGTTTTGGTCCATTGCCGAAAGAAGCCAAAGCACTACTCAATAGCATCCGTATCAAATGGATTGCTGTGCAAATGGGAATTGAAAAAATCATCATGAAACAAGGAAAGCTAATTGGTTATTTTGTGGGCGATCAGCATTCGGATTATTACAATTCAAAGCAATTTAGACAGATGTTACGATTTGTGCATCAACACGGAAACATTTGTAAAATGAAAGAGAAAGAAACTAAAAATGGGTTGCGTTTGCTCTTGACTTTTGAGAATGTGAAATCTATTTCGAGAGCATTAGAGTTTATGGAATTGATGAAACAGTAAAAAATTTACCAGTTATTTTTAATTCGTTTTTTTCAAACACATAGAAACATAGTATTTTCTGAAATTTATAAAGACGTTTCACTTTACTATAGCATATCATAGCTTTGTGAAACTAAGAATTGGTCTATCCAACTCTTCTTCTCTATGTTTCTCCTATGTGGTTTATTTTTTTAATTACAGTTTCAAAACTTTAAAATTCTTTTCCAATTCACCGAAACTCACTTTAAAGAAATAAGTTCCTGTTGAAAACTGTGAAATATCTACCAAAGTAGTCAAATCACTTTTCTTTTGTTGGAAAAGCAATCTACCCTCTACATTATATACTTTCACTTCAGTAATTTGAGCATTACTAGACATGGATACTGTCCCTTTTGTTGGATTTGGAAAATAAGAAAAATCAAGATAATTACTGTCTTCAATTCCTAAAGTTCCTGTGCATGTTATTGTAGCATCCCATCCTGAAGCAACTGTTCCTTGGTCTGAATAAAATATAAAAGTCAATGAACCATCTGAAGCTGTTGAGTTAAAAACGCCAGGATTTGTGGTACCTGTCAAACCATCTGGTGTTAATATAGGAGCTAATTCATCCGCCCCATCAAATATATATAAATAATCCCAATTGTTTTCTAAATTGAAACTTGAAAAAGTAGCTCTTAGTTTTAACCCAGGATTATTTGGCGTCATTGTTCTTACCCAAGACTCCCTATCTGTATAATTTCCTGTTGTCCCTCCTGTATCTGTAAAAGGTACACTCGCACAGAAATTTGTTGCTTTAGTGGCTGCCACAGTAGACCTATTAGAGGGTTCAAAACCGCCGGCACAAAGTGGTCTAACTCTTACCCTATAATAAGTATTAGGTTCAAGTCCGGTTGCTGTATAGGAGTTAGTTGTTACTGTATTCCATTGTGCGTTAGTAGATGAAAACGGCGTTAAAGCCACTTCCCAAGAAGTTGTGGTTCCGGCGTCTGACCAAGTTAAAGAAATAGAAGTTGGTGTTTCGTTTAAAATTATTAATTCAGTAATCGTATTGGAACAGCTAGTGGCACAATCAAAACTCAAACAGGTTTTACTATTTACATTGGCTAATATTAATGCCGATGGTTGTGGCCCAAATCCTTCACTAAAACTAATTCCAACCCCCGAGATTAAATGACAGTAACTCATTATAGTTCCTTTTACGTCCGTTGCCGGAATTGGTCCAATATTGGGGCAGGAAGTTTGAGTTGGTTCAAAAAAACCAGCTTGCTGACCACAACCGTCAATTGGGGTATTGTTACCATTCCAATAACAGCCATGAGTATGCGGCGAGCCTAAAGAATGCCCAAATTCATGGGATATTACTAGAACTGTCCAAGAATAAGTTGGAACTGTTGAAAAACTAAAATTAACATCTGAATAACTATAATTATTTTGAGTACAAAGTGTGTTTAGAAAAGCAACGCCACCCAATGCGCCTGGATCTATACCAACTAATTGTCCCACGTCACCGTCAAAAACAACTCTAGTATCAAGAAATGTATAAAGATAATCACTCGAAACTGTTCCGATTCCTTCATACGGATCCTGTTCAGTCCATATAAAAATTGATTTTAATCCTACTGTAATTCCGTCATTATCAAATAAAGTTTGCACATTATTAAAAACCGAAGTCATCCAATTGGTAGTAGTCGTTGAGTTACTTCCGTTTTGAACATATAAATTATTATCTATTTCAAAATAAAAAGTTGTACATCGATCACTATTCACATTTCTATTTTCTTCAACATCGGTTTGAGTTGATTTTCCACTTTCTTCTACATGACAATCAAAGCCATTTAACACTTTCATTTTGGCATCAGAATAAACAATATAATCCGTTTGATTATTCACTTTATCTAACTTTCCTACAACTACATTACCTAATGTAGAACTCGAAAGTATCCCGTTAAATTCACCGTTGAAAAAATTGAATGAAGAAACAGAATTTGTTTCTCCTTTAATAATACCTCTGTAATGTACTCCTTTTTGATAGCTGATATTTTTTCCTTTATCTGTATCCACATGAAATCCTTCTGCAAAAGGATTTACTTTATACAAAAGAATGGCTATGCTTTGGTTCTGATATGGAATTTCAAGCTCAATAGTTCCGTATTGATTTGTAACAATTTCATTAACTTTTTGCAAATTAATTGTAGCCAATGTCGCTCCGTCTACTACTTTGTTTACTTCTTGATTAATCGTGTTTTGGGTGACTGATAACACAGAAAATGGTCTAAAATTTGCTTTTAAACTCTGCAGTTCCGAAACCTTTACGGCTAACTTATTTTGTGCAAAAAGATGACTTACACAAAGCAATGCTGATAACAGTAGGTATTTTTTAGTCATGATACATAATTTTATACACTGTAAAGTTATTGAAATTCCATTTAAAACAAATATTTTTTAAAAATTTTAAGAATTGTTTTTTAAAAATAAAAAAAGGCATCTTCAAAATGTTCGATTTTAAATTGGTTATTTTCTTTATAAACCGAAATAATATCAAAACGAACTTCGACCTCTAAATCATTTGAAATTACATATTCATTTACCGCTTTTACTAACAATTGTATTTTCTTTGGTTTCACAAAATCCTGTGGTAATCCAAAATCAACTGTTGAACGCGTTTTTACTTCCACCACTGCTAGAATAGTTCCTTTTTGAGCAATAATATCGATTTCCGCTTTCTGAAAAGTCCAATTGGTTTCCAGAATATCATAGCCGTTTTTTTGCAGAAAATCTACAGCTAATTCTTCTCCAAATTTTCCTAATTCATTGTGTTCTGCCATTATTTTTACTTTTTGTCATCCCAGGCACAAGGAAACTCAAATAATTAGATTCCTCGTGCCTCGGAATGAACCTTGAAACAAAAAATGGCTCACTTTCGTTAACCTTCTTTTATAAAGACGAGTTTGCTTCGCCAATTCGAGTATAGCTCTCTTACCCTCCTTCGTCGGAATAACAAAATAGGGTTAAGAATTCATCAAACTCTCAATCTCCTCTACTTCAATAGGAATATTGCGCATCAGGTTAAAAGGTTCGCCTTGGGCTTGTATCACCACATCATCTTCCAAACGAATGCCAAAACCTTCGGCTGGAATATAAATTCCAGGTTCTACCGTGAAGACCATATTGGGTTGCATGGGTTCATGGAGTAATCCATAATCATGAGTATCCAATCCCAAGTGATGCGATGTGCCGTGCATGAAATATTTTTTATACGCTGGCCAATCGGGGTTTTCGTTTTGCACATCGGCTTTGTCAATAAGTCCTAAACCCAATAATTCTGAAGTCATAATTTTACCAACCTCAAAATGGTAATGTTTCCAAAGATTGCCTACTGTTAACATTTTGGTCGCTTCGTTTTTTACGCGCAACACCGC
>Ga0208853_1000042_pt1 | contig 33378 bp, 37 predicted proteins | sample LakMenEpi03Oct11_FD_150667 | JGI IMG/M metagenome (GOLD analysis project Ga0208853, IMG submission 150667) | Freshwater microbial communities from Lake Mendota, WI - 03OCT2011 deep hole epilimnion (SPAdes) | ecosystem: Environmental > Aquatic > Freshwater > Lake > Epilimnion/Euphotic zone ... | reverse complement strand
ACTTTACTAGTGTCAATTTTATGATCATCAAGCAATGCAATCATATCCACCAATTTGAAAGTTGAACCAGGTTCGTGAGATTCTTTTATAGCATAATTTTCGGTTTCAAAATAAGTTGAATCGGATTCTTTTAATTTTCCTAAATTTGAAATTGCTTTGATTTTCCCGGTTTTGGTTTCCATTACAACCACGCAACCGTGTTCGGCTTTAAATTCTTTTAATTGTTTTAATAAAGCATGATGGGCAATGTCTTGAATGTAAACATCAATTGTAGAAATCACATCATAGCCATCCTGTGGGTCAACTTCATTTTGATCTCGAATTGGTTTCCATTGTCCTTTGGCTATTTTTTGTTTGAGAACTTTACCATCTTTTCCGTTCAGGTATTTTCTAAACGACCATTCAATTCCCTTTCCATCTGGTTTTCCATCTGGAGTTATTCTTTCATAACCAATAGTCCTTTCTGCAATTTTTCCAATTGGGTGTTCTCTAATCGTTTCTTGTTCAACAATAATTCCGCCTTTGTTTGCGCCTAAATTGAAAAGCGGGAAACTTTTTATTTTTATGTATTCCGTATAACTCAAATCACGAGCCACCAATAAATACCTGTTTTTATTAGTTCTTGCCATGTTTAATTGGGATTGATAAAAAGAACTTGGTTTTCCCAAAAGTTTGGATAGAGAGTCGGATAATGGTTTTACGTTTTTTTCAAAAACAACACCTTTTGGAACTACTGCATCAAATCGAATGTTGTAATTAGGAATTGAAGTGGCTAATAAACTTCCATCAGCCGAATAAATATTTCCTTTATTGGCAGGAATGATAAAACTTTTTACCGTTTCTTTCTTCGCTAATTCGCGAAGTCTTGGCCCTTCAACCCACTGAATTTTGGACAACTTAAAAGTTATAACCATAGCCATTATAAAGATGCAGAATGCAACTAAATAAATTCTATAAGAGATATTTTTATCTTCTACTGCCATAGTTTTTGAAAGAAGGTTTTTTCAGTTGGTTTTTTTATTTTTATTTTTTTTGGCGGCACCGATGATGGAAATATTTTTCTCTCTTTCATTTTTTCTGAAACTGTTGATTCCATTTTTAATTTCATTAGTTCGGAACGTTTGTCAACAAATTCGGAACGCAACTCTTTTACTTCACTTGTTAATTCGGTAATCCGAAATACTTTTTGTTCAAACGAGTGTGAATTGGCAATCATTAATATTGCAAGGAGCACTATAAAAACTATAAATCGCCAATTTTTTGTGGCATCTTCATTGACTAAAAATCGAGCTTTTACTATGCTATACACTCCTTTTTTCATCGTTTTTCTGCTATTCTTAATTTGGCACTTCGTGCTCTATTGTTGCTTTTTATTTCAGCTTCATCAGGAACAATAAGTTTTCCAACTAGCTTAAATGGCACTGAAAAATTTCCAAAAAAATCACGTTCTGGCTCACCTTCAAACATTCCGTTTTTCATAAATCGTTTCACTAATCGGTCTTCTAATGAGTGATAGGAAATAATGCTTAATCTTCCTTCTGGCTTTAATATGTCGAGCGATTGTTCCAAAAATTCTTTTAAAACATCCATTTCTTGGTTTACTTCTATTCGTATTGCTTGATAGATTTGGGCTAAAATTTTATTCTTGAATTGCTCTGGTAAAAATTTTGATAAAATCATCTTTAACTCATCTGTTGTATTGATAGTTTTCTTTTCTCTTGCTTCAATAATTGTTCGAGCCAAAACGGGAGCAACTTTCAATTCGCCATAATCCAAAAACACTCTTTTTAAATTAGCTTCATCGTATTCATTAATCACTTTATAAGCATCTAAATCATTTTTTCTACTCATTCTCATGTCTAAATCGGCATCAAATCGTGTAGAAAATCCTCTCTCTGGAACATCAAATTGGTGTGATGAAACTCCTAAATCGGCTAAAATTCCATCTACGCTTTTCACACCATGAAATCGTAAAAACCGTTTTATATATCTAAAATTTTCGTGTATCAAAGTAAATCGTTCATCTGGCAACCCATTTACTAAAGCATCTTCATCTTGGTCAAAGCCGAACAATCTCCCATTTGGTCCTAAACGTTTCAAAATCTCTTTTGAATGTCCACCGCCGCCAAAAGTCACATCCACATAAACTCCATCATGCTTGATATTCAATCCGTCTACAGTTTCATTTAATAAAACTGGATTATGATATTCCATTGTTGTCATCATTACTATTTCCCATTACATCTTCGGCTAAATCGGCAAAATCTATATCATCACCTGCAATTGATTTTTCATACAACTCTTTATCCCAAATCTCAACTATGTTTACGGCTGAGGAAAGCACAATGTCTTTTGAAATATGACTGAAGGCAACCAAGTCTTTTGGAATTAATAATCTTCCTAAATCATCCACTTCAATCACTTTTACTCCCGCCGTAAATCGACGAATGAAATCGTTATTCTTCTTCACAAATCGATTGAGTTTGTTGATTTTTTGCATCATCAAATTCCATTCGGTCATAGGATACAATTCTAAACAAGGTTGAAATACAGAACGTTTCAAGACAAAACCGTCTTGAATGGAATTGGCCAATTGCTTCTTTAAAGCCGAAGGAATTAGCAACCTTCCTTTGGCATCAACTTTACATTCATATGTCCCGATTATGGTGTTCAATTGCAATAGTTATTGGTTAGAAGCAAAAATATAAAAATATTTACCACAAAATACCACTAATTACCACTTTGTTAATAAGTTTTACCACTTTAATTCATTTTGCTTAAAAAAACCCCATGGAATCAGATAAAAACTATTTTGAAAAAAATCTTAAAGAAAAACAGCTTTCTCTTATCATATAAATCATAAACAACTGATTTAAAAACATTTTTATTGCTAAATTTTTATTTTTTTTAAGTATGAATAATTATCAAAAAGCCAAACTGTTTTGTTACTAATTGTTAATTGTATTAATTTTTAAATGTCACTATTTTTCATTTTTACGAGGGAAAAAAATGGAATAGAAAAAGGGTTTTTAGGTATAAAACCATATATTTGCTACCGATGTAAAAGTCAAAAAAATCATATGGAAGGACAATTTAAAAAAGAGGGAAGATATTCCTATTTCGAAGCTGGAGAAGGAACGCCAATAGTTGTTTTACATGGCCTGATGGGCGGATTGAGCAATTTTAGTGGTGTTGCTGAATATTTTTCTACTAAAGGATATAAAATTGTAATTCCAGAATTGCCTATTTATACTCAAAATATTTTAAAAACAAACGTAAAAGCTTTTGCAAAATATGTGAAAGATTTCATCACTTTTAAAGGATTCGATAGAGTTATACTGCTGGGAAATTCGCTTGGTGGACACATTGCTTTATACCATTCTAAAATGTATCCCGAAAAAGTTGCCGGATTAGTAATCACAGGAAGTTCAGGACTTTATGAAAGTGCCATGGGCGATAGTTATCCTAAGCGAGGCGATTATGAATACATTAAGAAAAAAACAGAAGTTGTTTTTTATGACCCAAAAGTGGCTACAAAAGAAATGGTAGATGAAGTTTTTTCGATTGTAAATGATCGCATTAAAGTAATAAAAACGTTAACAATTGCTAAAAGTGCTATTCGTCACAATATGGCTAAAGATTTGCCAAAAATGCACGTAAAAACATGTATTATTTGGGGCAAAAACGACCAAGTAACGCCACCAGAAGTTGCTGAGGAATTTCATAAATTGATGCCAAACTCCGAATTATATTGGATTGACAAATGTGGTCATGCTGCTATGATGGAACATCCAGATGAGTTCAACAGATTGCTACACGAATGGCTTAAAGAAGTACATTTATAAAAATTATGGACAAAAATATTGAAAATAAAATTCCTAAAATTAAAAGTCTTTTCATCAAATATGGTGTAAAAAGGGCTTTTCTTTTTGGAAGCATTGCAAAAGGTATCAATACAAATAAAAGCGATGTTGATTTTTTATATTCTTTCCCGGACGATTTAGATTTTGAAACCTATTCCTCAAATTATTTTAAGTTAATAGAAGAATTGGAAAAGCTACTGAATAAAAGAGTAGATTTAGTTGCTGAAAAAACTCTTAAAAATCCTTATCTTATTGAAAGTATCGAAGAAAGTAAAATACAATTATTATGATAAATAGAGATGAAAAAAAACTTCTACTTGATATAATTGAGTGTATTAATTCAATAGATGATCATCTTGAAAATGAACGAATTCTCGAAAATTATTTATCAAATAAAACTAAAAGAAGAGCTGTTGAAAGAGAATTTGAGATTATAGGGGAAGCCATCAATAAATTGTTAAAATTAAATCCTAATATTTCCATTTCTTATGCCCGCATTATAGTTGATTTAAGAAATCGAGTTATCCATGCTTATGATTCTGTTGACGATATTCTAATTTGGAAAATAATAGTAAAAGATTTACCTATACTACTTGAAGAAGCAACAAAACTCATAAATGAAAATTAATTCTGCCGAATTTATAATAAGCAATTCTGATGTGAGCAAATGTCCGCAAGAACGTTTGCCCGAATATGCTTTTATTGGTCGTTCCAATGTGGGAAAATCATCTTTGATTAACATGTTAACCAATCATAAAAACTTGGCCAAAACTTCAGGGAAACCAGGAAAAACACAGTTAATTAATCATTTTAAAATCAATTTGAATTGGTTTCTAGTCGATTTACCTGGCTATGGCTACGCAAGAGTTTCTAAAAAAACCAAGGAAGTTTTTCAGGAATTTATTACTGATTATTTTGAAAAAAGAGAGCAACTCGTCTGTGCTTTTGTTTTAATTGATATTCGGCTGGAAGCGCAAAAAATAGACTTGGAATTCATAGAATATTTGGGAGAAACAGAAGTGCCATTTTGCATTATATTTACCAAAGCTGATAAAATTAGCAGAGGTAAAATCGACTCGCATGTTGCCGCTTATAGAAAAGCTTTACTGGCTAATAACTGGGAAGAAATGCCACAATATTTTGTCACCTCGGCAACGGAAGGCACCGGAAAAGATACTGTTTTAGCATTTATTGATGGTGTGAATGAAGAAGTTTTTAAAGATTTGAATCAGTTTTAGAATGAAAAAGACAACTCTTTTGCTACTGTTTTCAGTACTATTAGTTTCGTGTAATTTGCCCAGCTATGTTTTTGTAGACAATGCCATCGCGACGGGATTAGATTTAAGAGAAGGCAAATGGCTTTTAAATGAAATTGTAGATCCAACAACTACTAGTAATGCTGCCAAAAATCTTATTGTCAAAAAACTAGGAAACAGACTAGGAAACAGACTGACTTATACAAACGATAGCAAGGGTTTATTACTTCCCAAAAATGTCAAATCAAATCCAACAAAAGAAAATATAAGGGATTTAAAAAAAGGAAGTGGGTTTGATTTTTTTATCAATGTAAAAATCATTTTAAAAAACAATTCTTTATCAGACCTTGATTTAACTAATAATAAATTCAATAAAAACTTATCAAAATCGGTTGAAGTGCTATTTGAAGTTTATGATTTGAATGGTATTGCAATTACTTACTCTAAAAAAGTAATTGGAAGTGTTGGCATTGCAGAAAATAATAATAGCGATATCAATTTTAGTAAATCAACCTCAAAATTAGTACTCGGATGTTTAAATAAAATTATTCGAGACATCGAAAAAAAATCGATTAAGTAATTTTTTACTTCTTCAACTCTAGTTTTTCAGCAAAATAATCGCAAAAATCTTTCATAGTATCAGCCATTTTTTCATCGGCAGTAGCTCGTTGAAAACAAATAAATGGAGCACTTCAAACTGTAATAGCCATCCAAAGAGCGTGATCTACCTACAGCAAGAATTGAGAAATTCCCTAGCTTTTTACTTTCAATACATTCTGTAAATATAAAAAAGAATTAGAAATTAAAATCATATCAGACAGCTAAAAAATCTTATAATTTGGAATTTAAACAAAAAAAAATAGTATCGAAAATCTTTTGAATTAAAAAAAAAAGTTATTTTTAGCACCTCAATAAAAGGTTGTTAATCAAACAACCATGTTGATTTTAACAATATAACTTTAATTAATTAACAATTTAAACTTTTTAAACATGGATGACAACAATTTAAACAACCAAAGACAAGACGATTACCTAGCATGTAATCTTTACAAGGGAAAAACTGCTTCGCCGGAGGGCATTTATAAATTTACAGAAGAAGGTAAATTTTACTTTTCTTTTATGGAAAATGGGAATGTCATTTTAAGGAGCGAGGGATATACCAATGAGGCAGGACGTGAAAATGGGATAAAATCGGTTTTAAATAACATTGAAGATGAAAATTTACACAAAGTTTTAAAACTTAATGATGGCACATGGGTAGTAGTTTTGAATGCAGGTAATCATCAAGAAATTGCCCGCAGCTGTCCGTTTAATACTGAAGCTGAAGCATTGGGTCTATTTCCAGTCGCAAGAGCTGCAGCAAGAGCTGCCCTTTTACTTACAGCTACACCTATTGCTGCGGCAGCTATTCCTAAAATAAATAATATTGATAAAGATGATGATTACCTATTGTGTTCTGAATACAGTGGTCATTCGGTTACAGATAAACAAAATAATATCGCTTTATTTACTCACAGCAACGGTCAATATTATTTTGTGGCCTATAATAATGATGGAAGCGTTAAATTAAGAAGTGAAGGTTTTAGCAACACTAAAGACAGAGACGATGAATTAAGTGAGGTTATTAAACATATTAACAGTTCTTCCAACTATACAAGAATTGAAAAAGCAGGTTTTGAAATTAAAATACTCAAAAACAATAACGGAAGAGAAATAGGCAGAACCTGCCCTAAAAAGATTTTGCCAGCTGCTCCAATTGCCGCAGAAGTTCCTGCAGCCGGAGGATTTAAATGGTGGTGGTTAGTTGGACTTTTAGCCTTGTTAGGTTTATTCTTATTATGGAGGTCCTGTGATAAACCCGCAGCTGAAGTTACTGTTCCCGAACCTGCTGTTGAAGCTACAGCACCAGTAATAAATGATACTATAAAAGATACGGATGGTGATGGTGTTTATGATAATGTTGATAAATGCCCTAACTTGGCAGGTATTGAAGATAATTTAGGTTGTCCAGATTTGACAATATATTATCTAAGAGATGAGGCTCAATTAGGCGTGGATGATAAAGCACAATTGGATAAAGTAGTTGCTTTCCTTGAATCTAATCAAGATTTGAATGTAGAATTACAAGGATACACAAGTACTTTAGGTGAAGAAGCTTACAATCTGACTTTATCTGAAAAACGTGCAACCCAAGCAAAAGAATATTTAGTTTCAAAAGGTATTAATGTTAGTCGATTAAAAGCCAAAGGTTATGGCGAAACAAACACAATCGGCGATCAAAATACAGAAGAAGGTAGAGCAAAAAGCAGAAGAACCATTGTCAAAGTCGCTAAATAATATAAATTTCAAAGTTAATTATTACTTGACCTAGGAAATGTTTTGCTATAGAAACCTTTACTATAATAAACAAGGTAACTAAAAAAAGAAGCCGTCTCAATACAAATTTGAGGCGGTTTATTTTATATTTTCAACTCTAGTTTTTCAGCAAAATAATCACAAAAATCTTTCATGGTATCTGCCATTTTTTCATCGGCAGTAGCACGTTGAAAAGTATCGGCCATTGCCACCAATGTTTGATGGAAAAATAACTTCATTTCGTCTACAGGCATGTCTTTTGTCCATAAATCAATACGAAGAGTTTCTTGCGCTTTACTGTCCCAAATAGAAAGCATTATGGCTTTGGCTTCCTCCAGTTCAACTCCACCATCTTGTGCTGTCCAAGATAATTTTTCGGGAACACGATTTTCGTCTAATTCAACATTGAATTTTATTTCGGATCGTATGGTTTTGCTCATGGTTTTTTGGGTTTGTATTTTGATTTTTCGAATAGCTCTTTCGAATCCATTTTTAGCATATCCTGCAAACTTACATCATTATTTTTCATAAAGGAACGAACAATTTGCCAGCCAACCCATTGCCCAACTCTTCCGGGAGATTCGTTGTCTATTTCGAGATAAAACTTTGAAAAAGGTGCTAAATTTATAAACCGGTTATTAAGTTTAGAATCGGAATCGAAAAGTAGATTTTCATCCACAAAGAAACGCCACATATAACTTTCGTTTTCTTGACACCAAATGATTTGCTCCGGTTGATAACCTATTTTTTCAGCATCGGTATAATCGGGAAGTAGGACGTCTTTTAGATACAATTCTTTTCCGTAATAAATCATATTGGATAGCAATGTTTTATCTTTAGGTGCTGGAATTTTTCGAAATGAAAAACTCGAAACAACATCGGGCATCATTTGTCTTTCTTCAAAATTTTGCCTTAAATAGTCTGGAAACTGATAAAATTTCACGTCTTTTCCGAGGTATAATTCTAAAGAAATTATCAACTTTTCATTGGCATAAATGGCTTTGTTGTTATAGTCCATTTCAGCAATTACGGTATAAACTTTTGGCGTGATGGTTTTTGGAAAATAATACTTTAAATGTTTAAATAATTCTTCAATTGCAGTTGCTTGCTTATCGAAATTTGGATATTTTTTTTGTACTTCATTATAAAGTGCTCTCCAATCTTTGTTTTGCATTTTATCTATCCAAACTTTATCATCAATACCTTCAGGGAAGAAAAAAGGATACTCGGTTTTAAGACTTGCCAAATCTTCAGGTTTACTCTCAAAAAAAGCTTTATCAAATCGATCTACTTTTATCTCAACAGGAATTTCTTCTACTGCTTTTTCAACTTTAGATTTTTTGTCACATGAAATGAATAAAAAAACGAATGAGATAAGCAAAAAGTGTTTTGTCATTTTAAAAAATTTATAGAAATGAATCAAGTTTAAAAACTTATGATTTTTTACATTTGCAAATATACATTGCAGTTTTTAAAAAAGATCATAAGAAATGTCTAAAAAAAGTAAAATCAAGGTAGGTGAAACTAATGACTTTATTGTTTCTTGGTTGAAAGAGTATGCTACAAATGCAAAAATCAATGGTTTTGTCATTGGAATTTCAGGTGGCGTTGATTCGGCAGTAACCTCAACATTATGTGCGCAAACAGGTTTAACTACTTTATGTGTTGAAATGCCTATTCATCAACACAGCAGTCAAGTTAGTAGAGGACGAGAACATATTGAACAATTGAAGAAGCGTTTCCCAAATGTAAAAAATGCAGAAACTGATTTAACTACCGTTTTTGAGTCGTTTAAAAAAGTAATTCCAAGTCATGAAGATACAGTAAAAATAGATTTGTCATTAGCCAATACTAGAGCACGCTTGCGAATGACAACATTATATTATTATGCCGGAATATATGGTTTATTAGTGGCAGGAACTGGAAATAAAGTGGAAGATTTTGGCGTTGGGTTTTATACAAAATATGGAGATGGTGGAGTAGATTTGAGTCCCATTGCCGACTTAATGAAAAGTGATGTGTATGCGTTAGGTGACTATTTAAATATTCCAATTTCCATACAAAATGCTGCTCCAACAGATGGCCTTTTTGGCGATTCAAGAACTGATGAAGAGCAACTTGGCGCCAGTTATGACGAACTCGAATGGGCAATGCTCGAAGCAGAAAACAATAAAAAGAAAGAAGATTTTTCGGGAAGGGAAAGAGACGTTTTTGAGATATTTTCCAAATTAAATAAGGCAAATAAACACAAGATGAATCCAATTCCCATTTGTATTATTCCAGAATTTTGTAAAAAAAAATAAAATTTTATAACAACAATTATTAAAAAAAAATTAACTTTACAGTAAATTTCTATTAATTTTAATCAAATACCACAATTATGATTAATGTATGTGTAGCTGATAACTTTCCAGTTGTGCATTTTGGAATGAAAGCTTATTTTAAAGATCATCAAGAAATAAGCATTGTTTCTAATGTAGGAAATTTTTTTATGGTGCCTGATGCCTTGAGAAACAAAGAAGTCGATGTCTTAATTATCGACCTTGATCTTGAAGGATTAAAGAGTATTTATGAGCTCAAATCTATCATTAAAAATTTTCCAAAAACAAAAGTTATTGTATTTAGTAGTATGTCTGAACACATTTATGCGCCAAATGCTATCAAGGCAGGTTGTGCTGGTTTTGTTCACAAGACATCAAAACTTGAGTATTTAGGAACTACTATTGTCAAGGTTAGCCAAGGACAAATTATCCTAAATGAAGAAATCAAGAAAAGTTTAGCTCTAATCGCTAAACAAAACAAATCTGAACGTTTGTACAGAAAACTTTCCAATCGAGAAATCGAGGTTCTTCGGTTTTTAAGCGATGGAAAGAAAAACAATGAAATCGCTAAGATTTTAAATCTTAACGAGAAAACCATTAGTACGTACAAGCTCCGGTTATTAACGAAACTAAGTGTAACCAATTTGGTTGATTTAGTGAACAAAGCAAAAACTTTGGAAATCGTTTAAAAAAATTAAAACCTCGCAATAGCGGGGTTTTTTTATAAATAAGTGGAGCGTATTCTTCCTATTTTATTGGTTAAGCTGACTTTTAATTTGTTGTAATCGTTGATAGTTGACTTCAATTCTTCTAAGTCATTTTCTTCTCCTTTATTGAAATTATTCATCATATCCATAATTAATTTATTGATGAGATATTCGCGTAAAGAAATAATAGTTTCTAAAACGTACTGACCAACGTTTTCCGTTTTCTTTTTTACATAAATTTGTTTGGTTTCCCAATTATGCAATAATTCCTTTTCTTCAAGCATCAATATATCTGTAACCATCTCTGAATGTTCTGGCGATAATTGCATCAAATAATGTTCAATATTGAAGTTTTCATTTTGATTATAATAAGCAATCAAATCATTGTAAATTTCTTTAAACATGGGATTAGCCAATTCCACTTCATCTTCATGCAAACTCAAGTAAATGCGTTCAAAAACTTTTGAAGACTTGATTTCTTTTTCTTCAATCATTACACCTTCTTCATTCGCTTTTAGAATATAATCTTCAAAATCAGCTTCAAGTGAACCATACAGCAACAACATTTCTATTATTTTTCGTTCTAATTCGTATACTATATCAACTCTGTCTCTTGAAACTTGGATATCATCTTTTACAACTTCAAAAGCTTTTTGTTCTTGTTTCAGTTTTTTTCCAGCTTCCGAAATATCTTTTTGAACCAATTGAGCCAAAGTATTTTGCAAAACTTGTTCCGAAATATCCATGATACGTGCGCACTCTTGAATATACACTTCTCTTTTAATTCTGTCGGGGATTTTAGAAATACTCACTACCATATCCCGAATTAAGTCTGCTTTTTTGATAGGATCATTTTGTGCTTCATTCATCAATAGCGATGCTTTGAACTGAATGAAATCTTTGGCATTGTTTTCTAAATAAAAAACCAAATCGTCGTAAGAGTTTTTACGAGCAAAACTATCGGGATCATCGCCATCAGGGAAAGTACAAACTTTTACATTCATTCCTTCTTCCAATATCAAATCGATACCACGAATAGAAGCTCTAAGTCCGGCTGCATCACCATCAAAAAGTACCGTGATGTTTTTGGTCAATCGATTTATTAATCGAATTTGATCAGGAGTCAAAGCAGTTCCGGAAGAAGCAACAACATTCTCAATTCCGGCTTGATGGAGTTGAATTACATCAGTATAACCTTCCACCAAATAACAATTGTTTTGTTTGGTAATGGCTTGTTTGGCATGGAAAATTCCGTATAGCACTTTGCTTTTATGGTAAATTTCACTTTCGGGTGAATTGAGGTATTTGGCTGCTTTCTTGTCGTTAGTCAAAATTCTTCCGCCAAAACCAAGATTTCTTCCCGACAAACTTTGAATGGGAAACATCACTCTTCCTTTGAAACGGTCAAAATGTTTGCCGTCTTCTCTAGTGATGGTTAATCCAACTTTTTCAAGAAATTCTAGTTGATATCCTTTGGATAACGCTTCTTTTGAAAAAGCGTCCCATGTTTCGGGTGAATAACCTAAGCCAAATTTGGCTATCGTTTCATTGGTAAATCCTCTTTCTTTGAAATAGGTTAATCCAATGGCTTTACCTTCTTCGGAATTTAAAAGTGTTTCTTGAAAATAGGTTTTGGCAAATTCAGAAACCAAATACATGCTTTCTTTTTCATTGGCCTCTATTTTATCTTCTTGTGACGTTTCGGTTTCTTCTATTTCGATATTGTATTTTTTGGCCAAAAACCGAATGGCTTCGGGGTATGTAAAATGTTCGTGTTCCATCAAGAAAGTCACGACACTTCCGCCTTTTCCTGAGCTGAAATCTTTCCAAATTTGCTTTACAGGCGATACCATAAACGAAGGAGAACGTTCATCCGAAAACGGGCTCAATCCTTTATAATTACTTCCGGCACGCTTTAGTTGGACGAAATCACCTATGACTTCTTCCACTCGTGCGGTTTCAAAAACTTTATCTATGGTTTCGCGAGATATCAACTCTTTTGTTTAAAATTGTTTAAGGGTTTAAAGTTACAAAGTTTTTCTATTTAAAAACCCTGTCAGAGTTTTTATACTCTAACAGGGTTAAAAAAAACTAACCTAACAATACTACGACTGCCTGTCTGCCGACAAGAAGACGCTCAGTGTGACATAAAAGAAATTAATTTTAATTAAAATCAAACCTTACACCAAGAGAGATGTTATTTTGATCGATAGTGTTGTTTTTGAATAATGGATTTAAATCGTATTTTAAATACAAACTGGTTTCTTTATAACCAATGTAGGTACTCACACCATAAATGAAATCATTCACATTGAAATTTCCTTTTTCTTTTGTTGACGTATCGTTACCATTAACGTCAAAGCATAATTTTTGCTTTGATTTTATTCTAAAACCTCCGTATCCTCCTATTCCGAAACGGACACTCTTGTGGGTTTTGAATATTTTTACTCCGTCTTTATCTTTGGTTTTTGTAAAATCAAATTCTAAATGTAGAGGAAAAGTCATAAATACATTTCTAAATCTTGAATCTTTTAGATTATATTGAAATGATTCTAAACTCGTTTGGTTTCCGTTAGCTACAAAAACCCTATTATCTGTTGGACGAAGATTATTGTACATTAATGATACTCCGTATTTCAAATGCAATAAATTGTCGTTTTTAAAAATTCTAGTATTTCCGGTAACGCCCCATTCATAAAAATGTGACCCCCAATATTTATAATCGGAATGAGCAACCGCACCATCTGTAACTAAATTATTTACTCCAGCGGCAAATACAAATTGTGATGTGGTTCGTTTTTCAGAAGCTTTAGCAATAGAGTCTCGATATTTTTGATATTTTTCTTTATTTTTCCCAGATGATTTTGAGAAAAAAATCCCAAAAGTATTTGGTTTGAACTCTTCTTCATTTAACTTCCCATCCACTTTTTGTTGCACCAAATCTTTCAATTTATCTTGTTCAACCGCAACTCGGGTTTCAATATTTTTGGAACGTGTTTCTGCTATTTGTAATTTCTTTTCATCGGCTTGTGTTTTGGAAATCGTTCCTGCTTCCAATTCCTTATTCACTTCTTCCAATTCAACTTTTAACGCCTTTTTTTCTTCTTTGGTAATTCTTTCTATTTTTTCTGCTATAGTTTTTGCTTTTGCTTCAAAGGTCTCTTGTGCTGAAAGTTTGCTTACAAAAAGACAAGCAGCAAGGGCAATGTAAATGGTAAAATTTCTCATGATTGATTTAATGATTGATTAATGATTGAATACTCTTTATTATTGATTATTTCTATTGGCTAATGCCTCTTTAACTTCTTTATAATTTTTGTTTATTTTGGTAATAACTTTTTCTCTAAACGTTTGTTCCAATTCGCCATCCACTTGAGAAAGCAAACTTTTGGCATCCACTTTAATGGAGGATTTTGAGTTAGTGGATTTCATTGTGGTATTATTTAAATCTGCTACTAAAGCTTCATCCGATTTAATTTGTTTCTTACCTTCGCTAATAACTGGATTTGTTTTTTGAATTCTTGGCAATTCTTTTAACGCAACATCTTCAGTTATTACATATTCTATTTCTTTGTCTTTGATGATTTGATTTTGATTACTGTTCGTTTTTTGATTTATTTTTTCTTGATTGTTGATTGAAACCCCTTGATGATTCGTTGTCGGTTGTCGGTTGTCAGTTGTTGGTTGAACATCCGAAGTTGCTACTTCTTCATTTTCTTTTTTATCTTTAGTACTTGGAATTTGGAATTTGGAATTTGGAATTTCTACGTTGTCTTTTTTAATTTCTGTTCCAACAACTGCATTTGGAGTTTCAATTTTGGTGGTGTTTTGATTGAACAAAAGCAAACCAAGTGTTACAAAAACCAAAATGCTGGCAGCAATCCCGAAACTTCGGGATAAAAATCCAAAAGAACGCTTTGTTTTTTTTTCTTCGGCTATAGTAAGCATAGCATCTAATCTGTCCCAAGCTTGTGGTGACGGTTGAATTTCTCTGGCATTCAACTTTTCTCTTATTTGGTTTTCAATATTATTCGGTTCCATTACTGTAATTTTTTAATTTAATAATAGTGTCTTGAAGCATTTTGCGTGCGTGAGACAATTGTGATTTCGATGTTCCTTCATTGATACTTAACATTGTTGCAATTTCTTGATGTTTGAATCCTTCGATACAATACAAATTAAAAACCATTTTGTAGCCATCTGGTAAATTGTCAATCAAAAACTGAATGTCTTCTACTGAAAACTGGCTTTCTATATTGTTATGTGTCTCTTCAAAATAATTCTCGTCTTCAATAAACGTAACTTTTTTCTGAACTCGGATGTAAGATATACATTCGTTAATCATTATTCTTCTAATCCAACCTTCAAAACTTCCTTTGTGTTCAAAGTTTTTTAAATTGGTAAAAACTTTCATGAAAGCCGTAATCATAATGTCTTCTGCTAGATGAACGTCTTTAATGTATTGACGACAAACGCTCAACATTTTTGGGGCGAACTTGGAATAAATCTGATGCTGGGCATGACGATTATTATCGACAGCCAATTCGATTACTTCTTTTTCTTCTTGATGTAAGTTGATTACTTTCATAGCAAAAGTCAAAATTCAATTGCAATGTCAAAATTCAATTTAAAAAATTGACATTGAAACTGTCATTGATTTTTGATATTGATTAAGACCTCTATTTGCATAGACGAGATTGGTTGAAAAATGGTTGCATGGAGCAATTTAAAAAGTTGAAAATTATTTTATAATATCTTTGAACATAAATAAAATTAGCATCTCTCAATAAAAAAAATATTTATTTTTTAAAATTTTCCCAATAGCTTTCGGGATTGATTTTTGAAATTGTAATTGATTTTTGAAATTGGTTTACTTTTTTCTTTCAATAACATAATTTACCATGAGTGAAAGTGCCTCTCTATATTCCGTTTGTGGGAAATTTTGAAGAATTTCAAGTGCTTCTTCTTTGAATTGACTCATTTTTTGTTCGGCATAATGCAAGCCATTTTTGTCTTTCACAAATTGAATAACTTCCTTGACGCGTTTTTTATCCTTATTGTAGTTTTTGATGGAATTAATACACCAACTCTTTTCTTTATTTGAACAATTGTTTAAAGCATAAATTAAAGGTAATGTCATTTTTTGCTCTTTGATGTCTATTCCTGTTGGTTTTCCAATGGCATCATCGGTATAATCAAACAAATCATCTTTTATTTGAAATGCCATTCCGATGAGTTCGCCAAATTTTCGCATAGCTTCTACTTGACTCTCATCTTCGGAAACTGATTTTGCGCCAAGTGCACAACAAGAGGCAATTAAAGTCGCAGTTTTTTTTCGGATGATTTCATAATATATTTCTTCAACAATGTCTAATCGGCGTGCTTTTTCAATTTGCAATAATTCCCCTTCGCTCATTTCGCGTACTGCCACAGAAATAATACGGAGTAAATCAAAATCGCCATAATCAATTGATAATAATAATCCTTTGGATAATAAATAATCACCAACCAAAACGGCAATTTTATTTTTCCACAAGGCATTGATGGAGAAAAATCCGCGTCGTCTGTTACTATCATCTACCACATCATCATGAACCAAAGTAGCCGTATGAATTAATTCGATAACGCTAGCCCCACGATAGGTTCGTTCATTTACTTCATTAGTATCGGAAAGCATTTTGGCCACCAGAAAAACAAACATGGGTCGCATTTGTTTTCCTTTACGGTTTACAATATAATAAGTGATACGATTTAAAAGTGCCACTTTGGAAGTCATTGATTCGTAGAACTTTTTTTCAAAAAGCTCCATTTCTTCCTGAATGGGTTGTTTTATTTGTGAAATGATATTCATTGATTTCAAAGATACAATAAAGCCATCGTTTGAAAAAAATAATTATATTTGATTAAACCTTTTGTAAAATTTATATTCAAACACTTGAACCATAAAAATTAAAAAATATGAAAATTAAAAATTTAGTATTAGGATTGATTTTATCATTATTCATCCTAAGTTGTAGTAATGACGACAAAACCACGTCAACTGAAATGAGCGAAGCAAAAGTAAGTGCCCAAATTGATGTTGTTACTGAAGATGTATCCAAAATTGTTGAAGATCAATTTGCGCTTCAAGAAAACCCAACTGCTGGAAGATCAATGGACAATAATCTTGAAGCTTTACCTCCTTGCGCTACTGTTACAATTCAATTAACAGCTACAACATGGACAAGAACTGTTGTTTTTGATAACTGTGAATTACCAAACGGAAACATTTTAGATGGAACTATAATTGTGAGTGGTAGCTTAAACTTTGACACACCATCACATACTATAAGTTATAGTTTTGTAGATTTCCATCATAATAACATCTTGATTGAAGGGAACAGAACTGTTGTTAGAACATTTCAAGGTACAACTCAATTAAATGTACCTCATCCTGTGGCAAACATGTCTATTGATATGACTATAACTTTCCCTAACGGAAATTCTTATCACAGAGTTGGAAACAGAGTTAGAGAAATGATTGAAGGTTTTGGAACACCTATGGTTTGGTCAGATAATATATTTTCTATTACCGGAAGTTGGACCACTACATTCCCGGCAGGAACAAGTACCTCAACCATCACTGCTCCATTAAGAGTTAGAGCAAATTGTCCTTTTATTGTTAGAGGTATAGTAACCACTGTAAGAAATGAAAATACAGTTGTTTTAGATTATGGAAACGGAGAATGTGACAATCAAGCTACTTTAACTATTAATGGCACTACAACAACCATTACTTTAGGAAATTAAACTTTGAACATTGTTATAAAAGGCAAAAACTTCTCTTGTTTAATAGCAAGAGGAGTTTTTTTATGATTTATTGGCCAATTGTCCACAAGCCGCATCAATATCTTTTCCTCTGCTTCGGCGTACTTTGGCAACAATATCATTTTGTTCCAAAGCTTTAATATAATTAGCAATTGCTTCATCAGATGCTTGTTGAAAACTTGCCTGACGGTAGTCAGGTCCGCCATCATCAATGGGGTTGTATTCGATTAAATTGACTTTACAGGGAACTTGTTTGCAGAATTTAACCAAGGCGTCAATGGAAGCTTTATCATCGTTAATTCCTTTCCATACTACATATTCATAGGTAACTTTACTTTTGGTTTTTTGATACCAATACTGTAATGCTTCTTTCAATTCGGGCAATTGAAAGTTTTTGGTAAAAGGCATAATGTTGTTTCTAGTTTCTTCAATAGCCGAATGTAATGAAACAGCTAATTTGAATTTGACCTCATCATCCGCCATTTTTTTTATCATTTTTGAAACTCCCGATGTGGAAACCGTAATGCGCTTGGGCGACATGCCTAAACCTTCTTCAGATGTAATCATGTCAATGGCTTTCATCACATTATTGTAATTCATCAATGGTTCGCCCATGCCCATAAAAACGATATTGGACAAAGGTCGATTAAAATACAAACGGCTTTCTTTATCAATGGCAACCACTTGGTCATATATTTCACCTGGTTCCAAATTTCGCATCCGTTTCAATCGTGCTGTGGCACAAAAATTACAATCCAAACTACAACCCACTTGACTAGAAACACAGGCAGTAGTTCTGGTATTGGTTGGGATTAAAACACTTTCGACAACCAATCCATCGTGCAAACGAACCGCATTTTTTACTGTTCCGTCTTGACTTCGTTGCATCATATCCACTTTGATATGATTAATCACAAAATTGTTTTCGAGCATGGCGCGTGTTTCTTTGGAAACATTGGTCATTTCGTCAAAGTTATGAGAAGCTTTGCTCCACAACCATTCATACACTTGATTCCCACGAAACGCTTTGTCGCCATTGGCTACAAAAAAATCACGCAATTGTGCTTTGGATAAACTTCGAATATCTTTTTTCTCGATTTCCATGGCGCAAAGGTAATGAGTATTCTGAATATTTTTTATAACTTTGTTTTTCAAAACTTTGCAAAAATGGGACTTCCTGAATTAAAAAATAAAATCCAACAACAAGTTGAAAGTGCAGATGAAAAAATTCTAAAGATTGTTTCTTCTGTTTTTGATAACTATTATAATGATGAAGGAACAACAGACGTTATTATTAATGAGCTACTTGAAATTAGTGAAAATGACTATAAAGAAGGATTAACCGAACCTTATACGAAGATTTTAAAAGAAAGTAAAGCCATTTATTTCGGAAAATGACACTAATTTGGACTCTACTTGCAAAAAAATCATATAACAAAAACATTGAATTCATTTTAGAACTTTGGAATATTAAAATCGCTCAGGATTTTATATTAGAAGTTGAAAGAACAATGAATATCATTGAAAACAATCCAATTTGTTTTGAGAAATGGGAATTTAATCCCGATTTTAGAAAAGGTTATATTCACGAAAATGTGAGTTTCTTTTACAAAGTTAAGCCAACAGAAATTGTAGTTTATTTATTTTGGAATAACCTTCAAAATCCTAAAAAATTAAAAAAAATACTTTTAAATTCAAAATAAAAAAATGAACTTCATTTCCGACGAATTAGACACTTATGTAACCAATCATTCCGAAAATGAACCCGAATTATTGGCGCAATTGAATAAAGAAACCCATCAAAAAATTTTGCAACCACGCATGTTGAGTGGTCATTTTCAAGGCAGGGTTTTGAGTATGCTTTCAAAAATTATTCATCCGAACAACATATTAGAAATTGGAACCTACACGGGATATGCCACACTATGTCTTGCAGAAGGTTTAGCCGAAAATGGCACTATTGATACTATTGATATTGAAGAAGAATTAGTAGATTTTCAACGCAACTATTTTAACAAAAGTCCTTGGGCTACCCAAATTAATCAACATCTTGGTGATGCTTTAGACATTATTCCGACCTTAAATAAAAAATACGATTTGGTTTTTATTGATGCCGATAAGGAAAACTACATCAACTATTTTAACTTGATAGTTCCAATGATGAATAAAGGAGGTATCATTCTTTCCGATAACGTTTTGTGGAGCGGAAAAGTTTTGGAAGAAGTAAAACCTGGCGATATTACCACCCAAATTTTATTGGAATACAATCAAATACTGAAAAATGACACTAGAGTAGAAACTGTTTTGTTGCCTATTCGAGATGGTTTGACGGTTTCAAGAGTGAAGTAAAAGTACGCACTTCGACTGCCTGTCTGCCGACAGGTAGACGCTCAGTGTGACAGTATGTATTTCATATATAATTTATAGCAAATAAATCCAAAAAAAGCTCCAAAAACATACCCTGTTACAATATCGGTTGGGAAATGCAATCCCAGATAAATTCTGCTGTAAGCAAAGATTAAAGGAAACAGAAACAACAAATAGCTGTGTTTGTAGTATTTCTTCAAAATCATAAAAGCAAAAACGGTTGTTGCCATTGAGTTTGTGGCATGACCCGAAAAGAAACTGAAGGAACTACTAGACTTTACAATTCTGATAATTCCCTTTATTTCGTCATCATTACAAGGACGTAAACGATGGAAACCATTTTTAAAAAGATTGGCCGTTTGGTCGCAAAGAAGTATTAAAACTGCAGTGAAAAGTATGTAGTATCCAAAGTTTTTCCACCCTAATTTCTTTTGTAAAAGATAGAAAATTACTAAAAACAGCGGTGTCCAATACACTTGTTTTGTTATGATTAACCATAATCCATCAAAGCGTTCTGACCCTAATCCGTTGAGAAAAACTAAAAGCTCTTTGTCTAAATGGATGATTTTTTCGAGCATTACAACTGTCTTTTTATTGGACCTGTCAAATCTTCGATATCTTGAGTAGCTTTTTGAACTGGATTAGTCAAATTCGAGTCCAAACCTTCTTTCACCTTGTCTACTTCAGAGGTAAAAGAAGACGTTAAATCTTTGAGTGATGTGTCAATTCCATTGGCATCTGCTCCTTTTTGAATTTCAGATTTTATTTCGTTGGTTGCATTTTTCAATTGAGCCATTACTTTTCCCAAAGTTCTTGCAATTTCAGGAATCTTATCTGAACCGAAAAGCATCAACGCTATGAAAATGATAAATAGTAATTCGCCACCGCCAATTCCAAACATAGTAATAAGTTGCTAAATTTAAAGTTGTAAAGTTACAAAGTTCTTCTAATCAAATTTTGATTTTTCTATTGTTTTTGGCCAAGAATTATTGGAAGTATCAATGTCGGCTGTTTCTAACTTTGGATCGATTTGAATTTTAGCAATGGCTTTTTTAGTAGCAAAAGTTCTGCTTACTTCTTGATCATTCTTTCTCCAAATTTGAGCGGGAAAATAATGATTCTCTGTAGTACCATCTTCAAAAGTTAGTTCGACAATTATTGGCATTACCAATCCACCAGGTTTATCAAAAGTAACTTGATAAAAGTACTTTGGCTCATTTAATTTTGCCTTTTCTTCTGGCGTAAAATTTTGATTAACATACTCATCTAAAGCTTTATAATCAACTATTTTAAATGGCTTATTCATCTCTGATTTATAATCTTCACTTCCTTCGGCAACCATATAAACCATAGCACCTAGTTTTGTATCACGACGACGTCTTGTCTTCATAAATTCGGCTACTTCTTTGGTAGGATCGCTACTTACAAAATATTTCTTCACTTCCTTTATCCCAATATCATTATAATCTGTAGTGTAAAACCACCCTCTCCAAAACCAATCTAAATCGACAGCTGATGCATCTTCCATTGTTCTAAAAAAATCTTCTGGTGTAGGGTGTTTGAATTTCCAACGATTGGCATAGGTTTTAAATGCATAGTCAAATAACTCATGTCCCATTATGGTTTCACGCAGAATATTTAATGCCGTTGCAGGTTTACCGTATGCATTGTTGCCAAATTGACGAATACTTTCCGAGTTGGTCATAATAGGTTCTAATCCTCTTTGATCGCCACTCATATAAGGAACAATATTTTTTGCTGGTCCGCGACGTAATGGAAAATTGGGATCAAAAGATTTCTCAGCTAAATATTCTAAAAAACTATTCAATCCTTCATCCATCCATGTCCACTGGCGCTCATCTGAATTGACAATCATAGGAAAATAATTGTGCCCTATTTCGTGGCAAATCACACCCAACATTCCGTATTTTGTTTGGTCAGTATATTTCCCGTTTTCATCAGGACGTCCATAGTTCCAACAAATCATTGGGTATTCCATTCCTTGATCTCTAGCATTAATAGAAATGGCTTTTGGATAAGGATAGTCAAATGTATAACTGGAATAGCTTTTTAAAGTGTGCGCCACAATTCGTGTTGAGTATTCTTCCCAAAGCGGATTTCCTTCTTTCGGATACAAAGAAATTGCCATTGCTGTAGTATTCCCGGTTTTAACAGCCATCGCATCATAAATAAATTTTCGTGAAGTAGAAATACCAAAATCACGGACATTTTCTGCTTTGAATTTCCATGTCTTTTTAGCTGTTGAAAATCCTTTTTCTCTTGCTTCGGCTTCCGCCTGAGTGGCTACAATTACAGGTTTATCAAATGATTTTTCGGCTAATTGATAACGTTGTAACTGTTCGGTAGTAAAAACTTCGCTTCTATTTAATAATGTTCCTGTTGCTTCTAAAATATGATCGGCTGGAACGGTAATATTTACTTCAAAATTTCCAAAAGGCAAAGCGAATTCTCCTGCACCCCAAAACTGCATATTTTGCCAACCTTCAACATCATTATAAACTGCCATTCGTGGATAAAACTGTGCCAAAACATAAAGATTATTACCGTCTTTGTCAAAATGTTCATAGCCCGAACGTCCACCATCAATCGTATAATTGTTTATGTTATACCACCATTTTATGGAGAAAGATATCTTTTCGCCGTGTTTTAGTAATTTAGGTAATTCTAATCTCATCATGGTTTGATTGACAGTATACTGCATCATTTTTCCCTGGGAATCTTTTACATAGTCAATTTTAAATCCTCCATCAAAATCTTCTTCCAAATATTTTCTGGAAAAAGCTTGAGTAGAAAAGGCAGGATCTGTTTTATTACTTTCTACTAAAGGAGAATTTGAATTTCTCGCTTTTTCGTTTTGATCCAATTGAATCCATAAATAATCCAATGCCTCTTTAGCATTGTTAGTATACGTTATAGTTTCTATGCCATATAACTTTTGGTTTTTATCATCCAGTTCTATATCCATTTTATAATCCGCTTGTTGCTGATAATATTCAGGACCTGGCGCACCAGATGCAGTTCGATACATGTTGGGCGTTGCCAATAAATCATACATCTGTTTGAATTTATCTGGATTTCTATATTCTGAACTTTGCTTTTTTGATGTTTCTTGTGATTGAGATACACTAGTTGCAATCACAAATAAAAAAGATAAAATAGTAGTTGTATGTTTCATAGACTTTATATATTGACGGTAAAAGTAAAATTATTTTAATTGTTGAAATATAATGAAAATTATTTTAACATTCCTTTAGTTGTTTCACTCGATAACAGCAAACTTTTTTTAGTTCCATTGTTGTTAAATTGTATAATATTTTGTTGTTCTGGATGAATTTCTGTAAGAATAGAATTTTCAATTGCTAGGGAATTAATTTTTGATACATCCTTGATGTTTAAATAACAAATAAAAACATTGTCTTCTACCTCATCACTCAAATAATTCATATCTTGTGGCTTTCCGTTTACCGTCAATTTGAAATTTTCTGAGAGGTATTTTTTCATTAAAACAATATCCTCTGGAGTTTCTTTCTCAGTGCCAAGAAAAGTGTTTTTATGGTATTGATTTTTTAAAGCATCATTCAAATCATCAACGAAAATTCGTGTAGTGATTTGAATCATTTTCTTCTCAGCCACATAATTAATTTGATAAATGGCAGTATAAAATCTATGCAAACCCATGGCTGTACTAAGGAAGAAAATAAAAAGTAAAAATGTAATTTTAATGGTTTTGATCATTACTACTGATTAAGTCAATTTATTTCTTTTGTGCTTTTATTTTTTCAAATTCGCTATTTTTAGAAATCAAAAAGTCCATAATTTCAAAATCTGATTTGGATTTAAAAGAATTCAAATCTATTGGGTCTTTTTCACAATACAATAAAAACAAACGTATTTCTTCGTCTTTAAGATGTAATGTTTTTTTATAAAATCCATAATTAATTTTTTGCATCACTATTTCTGTAAAAGGCATCTCATCTTCGCCATCACTATTTGATTTTTTATTTATTAACTTCAAAACATCTTTATACAATCTGACAAAATTTACCCCATTTACAATTGATCCATTGTAAATATTGGGGTTTATAGGAGAGGATTGATTATCATCAAAATATTGCTTATCCACAATTTTTTGAGAGTTAGCTATTTTTGGTTTTAACTTTTTATTACTTACAACAACTTCCTGTAGTTTGTTCACAAATGCATCCAATTCTATCGTTAAAACTTTTTGACTCATTTGATTTTTTGAAAGCACTATTTTTTTTGATTTAAATGATAAACTAGAAAAAAACAAGGTGTCATTGGGTTGCGCTTTTAATTCGAAAACACCATCGGTGTCGACAGCAGTTCCTTTATTAGCATTAATATTAAAGACTACCACATTGTCAACTTTTATGGAATCGTTTACTACTTGACCATGCAAAATTTTGCGCGAATCTATTTGGGCAAATGACAGCTGAAAAGCTAAAGAGGCAAAAAATAGGATAGTTGTTTTTTTCATTTATCGTTGAAATAAAACCAAATTTAATCGTAACTCTAAAATTAGTCTTTTTTTGTTAGTAATTCCAAGTATTTTGTCGCTAATTCCGCAAAAATAAATTTTGCCATTGATTTATTCTTTGAATTGATTTCATTAACTAGTCTTGGTTCTTCAATGGCATAATACCAAAATCCTTTTACATATTCTTGAGGTATTTTTAAATTGTTGGTGAAATATTCTGGGTCGAATTGGTATTCTATTTTTTTCAATAGCATTTCTTTTTTCTCTACTTCAAGTTCTTTTTTCAGCATTGCAGTTCTGCCAGAAATGGCGTTTATCAGACCGTCAACGCTCATTCCTCCTAACGGAATTAATAAAGGACTATACCAGTGAAGCTCTCCAGCGGCTCGCAATTTTCGTTCAGCTGGAGTATATTTTTTAGCAGGTTTATCTAAAATTCCAAGCGAAACAGCATTGATATTTTTATATTCTTTTATTTCTACTTCATCCAGCGCAATCACTTTTGGATTTAGTGATGAAACAAAAAGGGATTTAGCCAAATCCGATTCTTGTATGATAACTTTCTTGGTTTCTATTTGTATACTAGAAAATTGGATGGTATCGCCAACTTTAACAAACATGGAATAGTCTCCGTTAACTGACACTGTTGTCGTTTCAGAGCGAAGATTGGTAACATTAACATCGCTTAAGTTTTTTATTGAGCAAACTAATTTCCCTTTCAAAAAAACTAATTCCGTTGATTGAGCAAACCCAAAAATTGGAAAACAAAAAAACAAGAATAGGATTTGAAATTTCATTGATACAAAATTAAATATCTTATAACCTCAAAAATGTATAAAATTTTAATGACAGCGTTGTAAAATTATGTTAAATAAATTTCGTAAAAACAGTACATTTGGTCAAAGAATAATGTCAAAATGAAAAAACTAATTATTGCCAGCACCTCAACCCTTCATGGTGGAAACTATTTAGAATATTTAGTACCCACTTTGGAAATCCATTTTAAAGATTGTAAAGAAATACTATTTATTCCTTATGCTCGTCCGGGAGGAATATCGCATGATGATTATACGGCAATTGTTCGTTTGGCTTTCGCCAAAATTAATAAAACGGTAAAAGGGTTGCACGATTTTGAAAACCCAATTCATGCTATTGAAAATGCGCAAGGAATTTTTACTGGTGGTGGCAACACATTTTTATTAGTAACTCAGTTGTATGAAAATAATGTTATGGAAATTTTGGACAAAGTGGTTGAAAACGGAACACCTTACTTAGGTTCGAGTGCAGGAAGTAATATTACAGGATTAACCATGCAAACCACCAATGACATGCCCATTATTTATCCTCCGAGTTTTAAAACGTTGGGCTTACTACCTTTCAATTTAAATCCGCATTATCTTGATGCTGACTTGCAAAGCAAACACATGGGAGAAACCCGCGAAACGAGAATAAAAGAATTTCATGCTTTTAACACTATTCCAGTTGTAGGATTGCGCGAAGGAAGTTGGCTGCAAGTTACTGGCGAAAAAATAATCCTAAAAGGAAATTTAACCGCTAGAGTTTTCAAACAAAATAATACTCCAATAGAAGTAGAACCCGAAACGGATTTGGCTTTTTTAGGAAAATAAAAAAACCTCAAACTTTCATTTGAGGTTTAGAGCGGAAGACGAGGCTCGAACTCGCGACAACCAGCTTGGAAGGCTGGAGCTCTACCAACTGAGCTACTTCCGCAATTTGTGAGTGCAAATATAAAGAATAACTTTCCTTTGATGCAAATTTTTTTTGGGAAAATATTATTTGAAAACTTTCGGAATTATAAAATAAACTAAACCATTAAGTTGAGTAGAACCTAAGAAACTAATTTAGCTAAGATTTCTTTTTTAGCAGAAGGATGATAAATAAACAAACAAGATTTATCTTTAATCACATCAATTATTTTACTATTCAGTTCTACTGGAACAGCAGGACATCCTTGACTTCTTCCTAATCTTTTGTTTTGTTTGATAAATGACTCAGAAACATAGTCAGCGCCATGAACTACAACTGCTCTTTCTCTAGCTTTATCATTCAAACCTTTTTCAAGACCGTCAAGCTTTAAAGATTTACCGTGTTTACCATTATAAATTTCAGCTGTAGCATAAAAACCAATACTACTTTGGTAAGACTCTGCTCTGTTTGAAAATTCTTTAGCAAATTCTTCGCCTGTATTTCTTCCATGAGCCACTAATGTTTGAAACAAAACGGTGTTTTTTTCTAAATCAATCACCCACATTCTTTTAGTATTTGAAGACAAACTAAAATCGACAAGTGTTAAAATATTTTTTTTAATTAGCCCTTTTTCTTTAAGAATATAAAATCCATCCAAAGCAAGGGTAAAGCTTTCAAAACTTGGCAATGCAAAAGAATTGGCATCTAATTGATTGTAAATAGATACATTTTTTGAAACTGATTTAGCTTCTACAACAATACTATTTTTTTTGGAGTTTTCGTTGCTTGGTAAATTCGTAAACGACATCAGCAAAAGAACAAAAAACAAAGGGAATAACTTATAATTCATTGAATGTAAATAGGTTTATAATTAGATTTGGTTAGGGCAAATATATATTATCAATTATCTAAAAAAAAATATTATTGTTTTTTTTAAGTAAATTTTAATTATTCCTCCTCCATTAAAATTTTTCTAATTTTATGTGTGGACTTGTATATATCAATTATTTAACTATTTTTGTAGTCCCTAATCCACTACTAAATGCGCAAGTATTCGTACTTTTTTTTTATAGTTATTGTACTATTTACAAGTTTTGTTTATAGTCAAAAAAAAACTCTTCAAGCGATACGGATTGATAGTAAAATAATCATTGACGGAAAGTTTGATGAGTCTGCATGGCAAAATGCTCCCGTGGCAAAAAACTTTGTTGAAATATTTCCAGACAACGGAAAACCCATACCAGAGAATAAAGATACCGAAGTTAAAATTGTCTATACTGATGAAGCTGTTTATGTAGCTGCTCTTCTTCATGATGATGACCCCAGTAAAATTATGTCCGAGTTTACTTTGCGTGATGATTTTGCAACGGCTGATCACTTTGGTGTTTTTTTTAACGGTTACAATGATGGTCAACAAGAATTTCGTTTTTTTGTTAGTGCTGCAGGTGTTCAACAAGACTGTATCTATACTGAGAATACTGATGAAGATTTTACTTGGGACGCTATTTGGGAAAGTAAAGTTAGGATTACTGATAAAGGATGGGTTGTTGAAATGAAAATTCCTCTTGCTGCACTCCGCTTTCCTGAAGCTGAAAAACAAATTTGGGGTTTAAATTTTTACAGAGAGCCAAGACAAAGTAGAAGTCAAAATACTTGGAGTTTAATTAGTAACGAAATAAATAACGAAAGTATTCAAGCGGGAATTTTGGAAGGAATTGAAAATATTAAAACCCCAACTCGATTATTTTTAATCCCATATGCTTCCACTTATTTGACTGGAAATGCTACTCAAAAAACAACTGGCGAAGTTCGAGGCGGGTTGGACATAAAGTATGGTTTAAGCGATGCTTTTACGCTTGATGCAATTTTAGTGCCTGATTTTGGTCAAGTGCGGTTTGATAATGTAGTTTTAAATCTAACAGCTTTTGAACAACAATTTACAGAGAATAGACCATTTTTTACAGAGGGTACAGATTTGTTTAATAAAGGAAACCTATTTTACTCCAGGCGAATTGGCGAAGTCCCTTTTTATGAAGTGGCTGATAACGAAACCGTCCTTGATAATCCTGGTGCTATAAGGTTAATTAATGCTGCCAAGGTTTCGGGGAGAACTAAAAGCGGATTAGGTGTTGGAGTTTTGAATGCAGTAACAGAAAATACATCTGTGACCATCAGAAACGAAGATACTGGTGAAACTAGAACCATGCAAATCGCGCCAGTTTCAAATTACAATATCACAGTGCTGGATCAACGATTTAGAAAAAATTCTTCAATAGCTTTTGTTAACACCAACGTGATTCGGAATGGTAGTTTTAGAGATGCTAATGTTTCGGGCTTAGTTTGGGACTTAAACACAAGGTCAAATTCATATAATATATCGGGAGATTTTAAATACAGCTATGTAAACGAAGAACCAAATCTTGAAGATAAACAAGGAATTAGTTCTTATTTCAATTTTGGGAAAACAAAAGGGAAATACAGGTTTAGTACTGGTGGTGTTTATGTGTCTCAAGATTATGATATCAACGACTTAGGAATTAATTTTCAAACCCATTATCATGGACTTTATCTCAATCAAAGCTATAGAATTTTAAATCCAACTAAACTTTTCAATTCCTTTAGTGTCAATTTTAATAATTATCTTGAATTTGACAATAGAACAGGAATGTTGCAACAATTCAACATAAGAAGCGGGGTAGATCTTACTACAAAAAAAAATGATTATTTTGGTTTTGGCCTAAGAGCAAGACCGGTATCGGTTGCCGATTTTTACGAACCGCGTTCTATTAACGAAGAAAAATTTGTAATGTACCCGGGAAGAATAGGCGGTTTTATTTATTTTTCATCCAACTTTAATAGAAAATTTGCAATTGATTTAAATCCTTTTGTGACCAAATTTTTTGACCAAGGATGGCTCAATTATGGCTTTACAATAAATCCTCGATATAGATTTAGTGATAAATTTTCATTGGTTTATAATTTTTATTATGACCGAATCAATAACGATGTTGGCTGGATTGCCTTTGACGAAAATGATAATACTATTTTTGCCCGTAGAAAAAGAATAACAATTGAAAACACTATACAAGGTAAATTCTCAGTGAATGAAACTATGAATTTTAACCTTAACCTACGTCATTACTGGTCTTATGCGGTTAATAATGATATATTAACTTTGCAGGATGATGGAAGTTTATTACCTAATAATGATTTTACAACCAACAGAAATAGAAATTTAAATTTATGGAATTTAGACTTTTCCTATGTGTGGTGGTTTACTCCGGGTAGTCAAGTTACTGTCCTTTACAGAAATAATTCTCAGCTATTTAGCAGGGATTTTTCAAGAGAATTCGGCTCCAATTTTAATGATGCTATCAATTCAGAGAACCTGAACCATATTTTCTCCATCAGCGTGCGTTATTTTATTGACTACAACTCGATCAAAAATTCAAGACTTTCCAAAACTTTTACCAAACCTAAGGAGAAAGTCCATTTCTAAAACTAAATATAAGCCGTACCTTTGTTCAAAATAATTCCTGATGAACAAGAAAGTAATTCTAATGATTTTAGACGGTTGGGGAAAATCTCCTGACCCAAAAGTTTCTGCCATTGATAATGCTAATGTTCCTTTTATAAAAGGGCTCTACACTCAATATCCCAACGCACAACTACGAACTGATGGACTTAACGTAGGTTTACCCGAAGGTCAAATGGGCAACTCTGAAGTGGGTCACATGAATCTAGGTGCCGGAAGAATAGTCTATCAGGATTTGGCTAAAATCAATTTGGCGGTTGCCCAGAAAACCATGAGCCAGGAACAACCCTTAATTGACGCTTTTAATTATGCTAAAACCAATAACAAAGCAGTACATTTTTTGGGTTTGGTTTCTGATGGTGGCGTGCATTCGCATACGTCGCATTTGCGCAGTTTGATAGATGCTTCACAAGATTTTGGTTTAGAGAAGGTATTTGTCCACGCTTTTACGGATGGTCGTGATGTAGACCCAAAATCGGGGAAAGCGTATATTCAAGATTTAGAAAACTATATTCAAAATACTTCGGTTAAAATTGCCTCAGTTATTGGTCGGTATTATGCCATGGACAGAGACAAACGCTGGGAACGCGTTAAGTTAGCTTATGATTTAGTTGTAACTGGTGTTGGAAAGCACACAACTAGTTTAGTAGAAAGCATCACTCAAAGTTATAATGACAATGTTACTGATGAGTTTATTCATCCGTTAACAGCAGTTGATGCTAATGACAAACCCATTGCTACCATTCAAAATGACGATGTGGTGATTTTCTTCAACTTTAGAACCGATAGAGGAAGAGAATTGACCGAAGCTCTGTCGCAAAAAGATTTCCACGAATTCAACATGCACAAACTGAATTTGTACTACGTGACGATGACCAATTATGATGATACCTATCAAAACGTACACGTTATTTATGACAAAGACAACATTACCGAAACCCTTGGTGAAGTTTTGGAAAAAAACAACAAAACACAGATTCGTATTGCTGAAACTGAAAAATACCCACACGTTACTTTCTTTTTTTCCGGCGGAAGAGAACAACCTTTTCAGGGTGAAACCCGAATTTTAAGAAATTCTCCAAAAGTAGCCACTTACGATTTGCAACCCGAAATGAGCGCCTATGAACTCAAAGACGCGCTGCTTCCCGAACTTAAAGAAGGGAAAGTAGATTTTGTTTGCCTCAACTTTGCCAATGGCGATATGGTGGGACACACCGGCATTATGGCAGCCGCTATCAAAGCGTGTGAAGCCGTTGATGCTTGTGTAAAAGCAGTAGTTGAAGCAGCTTTGGAAAACAATTACACCACCATCATCATTGCCGACCATGGCAATTGTGAAACGATGATTAATCCCGATGGTTCTCCAAATACAGCGCACACCACCAACCCAGTGCCAATTATTTTGGTAGACAAAGACCACCTGCCGGTGCGCGATGGTGTTTTGGGCGACTTAGCGCCTACCATCCTTGAACTGATGGGAATTGAAAAACCTGCTGTGATGACGGGACATTCTTTATTAGTACGATTATAAAAAAAGCACTCGACTGCCTATTTGCCGAGAAGTTGACGCTCGGAGAATGTCATTACGTTAAGCACTAACTTGTCATTGCTTCGCCAGCATGCCTGTCGGCAGAAAGTTACGCGCCTAGTTGTCATTCCGTAGGAATCTCATTAGTTGTTATGTTATGTGATTTGCCTGCCTGACGGCAGTTAGGGTAGCGCAAAGTTTTACGCAAAGTACGCAATGGTTTTTTGCCACGGATTTCGCGGATTAAAGGGATTTTTTTTGGCTACTAAGTCAGGATGCTTCGCAGAGGGGGAAGGAATTGTGAGCGGGGGAGTTTTTTATTTAATCAACAAATATTTCTTTCAATATTTGTTTAACTTGTATAGTTTCTTTTGGCGATAACTTACTTATTGTTTTTATAATTCTAGTTTTATCAATTGTTCTTATCTGATCTAATACAACCCAACCTGTAACTTCCTTATTTTTAAGCTCTAAACGAGTTGGGTAAAATTTTGAAGTATTGGTAATTGGCGCTATAACTACATTTTGTAAATGTTTATTCATTTCATTTGGAGAAATAACTGCACAAGGTCTGATTTTTTTCATTTCACTTCCTATGCTAGGATCAAGATTTACAAGTATAATTTCATATTGTTTTATTTCCATTCTTCTAAAGATTCATCGCAAAAAACATCATCTATCAAAAGTTGATCGTCTCCATTTTTATGCATTTGCATAAAAGCTTGTTCCCAATTTTTTCTTGGCTCTGTTTTCGCTTTTATTACTATTTGTGTTTTTTCCAAAATTAATTCTACTTTATCACTAATGTTATATTGTTCCAAGATGGTTTTTGAAAATCTAATTCCCTTAGAGTTTCCTATGTTGATTACTGATAATTCCATTTTTTGATTTTATTTAAAGTAGCTACAAAGTAATAACATTATTTGTTTCGAAACAATAATTTTACCTTTTTTATTGCATAAGGTTGCAAATCGGTTATCTGGAGTTGAAAAAAATCGAGCCGACTGAGACGGGTTTTGCAAATCCACGCCATTAGGTGTTTTGGGCGACCTTGCTCCTACTATCCTTGAACTGACGGGAGTAGAAAAACCCGCTGTAATGACAGGGTATTCTTTATTGGTACGATGACAAAAAAAACCATCGACTGCCTGTTTGCCGTGAGGTTGAAGCTCGGGCAAAGTTTTACGCAAAGTACGCATGATTTTTTGCCACGGATTAAACGGATTAAACGGATTTTTTGTTTTGATACTTTAACCGCAAACCTGCCTGACGGCAGACAGGTTCGAGCAGAGCTCTCGTGTCCGTAGGAATCGCATTAGATGTTATGTTATGTGATTTGCCTGCCTGTTGGCAGAAAGTTACGCGCCCAGTTGTCATTCCGTAGGAATCTCATTAGTTGTTATGTTATGCCGTTTCCACTAATGACTTTGCCATTTCCATTAATGGATTTGCCATTTCCATTGATGACTTTGGCATTTCAACTAATGACTTTGCCATTTCCATTGATGGATTTGCCATTTCCACTAATGACTTTGGCATTTCCATTAATGATTTTGCCATTTCCAATGATGACTTTGCCATTTCCAATGATGGATTTGCCATTTCCAATAATGACTTTGTCATTTCCACTAATGACTTTGCCATTTCCAATGATGGATTTGCCATTTCCAATGATGACTTTGGCATTTCCACTAATGGATTTGCCATTTCCATTAATGACTTTGCCATTTCCACTAATGACTTTGCCATTTCCAATGATGGATTTGGCATTTTTTCTTAATAATTTACTACTATGAGGCGGTTTTTTTTTACAACATAATTCTATATCTTTGAACCTCAAACTAGTTAATTATGAAAAAACTCTACACACTTTTGGTTATTGCGCTTATTGGATTTGTTGGAAACGCACAGATTGTAAACATTCCTGATGCGAATTTTAAAGCGAAGTTATTGCAAGCAAGCCCAACGAACCAAATTGCATCAACACAAACACCAAATGCTTCTGGACAGGTTACAACCTATTCAAAAATTGACACCAACAACGATGGGGAAATACAAGTGAGCGAAGCATTAGCTATAAAATGGTTAAATGTGCAATCTAGCTCTATTGCCGATTTGACGGGAATAGAAAGTTTTATGAATTTGCAATTTTTAAAATGTGATTTTAATCAACTTACCAGTGTAAATATAAGTGGCTTAACTATTCTTAAAATTTTAGATTGCTCTGAAAATCAACTTACAGATTTAAACGTGAGTGGCTTAACTAATCTTCAAGATTTAGATTGTGATAATAATGAACTTCCAAGTTTAGACTTAAGTGGCTTGACTAATCTTGAAAATTTGCATTGTGGTGGTAATGGACTTACAAGTTTAAATGTGAGTGGATTATCTAATCTTCAATATTTAGTTTGTA
>Ga0208853_1000041_pt1 | contig 33410 bp, 25 predicted proteins | sample LakMenEpi03Oct11_FD_150667 | JGI IMG/M metagenome (GOLD analysis project Ga0208853, IMG submission 150667) | Freshwater microbial communities from Lake Mendota, WI - 03OCT2011 deep hole epilimnion (SPAdes) | ecosystem: Environmental > Aquatic > Freshwater > Lake > Epilimnion/Euphotic zone ... | reverse complement strand
TGTTTCTGAAGAAGTGCGCGACCGCCTCACACGATTAGGTATTACAGATATCCAGATGGGTATTAAAGACAAAGGTGCCGCATTGTCAGCATATCTGCGGCAACATACTATACCCCCATCAGCAGTACTTTATATGGGTGATGACATGCCAGACCTGCCGGCATTACGATTGGTTGGAACACCCTGTTGTCCGGCCGACGCCGCCCCTGAAATCAAACAAGTATCAGTATATATATCTCCTCTTGCTGGTGGTGCAGGTTGTGTTCGTGATGTGCTGGAGAAGGTATTAAAACTGAGGGGCGACTGGGGAGAAGATCCTGCTGTATCCTCTCTTTAATTGATAGCTATCTATAACGCTCATTAATCCGAATACGATAAACTTGGGTGCATTCTTAAGATTGGTACGCTGGCAAAATCTACTATTCATTGTAATCACACAGTGTTGCTATGAATATGGCATTTACCTGCCTATTTATAAAACCCATGACCTTACACAATTTATTTTACTAGTTATCGCGTCTGTATTGATCGCAGCGGCGGGATATATCATCAACGATTATTTTGATCTGAATATTGACCAGATCAATAAGCCGGATAAAGTAGTAGTGAACCATGGTGTCAGTCGGCGCTGGGCTATTTTCTGGCATATGCTACTCAGTTTGTTGGGTTTCTTTTGCACCGTTCTTGCTCTTTCACCTTTTCACTTTTGGTACCTGATTTTTGCCAACCTGATTTGTATCGTTTTGTTGTGGTTGTATTCTACCAATTTTAAAAGGCAGTTATTGATCGGGAATATCGTTATATCCTTACTGACCAGTTGGGTGATTCTAATTATATTCTTTTCTAAATCGCCGATATCTTTACAAGCTGTTACATCACCTGATCAGGCGGCCATACGCCTGTTTCGACTGACCATGCTATATGCAGCTTTTGCTTTTGTCATTTCATTGATCAGGGAAGTGCTGAAAGATATGGAAGATCGCATGGGAGATCAGCAGTATGGTTGCCGAACCATGCCAATTGTTTGGGGGCTTCAGGCTTCAAGGGTTTTTATATATGTTTGGATCATTGTTCTGGCGGGAACATTGTTGCTGCTGCAGGTGTATGTAGTAGCTTATGGCTGGTGGCTCAGCATTGCCTATTGCTTGCTTCTGATTGTTCTTCCGCTGCTGCTAATTCTCCAACAACTTTCATCAGCTCAAACGCAGCCTGATTTTCATCGCCTGAGTAGTTGGATCAAATGGGTTATGTTGACCGGAATTTTTTCGATGTTATTTTTCGCCTATTATTTCTGATTTATGTCTATTCAGCTTCCCCGCATTATACTTGCTTCACAATCTCCCCGTCGTCGTCAACTACTTGAATGGGCAGAAGTGGATTTTTCCGTACACGTAATTCCTACCGATGAATCCTTCCCTCCCGAAATGCCCGTAGAGGAAGTGCCCATTTTTATAGCAAGAGAAAAAGCCCGGCAGGTGAACCTGAAGCACAATCCAGCTGCACTGCCGCTGCTTGCTGCTGATACCATCGTTGTGCTGGGTGACCGCATCATCGGAAAACCGTTAGATGCTGCAGATGCCGAAGCTATTCTTACCGATCTATCGGGGAAAACCCACCGCGTGATTACAGGGGTAGTGATTTTGCATGCAGCCGGTGAAATTGCTTTTTCAGATACGACGGAAGTAACCTTTCATTCCATCAGCGCCGAACAGATCAAACACTATGTTAGCCGTTACCAGCCATTTGATAAGGCAGGTGCTTACGCCATTCAGGAATGGATTGGCGTAGTTGGTATTCAATCCGTAAAAGGTGATTTCTATAATGTGATGGGACTTCCCGTGAGTAGGGTAGTAGAAGCACTTGCTAAGCTTTCCGGGCATTAAAAAATCAGGTATTTTTTCATTTCTTCCTCACCTTAATTTTCCTGCTTAAATCAGGAAGGTATGGAAGAAGAATTGCTGCAATACATATGGGAACACCAGCTGTTTAACCAGCATAGCCTGAAAACAGCCGGTGGTGAGGATGTACAAATTTTACAGCCAGGGAAATTAAACCGTCACCAGGGCCCCGATTTTTTTGGTGCCCTCATTCGGCTGGGCGATACCGTTTGGTGTGGCCAGGTTGAATTACATGGCAGATCATCTGACTGGCATCGACATCGACATACGGGTGATCCGCAGTATTCAAACGTCATATTGCATGTCGTATGGGAAGATGATGGACTGGTATATGATGACAACCAGGTTTTACTGCCCGCCCTTGAGTTGAAGGGTCGCGTGCCCATCCAACTCATTCATCGTTACCGGGAAATGATGGATCGCAATCAACCCATAGTTTGTCACTCATTTTTACCTGCATTACCACCGCCGGATTGGAGCCGGTGGAAAGAAAAGCTGCTGCTGCTGCGGCTGGAGAGAAAGACGCCCCGACTCAAGGAATGGCTGTCTTTAAACGGGGATGATTGGAACACTGTTTTTTGGTGGCTTTTTTTTGAGCACACGGGGGGTAAGGTAAATGGTGACTACTTTCTTTCGCTTGCGCGAAGTATCCCTTTGTCATCATTGCTAAAAAAGCAATTGTCTGCCATCGAATGGGAAGCGCTTCTTCTGGGTCAAGCCAATTTGTTACCGGTGTCTGCTACCGATGCCTATCTTAGGAAGTTAACCAAGGAGTACGAGTACTTGCGGTATAAATATCAGTTAACACCTCTTTCCCGAACACCTGCTTTTTTGCGCATGCGCCCAGCTTCATTTCCTACACTGCGCATTGCACAATTATCCACCTTGCTTTACAATCATCCACTATTTTTCAATGGACTCCTCTCTTCTTTTTCCTTGCATCAATGGCGTGAACAATGTATGGTGACTGCTGGCGATTATTGGGATACGCACTACAGGGCAGGAAAACTTTCACGGACCGTCAGAAAAGCAATCGGACAGCAAAAAGTAGATACGCTGGCTATCAATGTGCTGCTTCCTGTTTTTCATACTTACGCACAAAGCAGGGGGGATGAATCTTTGAAAAGGAAGGTGTTGGCAATATACTACCAGTTGCCGCCGGAGCATAATCGAATTACGCAACTATGGAACAATACAGGGATAAAAAATAGCTGCTCGGTTGATTCTCAGGCACTCACTGAACTCACGCATACTTTCTGCCAATCAAAAAACTGTTTGCATTGTGCCGTGGGTCAGCATATTTTCCAGCCGTCCATTAACCCCAGTTAAACTGCATGTCTAGTTCTATGTCGGGATGCAGGGAACGCTCTACCGGACAAGTACGTGCCGTTCTTTCCATTATTTCACGGGTTTTTTCGTCATCCGAAATCCCTGTAGGGAAGTGAACATGTGCCACCAGTTTTCCTATGCGCCGGGGATCTGACACCATGATTTTGGTAACATCTACCCGGGTTCCGTCTAACAAGATGCCCATGGTCTTCGCTTTAATGGCCATCGTTGTAACCATACATGTTCCGAGGGCTACAGCCACCAGATCGGTCGGGGAGAAGCGTTCCCCCTTCCCCTGGTTGTCGGTCGGGGCGTCGGTCTCTATCATTGTTCCGCTCTGCAGGTGAACTGCTTCTGTGCGGAGGTCACTTTTATAAATAATTTGTGAAGTCATAGACCTATTTTTATTATAAATTTACATGAAACTAAACTTTTCCCAGTGAGGCGGCTGCTCTTTTTTGTGGTGTTTTTATTCCCCTTCTTCCTTTCAGCACAAGACAGGACGCGGGAGGATGTTGCCGCAGAGAAAGCTCGCAAAAAACAGGAAAAGAAAGATAAGATCAATCAATTAATCCGGCAGGAAGAGGAGGGAGCACTGATTTATCAAAAGCAGCTCACCTATGGCTTGAATTTCCATACCGATGGCTGGAGTTTTTTCCTGGAGAAAGGCAAGTACAAGACCATTACCAAAACCAACCTCTGGTGGCTCTCTTTTGGCGAACGCCATCATCCGAAAGAGGAAAAAGTGCCAACCATTAGTTCTACGGGGGGCTTACTAATTGTGTCCAGTTATACTTTTGGTAAAATCAATAACTTTTATTCTCTCAACCTTGGCGTAGGCTCACAGCGCTTACTAGGCGGGAAGGGAAATAAGAATGGGGTAGCTGTATCACTTATCTACGGGGGTGCTTTCTCTGCCGGACTTTTGCGGCCCTATTACATTGAGGTATTGAACGCTTCAACCGCGAACCGCGAAACGATTAAATATACCGGCACCAATAAAACCACTTTTTTAAATCCCGGCAATATCCTGGGTCGGGGTGGTTTGTCAAAAGGCTGGGATGAGATCAAGTTTGTACCGGGTTTTCAGGCCAAGACCGCCCTTCGTTTTGATTATGGCAGGTACAATGAGATGGTTTCTGCCATCGAAATTGGACTGCATGCCTCCTATTATACACAAAATATGCCCATGGTATTGGATGTTCCAGAAAGGAAATTCTTTTTCAATGCCTATGCCGCTATCTGCTTTGGTAAAAGAAAGTAAGTATTTTTGCAGCCTGCCGGAATAAGCAGTTTGCACCGGCCCCTTCCTTATGGAAACAACACCTACTACCTCCTCTCCTGAAAAAGAAACTGTCAGAACGGGTAAGAAGCCCGGATGGCTGCGTGTGAAACTGCCAGTTGGAGAGAATTATAAGCATGTGCGCAGTCTCGTCGATATCCACCAGCTTCATACCATTTGCGAAAGTGGTAATTGTCCTAATATGGGCGAATGCTGGGGAGCCGGAACGGCAACCTTCATGATTCTGGGTAACACCTGTACCCGTAGTTGTGGATTTTGTTCGGTAGCGACTGGTCGTCCGGGCCCGGTTGATTGGGAAGAACCTCGACGTGTGGCCGAAGCCATCCGACTGATGAAAGTGAAACATGCCGTTATCACCAGTGTCGACAGAGACGAGTTACCTGATGGCGGATCGGTGATCTGGTATAACACCATTGAAGCAGTTAAAGGGTTGAATCCGGATACTACATTAGAAACCCTGATTCCCGATTTTAAGGGTAATGCTGATCAGATCAAAAGAATCATAACAGCCGCCCCCGAAGTGGTTAGTCATAACCTGGAAACAGTGGAACGGCTGACCCGGCAAGTAAGGGTTCAAGCGAAATATCACCGGAGTCTTGAAGTACTCCGTCAATTGAAACAGGGGGGCATGCGAACCAAAACTGGCATTATGCTGGGGTTGGGAGAAACAAAGGAAGAAGTGATACAAAGCATGCGCCACCTGGTAGAAGTGGGTTGTGATGTACTCACCCTCGGTCAATACCTACAGCCTACCAGCAAGCATTTGCCCGTGCATCGTTTCGTTCACCCGGATGAGTTTGCTGCATACAGGGAAATTGGGTATGAATTAGGCTTGGATTATGTTGAAAGCGGTCCACTGGTGCGTTCATCTTATCATAGTGAAAAGCACGTGATTTCGGGTTGGGGTCGTAACCAGTGGCATGCTGAAAAATCAGTATCGGCTACCATCGCCTCCTAACTATCAAACTATGAAGTCTCTTTCCCTGCTTACTGTTTTTTGTATTCTCGTTACATCTGCTTTTGGTCAGTGGAACTGGGTGCGTGTAGATAGTTTATATGGTGACCTGCCAACAGCTATGCAGGTTTTTTACACAGAGACACCCACAGATGGGAAACCCAATAAGGCTTATTATGTTAGTATTAATTTGAAAGATCGCTCCGTCGATTTTTCAACCATGGTTGGGAATGGGAAGCGTTATACACCTAAAGAATACCATCAGTTGGGGAATCAACCCTTGTTGGTCATCAATTGTACATTTTTTGAGTTTGTGAAAAATAGTAACCTGAATGTGGTGATGCGCGATGGAGAGTTACTTTCCTATCAGGTGCAAACTATTCCTGCCAAGGGCAGGGATAGTGGTTTGTATTACCATGTGCTGGGAAGTGCGATTGGTATCAATTCCCGCCGGCAGGCGGATGTGGCCTGGTTATATGTTGATTCTGCTTCCCGGTATCCGATGGCGACCCAGCAACCTGTGAATAGCTGGAAAGATTCGATTGCCCGACCAGCTGCCTCCTCTTTTTTAAACAGGGGCTCATTTCGCAAGTGGAAAATGGAGACGGCTGTGGGTGGTGGTCCGGTATTATTACAAGATAGCCACGTTCAAATCACTAATAATATTGAAAGAAAATTTGCCGGTGATGCCATTAAAGACAAGCATCCCCGCACAGCCATGGGCTATACTTCCGATGGCAGATTAATCTTATTGGTGGTTGAAGGAAGAAACCCGGGCAAAGCGGAAGGAGCTACCCTGGGCCATTTGGCTGCTATGTTTCAGCAATTAGGTTGTGCGGAAGCACTCAATCTGGACGGTGGGGGCAGCAGTTGCATGCTGGTAAATGGTAAAAACACCATACAGCCCAGTGATAAGGAAGGTCAGCGACCTGTACCAGCCGTTTTTATTGTTGGAAGGAAATAAAGTGGTTGACTTAACCGCCTCAATTTTTCATATCCCACACCAGGGCAGAAGCACCGAGTATAGCAGCATCTGATTCTTTCAGATGACTAACTAAAATCTTTACTTTATTCTGGAAAATCTGTATCAGGTTATTTTCCATGTGTTCCCGAACGGGTTTGAGCAACAGATCCCCCGACTTGGTTAGTCCACCGAATAGAATAATGGCTTCCGGACTTGAGAACATAACGAAATTGGCAAGTGCCATCCCAAGTATTTTGCCGGTGAAATCAAATATCTCTTTGGCAAGCACATCTCCTTTCATGGCTGCCTCATATACTTTTTTTGAATCCAAGCTTTCTATGGGAATGGATCTTAATAAACTGGGCTGATCATCTCTTGCCAAAAGTTCCTGTGCTGTAAGTACAACCCCGGTAGCGGAGGCATAGCTTTCTAGTGAGCCATGTTTGCCAGTGCCGGCATGATAACGCCCATCGGGAATGATGATGGTATGTCCTAATTCACCGGCAAAACCATCATGACCATATATCAGTTGTCCATTGGCAACAATTCCGCTTCCTACGCCTGTTCCTAAGGTGATCATGATAAAGTCTTTCATGTTTTTAGCCGCCCCATACATCATTTCGCCAATCGCAGCTGCATTGGCATCATTGGTAAGTATAACCGGCAAATGAAAAACATCCTTCATCATTTTCGTGAGGGGAATAATGCCCTTCCAGGGAAGATTGGGGGCATATTCAATGGTGCCGCTGTAATAATTGCCGTTGGGAGCACCTACCCCAATTCCAATGAAGCGGCCGATACCGCCTGCCTGTTCAATCAGGGGCAAAAGGTTGGTGTGCAGTTCTTCAATGAATGACTCAATGGTGTCGTGTTTTTTTGTAGACATTTCACTGGAGAAAAGCAGATTGCCTACGCGGTCTACGATTCCAAATTTAGTCCCTGTACCTCCAATGTCAATTCCAATTGCTAGCTGTTCCATGCAGGAAATATTTGTTGGTTGAATAAACCTTTCTATACGACCAAGACTATTTATAATTAATGTCCTCCGGCTACTTGTTCATCAAAATTAAGTCCCTGTTGTGTGAGTACATGCTTTAGTTTCAATGCCAGCAGGGCGAGGGCAGCGAAGCACAAAGCAGCGAGCAGGTAAGATTGATGTAATCCAATCGTGCTGATATCACCTATTGCACCTTGCAGGGGTGGTATGACAGCTCCGCCCAAAATCATCATGATGAGGAAGGCAGAGCCCTGACTGGTATATTTACCCAGTCCACCTACGCCCAATGAGAATATGCAAGGCCACATGACAGAACAACAAAGCCCCCCGGCCATGAATGCATAAACCGAGATGATACCTTTGGTGAAAACACCTACCAGCATTAGCGCCATGGCCAGCAGGGAAACGGCCAGCAAGGTCTTAACGGGTTTTTCCTGACCGTAGAAAAATATGGCGACAGCTATAGCAATCATGATGGCATAAGCATACAGGTCACTTACATCATTGCCATAGATCATACTAACTATCAACACAACGGCAAAGGCTACAAATGGTACAACAGCCATTACAATTTTTTTTGTCATCCCGCGGAGGTTAAATACGCTCACAGCGCCGGTCCAGCGACCAATCATCAGGCTTCCCCAGTATAAGGAGATATACTTAGAAATTTTACTCTCATCCAGTCCTGCTTCAGTGAGATAGCCGGGTTGTTTCAATAGTGCACCGAAGTTATTATCAATGGTTACTTCAACTCCTACGTAGAGGAAAATCCCCAACATGCCAAAAATTAACTGAGGGTATTTCATGGCACCCCAGCCTTCCGGCTGTTGAATGGCTTTGCTATTGGAATAAAATAAAATACCCATAACACTAACTAAGGTCATTAATAACAGCCATAGTTTGGGAACATTGGATAATTGTCCGACAAGTACGATACCTATTAAAGCTGCTGTCATGAGCATCAGTGATGAGGTGGCTTTACCGGCCTTTTCAAAAGTCTCATCATTTTTTCCATCGGGCAGTTTCGAGAAGCTAAAGAAGATGGCAACCGCTGCGAAAACACCTGCCACGATAAGATAGAGGGTATTGATATTGGTAACGGTCACTTCAGCATTGCTGTTGCTGGGTGTACCGAAGAGAAAATAGCTTACGATGAGTGGTCCTAGTGTGGTACCAAGAGAATTCACACTTCCTCCGAGATTTAAGCGGTGTGAACCGGTGGCTGGGTCACCCAACAGAATGGCAAAAGGCTGCGCCGCCGTTTGTTGCAGGGAGAATCCCAGGGCAACAATGAAAAAGGAGGCTAAGATGGCAGGAAATGAGTTGGCATTGGCAGAAGGGATGATCAGCAGGGCTCCAACCACAGAGATCAATAAGCCATAAATGATGCCCTTCTTATATCCGATACGATTCAGGATATCATATCCAATCAGGTTCGAAAGCAGAAATAAGATGAGTGATCCAAAGAAATAGGCACCATAAAAGGCGGAACCAATCAATTGAGACGAAAATTGACTCAGATTAAAATGTGTTTTACAAAAGGGAATGAATATGCTGTTAGAAGCAGCAATGAAGCCCCAAAAGAAAAAAACGATTACTAAATTGGCAAGTGCACCGGTATTGGTAGGCTGCTGGTTTGTTTTCATGACAAGCGTTATTTGAATGGGAACTAAAGTAATATAAATTTCATGATTTTTCATTTTTCCCTGTATAATTTGACCGAATCAGATTTGTTGGTAACTTTCATCGGAAATCAGCACCCATGGAAATTATACACCTCAGCGCAGAATGTTACCCCGTAGCGAAAGCAGGAGGTCTGGGAGATGTAGTAGGCGCACTCCCTAAATACCAGTGCAAGACCGGACATATTGCCAAGGTGGTAATGCCCATGTATCGAACGGCATTTCTTTATACCCATGAATGGACCGTCGATTTTAAGGGACATGCGAATCTGGCTAACTGGCATTTTGATTTCACGATTATCAAAGAGAAGCACCAGACCCTCGGATATGACCTTTTTTTGATAGATATCAATGGCCTGCTCGATCGACAAAAGATTTATGGATATGATGATGATGCGGAACGATTTACTGCTTTTCAAATTGCAGCACTCACGTGGATGCAAACATGGGAGCACCGGCCAGACATAGTCCATTGCCACGATTATCATACCGGTCTGGTACCTTTTATGTTGCGCTACTGTTATGACTTTCAGTCCCTGGCAGGCATCAAAACGATCTTAACCATTCACAATGCCCAGTACCAGGGCTGGATGACCTGGGATAAAAGTCGTTTTATTCCTCGCTGGGACCTCTGGAAAAGAGGAATGCTGGAATGGGCAAATAACATCAATCCACTTGCATCCGCCGTAAAATGCGCTGATCGCGTTACCACCGTAAGCCATAGCTATTTGGAGGAGTTGAAATTTCAGTCAAACGGACTCGAAAAACTCTTTGAATATGAAAGAGGGAAATGTGCAGGCATACTCAATGGAATAGATATAGATGTTTGGAACCCCGCAACCGACCGGTATATCGAAAATCATTTTACCCCAGCAACAGTTGCTGCCGGCAAAGAGAAAAATAAGGCATTGTTGTGTCACCGCTTCGGATTTGATGTAAGTAAACCCTTGCTGGTGTTTATCGGAAGACTGGTAGGGGAAAAGGCGGCAGATTTATTACCCGATGCCATCTCTGGCGCCATCCATCAGTTTGGTTCTTCCGCTTCCTACCTGATCTTGGGTAGCGGGGAACATCAATTGGAAGGCAGTCTAACCAATATGTTGATGCCATTCTCAGGCACTTACAATGCAGTGATAGGGTATGATGAATCACTTAGTCACCTCATGTATGCCGGCGCCGATTTTCTGCTCATGCCCAGCCGGGTTGAACCCTGCGGACTCAATCAATTGTATGCCATGCGCTATGGAACCATTCCAATAGTTCGTTCAACCGGTGGTTTGCGCGATACGGTAACAGATATGGGCGATCCCGAAGGCTTTGGAATACGTTTCGATCAGGCTTCAGTGGGTGACATTATTTATTCTATTGGTCGCGCCATACAAGTTTACCAGGATAAAGACCAGATTGGCCGCATGCGCAAGCGGATGATGCAGATCGATCATAGCTGGGAAAATACAGTCCAACAATACGATCAGGTCTATCGTTCCTGAAGATAGGGATCTGCGTGAACAAAATAGTTATCAATGGCTAATTTTCTGTAAATTGCCCATATGACGAGTATATCAAAAGCAGTAGTAGCAGTGATCCTGGGTGGCGGTGCCGGCAGCCGGTTGTACCCGCTTACCTCCAGTCGTTCAAAACCCGCCGTTCCCATCGCCGGTAAATACCGATTGGTCGATATTCCTATCAGTAATTGCATCAACAGCCACATCAACCGGATGTTTGTATTGACGCAGTTCAATTCTGCTTCATTGAACAAGCACATAAAAAATACTTATCACTTCAGTGCATTCAGTACCGGCTTCGTCGATATCCTGGCAGCAGAGCAAACACCCGACAATCCGGGTTGGTTTCAAGGAACAGCCGATGCGGTTCGTCAGTCGCTCCGACATATTTCCAATCTCGAATTTGAATACATTCTGATTTTAAGTGGTGATCAATTGTATCAAATGGATTTCAGTGAATTACTGAATAACCACGTAACGAAGGGTGCCGACATTTCTATTGCTACGATTCCGGTAGATGATAGAGATGCACCTGAGTTTGGCATCCTGAAAAGTAATGAGGAAGGTATGATAACCTCCTTCATTGAAAAGCCAAAAAAAGAGTTATTGCCTGAATGGGTGAGTGATACCGGTACTGAGATGCAGCGCCTGGGTAAGCATTACCTGGCTTCTATGGGTATCTATATTTTTAGTAAGCATGTGCTCTATAAGCTGCTGAATGAAGTGCACCCCGCCGCTACTGATTTCGGTAAGGAAATTATACCCAATTCTATTTCACAATACAAGGTTGCCAGCTATCAGTATGAAGGGTACTGGACAGACATCGGAAACATTTACTCATTTTTTGAGGCCAACCTTTCTCTAACAGATGAAATTCCACCTTTCAACCTATTTGATAATACGAAGACTGTTTATAGCCGTGCCCGCATGTTACCGCCGGCTAAGATCAGTGGTACCACGTTAGAGAAAACACTCATTGCGGAAGGCTCCATCATACATGCCAGCCGCATAGAACAAAGTGTGGTAGGTATCAGAGCCCGCATTGGGCATGGCACCACTGTAGTCAGTACCTACATTATGGGTAATGATTATTACGAGACCATTGAAGAGATGGATCAGAACCGTGCAAAAGGACTTCCCATGATAGGTATCGGAGAACGTTGCTATATAAAAGATGCCATCATAGATAAAAATTGCCGAATTGGTAATGATGTTCGTATCAATGGGGGTAAACACCTGACTAATACTGAACATAGTCTGTATACCGTAAAAGACGGAATCGTCGTAGTAAAGAAAATGGCTGTTTTACCCGACGGTTTTGTCATCTGATCGGCTGCGCCTGAAATCGATTCAATCAATCTACAAAATTCTTTTCCATGTCAACTGCTTATTCAGGGCCTAAGCAAACCCTCAGTTTCTGGCAGATCTGGAACATGTGCTTCGGATTCTTTGGTATCCAATTTGGCTGGAGTTTGCAGATGGGAAATATGAGTGCTATCTACGAGTTTCTCGGAGCAAAGCCCGAGGAAATTCCCGGCCTTTGGCTGGCAGCACCTATGACCGGATTACTCGTGCAGCCCATTGTGGGTTATCTCAGTGATCGAACCTGGCACCCCACTCTCGGCCGGCGCAGACCTTTTTTTCTGATAGGAGCCATACTTAGTTCAGTGGCACTGCTTTTCATGCCCAATGCCAGCGCCGTATGGATGGCGGCAGGAACCCTCTGGATACTCGACTCCTGCATCAACATCACCATGGAGCCTTTTCGCGCTTTTGTGGCCGATAACCTGGATGAAAAACAACAATCCTTTGGTTATGCCATGCAAAGTATGTTCATAGGTGCTGCTTCCTTTATTGCCGGTTACCTGCCCGGATTACTGGTTAAATGGCTGAATATCTCAAGAGAAAAAGGAGCAGGAGGAATACCTCAAAATATCATGTGGTCATTCTACATGGGGGCTTTCGTTTTTCTGGGCGCCGTGCTCTATACCATATTCCGCAGCAAGGAATATCCTCCCTCTGATCCGGACTGGAAAATGAAGGCAAAAGCTGATTCTGGCGGTGGTATCATGAAAGGTGCCAAAGAAATACTGCAAGCCATCCACGAAATGCCTGTCCCGATGCGGAGATTGGCCGTGGTACAATTTCTTACCTGGCCAGGCCTCTTCCTGATGTGGTTTTATTACAGTACAGGTGTTGCCGCTCAAATATTCAAAGGAGATGTAGTCGCCAACAGTGAACAATATACCCGCGGACTCGAACTGGCAAATGAAACTTCTGCCATTCTAAACCTGGTAACATTCGCTTTTTCATTCACCATTCCTTTTTGGGTGAAGCAACTTGGAAAAAAAATGACCCATACGGCCTGTCTGCTCATTGGCGGATTGGGATTGATATCCGTATCATTTGTATCCGATCCCTCCTGGTTGTTTGCCTCGATGAGTATGGTGGGTATTGCCTGGGCATCTATCCTTTCAATGCCCTACTCACTTCTGTCGGGTTGTATACCAGCTGAAAGAACTGGTATTTATATGGGTGTATTCAATTTCTTTATAGTTCTGCCGGAAATACTTGCGTCGCTCTTTTTTGGAAAAATCATGGAACATTACCTCGGCAATGACCGCTTGTTAGCTGTGATGATTGGGGGAATATTGCTGTGCACCGCCGGACTGGTATGTGCCTTGATTGTTAAAGAGAATGCTGCACCCAAAGAACTTTGAAACTGATTTGATTTTTCCTCGCTGCACGGGTTTAGCCCGGTAAATTTTATTCAAAAAAAATGATTCAGGTAACTATGAAAAAGCTCCTTTTATCTTTTATTCTCGTTGGTATGGGTGTTCTATCCGGATGGTCACAATCATTAGAAGCCTACCCCAGTCATTGGTTCACGAAAATGAATTGGAATAAAATTCAAATCATCGTTCGGAGTAAAGACCAGGTTCTTTCCGGAAAGAAAGTATCTGTTGTTTATCCGGGTGTTAAAGTCAGTTCAATAGATAGTTTTCCCAATAAGCGTTATTTGGCCATTCAACTGAATATTGGTGCTTCTGCCAATGCTGGTATTATTCCCATACAATTCTTTTCCGGCGATGATACGCTGACACTGAACTATGTGCTAAAACCCAACCGACCCGGTAAAGGAAAAGAATATGCACAGGGTGTTCGTTCATCCGATATCATTTATCTGCTCATGCCAGATCGCTTCAGCAACGGCGACCCTTCCAACGATGTAGTAAAAACGATGAGAGATAAGGCACTCGACAGAACCAATCCATTGTTGCGTCATGGGGGCGATTTACAGGGTATCACCCAACAGCTTGATTACCTCAAGAACCTGGGCATGACCACTGTTTGGCTCAACCCGGTAAATGAAAATGATATGCCACTGGAAAAAGAGCCCGTAGGCATGCTGAGTGGATATCATGGCTATTGGTTCACGGATCACTATAAAGTCGATGAACGATATGGTGGTAATGAGGCGTACAAGAAAATGGTTGAGTCAGCCCACCAAAAGGGACTGAAAGTAATACAGGATGCCGTTTATAATCATATTGGTAAGGAACACTGGATTTTTCGGGATGCGCCAGCTCCGGATTGGGTTAATCAATGGCCTACCTATACCGGAAGCAACCACAAAGAAGAAATGCTCTTTGATCCCTATGCAGCTGATAAAGACAAGAAAAGATTACTCGATGGCTGGTTTGTTCCTCATCTTCCTGATGTTAACCAGCGCAATCCATACGTGGCCAACTACCTGATTCAATACGCCATCTGGGCAACAGAGGAATTTGGAATTGATGGCTGGCGAATTGATACGTATAAATATTGCGATGAGCCTTTCCTCAATAAGATCAATACAGCCCTGCAAAAAGAATATGCCTCCATTACCCAATTTGGTGAAGCCTGGACGAATTCAGTAGCGGGGAATGCATACTTTACTAAAAATGATATGCCCGTTCCCTTTCATCACAATATGATGGGAGGTGTTGACTTCCCATTAAACGCAGCCATCCTTGAGGCCCTGAACCAGCCGGAAGGATGGACTTCCGGCATTAATAAGTTGCACATGACCCTGGCACAGGACTTCTTATATGAACAACCCCTCAATAACTGTCTTTTCCTCGATAACCACGATACCGATCGTTTCTTCTCGATGGTGGGTGAGGATATGAATAAGTTTAAACAAGGCATCGGGTTACTATTAACGCTGCGCGGAATACCACAACTGTATTATGGAACGGAAATCCTGATGAAGAACTTTAAAAATCCGAGTGATGGAATGGTTCGGTTGGATTTCCCGGGCGGATTTCCCGGCGATGCAGTAAATAAATTTACCTCTATTGGAAGAACGGCAGCAGAAAATGAAGCCTTCAATTACGTTCAGCAACTGGCGAGTTACAGAAAAAAGTCACTGCCTCTGCAGATCGGTAAGACCAAACAATTTCTGCCAGTAAATGGCGTATATGTATTTACCCGCACACATCAGAAACAAACCGTACTTTGTGTATTGAACAGATCGGGCGAAGCAAAAGAGATACCTTTCAGAGACTATGAAGAATCTTTCTCAGGGTTTTCAAAAGCAATGGATGCACTGACAGGCGAAATGTTTATTCAGGCACTCCGGGTAGGTCCGGGACAATTCAGGATTTTTGAACTTAGAAAATAACCAGCTGCTACATGAATCATCTCCTTCATTAAAATAGGTCGTTATGGCAAAACAAAACTCCAATAGCCGATCGACCGGTAATGAAATGACGAAGACTCATAAACAGCCGGCTCCTTATGAGTCAGTACATTTTGTAGATACCACCCAACCTGTTTGGAATTATTCTCTTTTCACTGAAGAAGATGTTCGCAATTTTCAACTTGGAACCCATTATCGTTTATATGAACACTTAGGTAGTCACCTGCTGGAAGTGAATAATATAAAAGGAACTTATTTCGCTGTATGGGCTCCCAATGCCACCTATGTTTCGGTGGTTGGACAATTTAACCAATGGAATAATCAGCAGCATCCTTTAAGTGTTCGTCTTGATCACTCTGGCATCTGGGAAGGGTTTATACCCGGCGTATTGCAGGGTGAAGCGTATAAGTACCATATTCATGGGTTTCAGGGTGTACGCTTAGATAAGGGTGACCCGTTCGCTCATTATTGGGAAAAAAGACCGCATACTGCCTCCATTGTTTGGGATATTCAATATGATTGGCAGGATGCAGCCTGGATGAAAAGCAGGAAGAAGAGCAATCAATTGGATGCCCCTTTTTCTGTTTATGAAGTACACCTGGCCAGCTGGATGCGCCCCGACCCTGCCAATGAAGAAGTGTACAATACCTATGCACAGATTGCTGAAAGACTGGTACCCTACGTGCAGGATATGGGCTTTACACATGTTGAATTCATGCCCGTGATGGAGCACCCCTTCGACGGAAGCTGGGGATACCAGGGAACAGGGTATTTTGCCCCTACCTCCCGTTTTGGTACTCCACAAGAGTTTGCTGCGTTGGTCGATGCCCTTCACCAGGCAGGTATCGGTGTCATACTTGATTGGGTACCCTCTCATTTTCCCTACGATGCGCATGGTCTGTTTATGTTCGATGGTACACATACCTACGAGTATGCCGATATGCGCAAAGGGTATCATCCCGATTGGAATTCCTATATTTTTAATTATAAGCGCGGTGAAGTAAAATCATTCTTAATCAGCAGTGCCCGTTTCTGGTGCGACCGATTTCATACCGATGGACTTCGAGTTGATGCCGTCAGTTCGATGCTGCGACTTGACTATAGCCGCTCCGCTCATCAGTGGGAACCCAATGAATATGGTGGGAATGGAAACCTGGAGGCCATTGCTTTCATTAAAGATCTCAACGAAACCCTTTACCGCGATTTTCCCGATGTACAAACAATTGCTGAGGAAGCAACTGACTGGCCCAAGATCAGCCGGCCCACATTTGAGGGCGGACTTGGGTTTGGTATGAAATGGATGATGGGGTGGATGCATGATACCCTCGATTATTTCAAAATGGATCCTGTTTTTCGGCAGTTTCAACAGGATAAGTTCTCGTTCAGTATGATGTATTACTATGATGAGAACTTCATGCTGCCACTTAGCCATGATGAGGTAGTGCATGGGAAGAGTCCCATGATTTATAAAATGCCCGGCGACGAGTGGCAAAAGTTTGCTAATCTGCGATTATTGTATACGTATATGTTTACGCATCCAGGTGCCAAATTACTCTTCATGGGAAATGAATTTGGGAGTACACTGGAGTGGAATTACAAAAGTGAGTTGCCCTGGTATTTATTGCAATTTGACTGCCACAAGGGCTTACAGAACTGTGTTCGTCAGCTGAATACAATCTATCGGAGAGAGCCGGCCTTATTTGAAAAACAATTTGAGCCCGGTGGTTTTGAATGGATTGATTTGAATCATAGAAGTGAGTCGGTCATGGTTTACAGCCGGATTGGAAAGAAGGCTTCCGATCGAATGATCATTGTAATGAATGTGACACCCATCGTGAGAAACGATTGGGAAATTTATGTGTATGGAAAGAAAAAATGGAAGGAGGTTTTCAATAGCAATGATGCCGCTTATTGGGGAACCGGAAATGTTTTCAATCCGGAAATTAAGTCTACTCTTGTCGATAAAGCAACCAACTGCTATCGGATAACACTAAACCTGCCGCCGTTGGCTGCCATTATCCTGAAATAGGGCGGGGGTAGTTAATCAGTAATTTGTGGTATTTCCACTCGGAAGCAACTTCCTCTTCCCGGTTCAGACCAACGAATGCTTATTTTGCCTCCATGGTATTCTTCCACAATCCGTCGGGTAAGTGCCAGTCCCAATCCCCAGCCACGCTTTTTTGTGGTATAGCCTGCTGCAAAAACTGAATCACGTTCATTGCTACTCATTCCTTTTCCGGTATCTGTTATGTCAATCACCAGCGATTGCCCCTCTTTCGTTCCCTTAATCGTGATCTGGCCTTTGCCTTCCACTGCATCCAGTGCATTTTTTAGTAGATTTTCTATCACCCAGTCAAAGAGTGGGGCAGATAGCATGGCAGCAGTATGCTGTATCTCTTCCAGTTGAGAATTGATTGTTACTTGTCTGCCCATGCGTCGGCTCATATAATCTACCACTTCCGTAATGCGGGTTGACGGAAATTCTTTTTCCAGACTGGGGGCACTGCCGATTTTGCCAAACCGGTCTGTTACCAATTGCAGGCGATTTACATCTTTATTCAATTCCCGTGCAATGTCAGCGTTTTCCGGACGCTCTTTCAATAATTCCACCCATCCTTTGAGGTTGCTTACCGGCGTACCCAGCTGATGGGCTGTTTCACGAGCCATTGATACCCAGAGTATGTTTTGCTGATTTCTATTGACATAGCGAAGGGAAGCAATCATCAGGGCAATAAATAAACTGGCAATCAACAATTGAATCAGCGGATACCACCGAATTTCATCCAACAGAGAACTTTTACCGTAATAGTAATAATTTGCCGTAAAAGGCTTTTCTTTCAACACCAATACGATGGGTTTGGGTTGATGTTGCTTAAATATCTGAAGTTGTTTGTTGAGATAGTCCGGATTTTGCTTAACCATTTCACTATCGAGGTTCACATAATTGCCGGTAATATTGTCTTTTTCATCTGTCTCAATGATCGGTATCCGATTATTCTGAACGGATAATTGTGTAGCTAACGTAATGCTGGCACTATCGGATGACTGTAAAATGGTGCGCTGGGCCTCTACCCAAGTATTCACATGTATGCGTTCATCTTGTTCGAGACGATTTGAGATATGGCGTGAGTAAAAGACACTACTCACCACGCCCAGCAGAGCAAAAATGATAAGTAATACTTTCCAGGAGAGGCGAAAAGACATGTTAGACATTTCACTATAAAATTAGATGAAATAACTCCAATTGCCTTGATTAGCCATTGGGCATAAAAAAACAGCCGGTAATGATACCGGCTGGATAAAAAATAGGTTAAAAAAAACTAGCCAAAGAGTCCACCCTTCTTTAGCGATTTAATGCCTTGTCCGATTTTAAAACCATTGTGGTAGATTTCAATTTTATAATCGCCCTCGCTGTATTTATCGGATCTCTTCAGATCAAAATTAACGGGTACCACTTTACCTTGCTCATAGTTCACTCCAATCTTGCTCGTAAAGTTTTTTACACCCTCTTCACGGGTAGTGAAGGTGTTGCCGGTTTCGGTGATTACTTTTCCGTCTGGACCGGTAACTACCACAAATAGTTCTTTGTTACCGGTAGGGGTGATTCTGTTTTCATCCAATACAAATTGAACACGCAACAAATCTGCTTTTTTCGCACGGGAGGTTTCTTTTTCCTTTCCACTTCCGGAAATAGCAAATGCACCTATCCCGATTTGAGAAGCATGTAAGGTAGAAGCTACATCTACTTTATCTTCCAGTTGTTTCTTTTCGGTTTTTGTTACCGTTAAGTTTTGCTCCAGGTTTTGCTTTTCGCTCGTTAACTGCGTTTTTTCTGTAGTTAATTGCTCATTGGCTACTGTCAACTGTTTATTTTCACCTTTCAGTTTTTCAATTTCGGCAAATAATCCATCCACTTTTCCATTTAATTCTCCGATCAGTTTCTTGGCTGCTTCGAGCTCAAATTCGGTAGCATTCTTCTTTTTCAAAATGCTGCTGATATTACTTTTCAGTTGCACGATGTCAGCATTTTTTGCTGCCAGATCTCCGGTTAATTGTACCGTAGTCTGGGTGAGCGAATCTGCCTTGGCAGAAATTTCCAGAAAATTTTGTTGTAGCGCAGAACGGGCACTGTCGACGCTGGAAATTCTTGTTTCCAGGGTATTTACTGCCTGGCGATGTTGACTCTTATCATAAAAAATATAGCCCCAGGTAGCCACCAGTGCAGCTATTAATACTCCGTAAATTACTTTCCGATTGTCTTTTTGATCGGGTAGTTCTTGATTACTACTTTCAAACGATTCCATAAGTGTTTTTTAAATGTGTAAAATTGTTTATATAACAAAGATGTATAGAGGGTTTCAAAATAAAATAATCCCTGCAAATAGCGGCATTATGTTTTATACCGTTGTTGCAAAAATAACATAAGAAATATTATCTAAAACCATGCCATATCTGACTTTCAGGGTGAATTTTCTATAAAAAATCGTTCATGCTAACAAGTGTAAGTATAGGTAAAGGGTCATCGGGATTCAATCAGTACGTGTTTTTTGGTAGCCAAAAAATATGTTCAAAACAAGCGCATGGCCACAATTGAATAATCAAACTTGGCAAGTACCACTTTTTTCAGGTGCAAACATTCCGCCGTATGAGAAGAAGGTATCTTTTTTACTAGACTGATTTTGAACAGATTCCACCAGATCTGTCGCACTTATTTCCCCAAACGAACCCCCAATGTTCACAACTTTACCTCCCCGTTTTTTATTATTCGTCAGGTCTGGCACATCTTTGTATTGATGTCAGTAGAAAAGATCTTGCAGCAATGGAAAAACAAACAGTTTCGTCCCGTCTACTGGCTAGAAGGTGAGGAACCCTATTTCATCGATGTTCTGCTGGACTATGCCGAAAACAAGCTGCTCACACCTGCTGAGGCTGAATTCAATCTTTCAATTTTTTATGGTAAGGATGCTGATGTTTCAGATATCATCAACGCATGCCGTCGCTACCCTATGCTCGCGGAGCGACAGGTTGTAATATTGCGGGAGGCCCAGATGATGCGAGATGCTGAAGCACTATTGCCCTATATTGAAAAGCCCCAGCCTTCTACTGTTTTAGTTGTTGCGTATAAGGATAAAAAACTGGATGGACGAAAGCAACTGGCAAAGGTGATAGCAAAAAGTGCAGAACTACTCTCGACTAAAAAACTCTATGAAAATCAACTACCTGCCTGGGTAGAACAGATGGTAGAAGCACAGGGTTTGAGTATCGAACCTCGTGCACAGGAAATGCTGGTCAATCACATCGGGAATGACCTCAGCAGATTATACAACGAGACGGTCAAATTAGCGGTTAATCTAGGTGGTCGGAAGAAAATTACCGCCGATGACATTGAAGAATTTATTGGTGTTAGCAAAGAATTCAATGTGTTTGAATTGCAAGCCGCTTTTGGAAAGAAAAATCTTTCTAAAACCATGCAGATCATCCAGTATTTTGATGCCAATCCCAAAGCCGGCCCCATTCAAATGATATTACCGGCACTTTTCAATTTTTTTAGTAAAGTGTATATGTTATATGCTATGCGGGGTGCCGATCCGCAAACCGTCGCCAACCACTTAGGTATAAAACCTTACTTCCTGAAAGATTACCAGGAATCTTCTCAGCGATATACCTATGATCAGATTGAGCGCGCACTCTTATTACTTCATCAATATAATTTGCGCATGGTAGGTATTGGGGATGCTGGCAGTACCGATGCTGATTTGATGAAAGAACTGGCTGTAAAAATTATGATTTGATTCCAATCTTATGCAGCTGCAGCCAATTGCGGGCATAAGATTCATCGCGCTGTAATTGTTCCCTTAACACTTCTGGTGAAATGAACTTTTGCTCCTCCCGAATGAAATCAAGCAGCTGCACCCGAATTGTTTGTCCGTAGATACTTTCTGACCAGTTGAAAAGGTGCACCTCAATAACCCTGCTTTTTCCGTCAATCGTTGGCCTTATGCCAATATTCATCATTCCACTCCGCTCTGCTCTTGCCGCCTGATGATCAGGGTTATCAATCAAGGTGTAAACCACGTACACCCCATTGCCGGGAATAAGTTTGTCATCATCCGTTATCTGTAGATTGGCGGTGGGATAGCCCAGTGTTCTTCCACGTTGATTTCCTTCTATCACCTTCCCCTCAAAAAAGTAAGGATATCCAAGCAATTCATTGGCTGCTTGAATCTTATGCTGCAATAAAGCCTGGCGAATACGGGTAGAACTGATGGCCGATTCCTGCAGCATTTGTTCGCTGATTTCCTGTACTTGAAACCCGAGTTGTTGGCCCATGGTCTCCAGTAAATGATAATCTCCGGATCTGTTCTTCCCAAACCGATGATCGTAGCCGATTATGACGGTATGTGGATGGAATTGCTTAAACAGGAACTGTTCCACAAAATCTTCAGCACTGCTTTGAGCAAATGAATGATTAAAGGGTATCACGACGAGGTGGTCGATACCGGCGGCTGCCAGCAACTCCCGTTTCTCCCGAACTGTATTTAAAATTTTAACTTCCCCCGGAATGGATGCAATCACTTTTCTGGGATGCGGATAAAAAGTGATGATGACGGTTTCTCCGCCAATTTGGTTGGCGACCTCCTTCATTTGGGCCAGAATTTTCCGATGACCTGTATGAACTCCGTCAAAACTGCCAATGGTAATAACCGCCCGATGAAAAGAGGGCAGGGGCGCAACGCCTATTTCATGTATTTTCATGATGTACAAAATTAAGCAGCTTTAGTCAAACTACCCTTTTTGGTCAGCAACTCAAAAATTACCTTTGAAACTTCAGGTGTTGATAACATCCGACAGATGTCGGGGATTGATTACCTTTGTACCCTCTCCACTCAGTTCGTCTATGTCGATTTATGCCCGCAGAGGAGTTTCTGCACAAAAAGAGGAAGTACATCAAGCCATCCGTCAACTTGACCAGGGGTTATACCCGTATGCCTTTTGTAAAATGTATGCTGACATGGCAGGGGGCGATCCCGATTATGTCAATATCATGCACGCTGACGGGGCCGGAACCAAAAGTATCCTGGCCTACCTCTACTGGAAAGAAACGGGTGACTTATCTGTTTGGAAAGGAATTGCCCGTGATGCGGTCGCTATGAACCTGGATGATTTATTGTGTGTGGGAGTAACAGATAATCTGCTTTTTTCCTCCACCATTGACCGGAATAAATTACTGATAGGTGGGGATGTATTGGAAGCTGTGATTGAAGGCACGAGGGAATACTTTAACCTGTTGTCTGAATATGGCATAAAAATTCATTACCTCGGTGGCGAAACTGCCGATGTGGGCGATGTGGTCAGAACCATTGCCGTAAATGGAACCATGATGGCCCGCTGGCCTAAAAGACAGCTCATCACAAATCAGAATATTAGTCCGGGACAAGTAATTGTCGGATTGGCCAGTTACGGAACTTGTCACTACGAGCCAGCATATAACAGTGGATTAGGCAGTAATGGTCTTACCAGTGCCCGACATGATGTTTTAAGTAAGCACTATGCGAGCGCTTTCCCCGAGAGTTTTGAGCCGGGATTATCCGATGATGTGGTTTATGTGGGTAAGCATCGTCTCACTGATGCCTTCCCATTGGGCGATGTAAACAGAACCATCGGACAAATGTTATTGTCACCCACCCGCACCTATGCCCCCGTAATCAGACAATTATTGGAACAATATCCGAATGATGTAAAGGGCATGATACACTGCAGTGGGGGCGGACAAACCAAATGTATGAAGTACCTGCCCGGACCGATGCATGTTATTAAGGATAACCTTTTTACACCGCCACCTATATTTCAACTTATCCAGCAGAATTCAGGTGCCGATGACCGGGAAATGTTCCAGGTATTCAATATGGGTCATCGTATGGAAATCTTTGTTGAGGAGGCAGCAGCAGCCAGGGTCATTGAGCTGTCGCAACAATTTGGTGTAGACGCAAAACTGGTAGGAAGAGTAGAACCTGCTGAAGGCAAAGTATTAACCTTACAAACGGGAGAGAAAACCATTCGTTTCGAATATTAACATCCTTTTCAAACCCACCCGACTAACTTTACGTATACAACTGAAAAAATACCATGACTGAGCCCATCGTATCCATACAAACTGCCAATATTTATCAAGGGGAAGCGCTGATCTTGCGGGATGTCAATTTCAGCATCGGTCGGGGAGAATTCGTTTACCTGGTTGGAAAAACAGGAACGGGAAAAAGCAGCTTGCTAAAAACACTGTATGGTGAACTACCCTTGCGGGAAGGAAAGGGGTCAGTAGTAGGTTTTGACCTAACAGATATGGACTGGAAGAAAGTACCTTATCTGAGGAGAAACCTGGGTGTTGTTTTTCAGGACTTCCAACTGCTTACCGATAGAAACGTACATGACAACCTGCGGTTTGTTTTAAAAGCTACCGGTTGGAAAGATGAGCACCTGATAGAAGAGAAAATCAACGATGTACTGGAAAAAGTGGGATTGAAGAATAAAGGTTATAAAATGCCTTTTGAAATGAGTGGCGGAGAACAACAACGGGTAGACATTGCTCGGGCGCTGCTCAATTCCCCCAAATTAATATTGGCGGATGAGCCTACCGGAAACCTCGATCCCGAAACAAGCGATGAAATCATGCAACTTCTGATACAGATCTCAAAGGATTACGGGACTTCCGTCTTAATGGCTACCCACGATTTTATTGTGATCAATCGTTATCCCTCGCGCATGCTAAAAACAGAAAACAATCGCGTTTCAGATAGCAAAACAACTGTTGCTGCCGGATAGTTAATTAACGTTATTCCCAAAAAGCACCTGCATCAGTTGATTGGTTTGAGCTGATTGGTCAAAGGCAGCTGAAAGAATTCTTTTTCGATCGTTAAAATCTTCCTCCCCAAAAGGCTGTTGATAGAGCTGATGCACCAGATTGGCAAGGGCTTCATCTGATTCTGCTGTATGCACCAAAGGTGCTATGGGGTGGCCTTTTACTGCAGCCATATTGGAAATACAATGCCTGCCCTGGTAGAGTGCATGTAAAAGTTTCAGTTGGATGCCCGTTCCATGCAGGGCAGGTAATACATGTATATGCGCTCTGGCAATCATATCTTCCAGTTCGCTGTCAGAAGGGTTGGCAACAAGACAAGTATGTTGTTCACGATGGGCCAGTTCCATCAGGCGGGGTGAGGGGTTTCGTCCGGTAATAACCAGTGGTATTTTTAATTGATTGAACACTCGTGTCAGTAAGCGGATGGCTGTTTTTTCATTCACCGCCACCTGCAGGTCTCCATGGAATAAACAATAAGATCCCATGCCACCCTTATTTTTCATTTCCCAGTCGGGGAGAAATACTGGTAAGTAGGAAATATTTTTGCAATTAAATTGCTCACGATATCGTTGCACATCGAGTGGCGACACTGCAAGAAAATTGGCCCGCCGCGCTATCTTCTTCTCGTATGTTTTTAGTAGCCTGCTCTCGAGAAAATAGTACAGACTTTTCATCCAGGATCTGGAAGTAAGGGCAAGTTGTTTGTAATACAAGTGCTCTGTATTATGGAGACGAACCAGACAGGCACGATGGGTGAATCGCTCGTCGTTCAACAGGTAGGTGCTGTGAATACCATGCATAAGTATGGGCGCATCGTCTGACAACAAGTTCTGCAGCAACGCTTCATTTTTTCGACTGGAAACAATATAGGGAAGCCGTGCTGTAATTCCCTTGTGCCCCTCATTACGCTGATAGTAAAAAATTCTTTCGCAATAAGCCTCCAATGCCGGCTGTTGCCCCCTCCCATAATCAAAGCAATGGAGTGTGATAGCAACCCCCGCTGATTGCAGAGCCGGCAACATGTGAAAGAGATCGAAGACACCACCATAATTCACCGGATAGGGTACCGTAAAACAGATGATGTGCAGCTTTTTTTTCAACTTTGAATTTTTGCGTAAAACGCCAATAAGCGATCCCTTTCATTTTCCCAATTGAGTTCATTGCGGGCTTCCAGGCAGGCATGTTTACATTTCTCATATAAAACATCATCGGAGAGTAATTTGTTCAGCGCATCGGCAATCGATTTCGGGTCTGTAGGATTAACAAGTAATCCGACAGGATATCGATCCATTATGGCTTGGTAAGCCGGGAAATCGCTGCATATCTGCGGTATGCCAGCCATGATGTAGTCAAAGAAACGATTTGCCAGTGACCAGTATTGATTCAATCCCTTCTTTTCAAAGAGGGTTATGCCAATGGTAGCCCCCGGGGTTATGTGAATCAGTTGTTCCGGTAATACAGGAGGTATGCACACAACCCTATCTTCCATTTTTTCAGCTTGAATGATCTGCTGCACTTGAAACAGATAGTTACCACTACCGTATATTTTTAATTGCACGGGCACTGCTCTCATCGCAGGAATCAATTGTTCAAAGCACCTGCCTTCATTGACTGCTCCCTGATAAATGATCCACTTTTCTGCTTGTGTTGGTTGGGATGAAGGAAGCGCAACCGTGATGGGCACATTTCTGATTACCCCATACTGAACACCATACCTTTGATAGAATTCATTGGCCAGCTGCTCATTGACCGTATACCCCAAGGGAAATCGCGGAACCAGCCAACGTTCTGCCAGCAGCCAAATTTTATGTACCAGGGGGCGGACTACCACTTCTTTTTGCTCTGTAAATAATTCATGTGCATCTGTTACCCTAGGTAGTTTTCTTAGGATGGATGCCAGGTAAACAGCCGGCATGGTATCAAGATCGTTGGCACAAAGAATAGATTTTTGAACGCGCAGGAGGTAAAGAGATAGCCTGATTTGGTACTCCAAATAGAAGAAAACACCCCGCTTAAAAAAACAAGGCAGCCAATGTCTTTGATATGCCGGCTGCATATCCTGCATACCCAATGATTTTTTTCTGCCTACCAAGGTAACTTCATAACCGGCTGCTTGCAGGGTACCGCAAATCTTTTGCATGCGGCGGTCATAAAACAGGTCGTTGGTTACACAGAGAATAACAGCTGCCATGGCTAAATGAGTAGCCCTAAAAATACGGGGGAATCAGGTAGAAATGGGCCATATTTGAATGAGAAAAAAATAATAGATATATCTCATAATTAATTGATAATCAAACTTATAGTAAATATTTATATAATTGATTGTTTTCCTGACATTATTTTCTCCACCCTTTATGCACAGGCTATTTATTTTCTGAAAATCTTATAGCGGTTTTCTTGTATGTTCGCAGGTACAAAAAATAGGTAGTGTGAGATTAAAATCATTAGAAATCAAGGGGTTCAAAAGTTTTGCTGATAAAACCGTAGTCAGTTTTGATGAGGGTATCACTGGCATCATCGGACCCAACGGTTGTGGTAAGAGCAACATCATTGACAGTATTCGTTGGGTAATCGGTGAGCAGAAGATATCTGCCCTTCGTAGTGAGAACCTGGAAGCACTGGTTTTTAACGGAAGCAAAACCCGCAGTGCCTCCGGTTTGGCGGAAGTGAGTTTGACTTTTGAAAACACCAAGAACTTACTTCCTACGGAGTTTAACACAGTAACTGTAACACGTCGTTTTTATAAAAACGGTGAGAGTGAATATAGATTGAACGATGTCACCTGCCGTCTGAAAGACATACATAACCTCTTTCTTGACACGGGAGTCAGCAATGACAGCTATGCCATCATTGAATTGGGGATGGTGGATGATATCATCAAAGACAAAGACAATAGCCGTCGCCGCATGTTGGAACAAGCTGCCGGCATTACCATTTATAAAACACGGAAAAAAGAAGCGCGCAATAAATTAGATGCTACCGAGCAAGATCTGGCGCGCATCGAAGATCTGCTCTTCGAAATCAATAACCAACTGAAATCGCTGGAGAGCCAGGCTCGAAAGGCAGAACGATATTATGAGCTGAAGAAAGAATACCGTGAAGTAGCCATAGAACTGGCCAAGGCATCGCTGGAAGGCTTTCATGCCAATTATTCTTCCCTCACGGAACAGCAGGAGGCAGCAATAGATAGTAAAGTTCAACTGGAAGCTGCCATTGCCTCTGAGGAGGCAGCTCAGGAGCAGGAAAAATTAGCCTTCATACAGCAGGAAAAAGAACTGCAGGGCATGCAGCAGGCTTTCAACCAGTTATTGCAGGAATTACGCACAGGGGAAAATGATAAGAACCTTGCTACCCAGAAATTGCATTACCTGAAGGAGAAAGAAAAAGGACTGCAAGATTTTCTGGAAAAAGCAACCGGTCAGCTTGCAACAATCGGAGACTCCATTGAGTATACTCAATTGCAACTCACCGAAGAAGATGTTAAGTTGGCTGAGATGCAGCAACAAGTGTTGCAAGGCCAGGCCGGTATGGAAGAAAAGCGCCGCATTTTTGATGAAAAACGCAGCGGTCTGGATGCACTGCGTGGTCGCTACCAGCAACTGCAATTAAAACAATTTGATGCAGAAAAGAAAGTGGCTGTTGCTGATACATCTATTTTGAATATTCAGCGCACGCTCCAACAACTGACCGATGAACGAACCCTGCGTGAGAACCAACTGCAACAACTTCAGCAAGAGTCAACGGATAAAGATTCCCAGTTAACAGAGCATCGCCAGACTTTACAAGAACTGCAAGAGCAGCATGAAAGAACCAAAGTACTGATATTTGATACGCAGGCTGCGCTCGAGGTTTTACGGAATGAATTGAATGAGGAAAATCGTAAGCTCGATGCCAAAAGAAATGAATATAACCTGCTGAAAAGCCTGATTGACTCAATGGAAGGTTATCCCGACAGCATCAAATTCCTGCACAATAACCTTTCCTGGAACCATGGTGCTCCTGTATTGTCTGATATTTTGTATGTAAAAGAAGAATACCGCACCGCGGTGGAAAACCTGCTCGAGCCCTATCTGAACTACTATGTTACAGCCAATCTGCAGGAAGGTCTGCAGGCCGTGCAGTTGCTCGACAACAATCGCAAAGGCAAAGCGAATTTCTTCCTGCTGGATGCTTTCAGCAGCTACTCGCGGTCTGTAGCTCAGCCGGCTCAAACCATTCGTGCCCTTGATGTGGTAGAAGTAGATGGTAAGTATGCCCGTTTGGCTGAATACTTGTTGGGGCATGTGTTCATTGCTGAAAATGAAACTGCCCTTGAGCAATCGGGCACCGGTGATGCAGTCATTCTCGAAAAGTCGGGTAAATATGTGAAAGGTAGGTTTACACTTTCCGGCGGTAGCATTGGATTATTTGAAGGGAAAAAAATCGGCCGGGTGAAGAACCTGGAAAAGTTGGCTGAAGACATATCAGATCAGGAGGCGGTAGTCAATTTGCTGAAATCTGACATCCAGGCCAAACACCAGGAAGTAATAGCTTTTAATGACCAGTTGAAGGAAAAAGCCATCCGCGAAACAGAGCAACTGATCAACCGCATTACCAATGAGCTATTTGCAGCGCGAAATAGAATGGAAAATTTACAGATGACCGCGCAGAGCAGCTTACAAAGATTCACCGAACTAGAAAAAAGAGGGGAAGAGGAGCAGGCCGCTATTGCAGCCACACGCGCATTGCTGGGAGAGCTGAGCGATGAAATGCTGCAGACCGGTGCTTCTCTGAAAAATGTGGAATCTGATTACCAGCAATCAGAACTGGAATACAATCAACATGTATTTCAGTTAAATGAGACCAACCTCTTGCTGACTAAGCAACAAAGTAAAATAGCTGGCTTACAACAGGAGTTATCCTTCAAGAAAAATCAGTTGAGCGATCTTGAAAATCAGATTACACTCAATAAAACACAGTTGGAGGAATCAGTAGCTGCCATCACAGAAAGTACCAACCAACTCGAAACAGCTGCCATAGCCCTGCAGGAAATGATTATCCGTAAGGAGGCAGAAGAAAAGAGACTGAATGAAGTAGATCAGGCATTCTATGTATTGCGTAATACCATGCAAGACAAAGAAACTGCCCTGCGCTCAAGGATTAAAAATAAAGAGCAGGTTGATCAGCAAATCCAGTTACTCAAAGACCAGGTGAACGAGCTGAAGCTGCAATTGGCAGGTATGAAGGAAAGATTGCAGGTAGAATTCAAAATCAACCTGGATGATATCATCGAAGAAGGAAGAAATACTGAAACGCCACTCGAAGAATTGCAGTCCGCTGCCGACAGAATGCGGAAACGCATGGAAAATATGGGCGATGTGAACCCTACAGCCATCGAGGCTTTTACTGAAATGAAGAAGCGATATGAGTTTATTCTCGAACAGAAGAATGACCTCGTATCAGCACGCGAGAGCCTGATGAAAACCATCGATGAAGTGGAAGCGACAGCCAATCAGCAATTTCTGGATACTTTCAATCAGGTGCGAGAAAACTTCCAGCGTGTTTTCAAGGCGCTCTTTACGGAAGAAGATACTGCAGATATGGTGTTGATCAATCCGGATAATCTGGCTGAGACCGGTATCGATATCATCGCGAAGCCTAAGGGTAAAAAGCCTTCTTCGATAACCCAGCTGAGTGGAGGAGAAAAAACGCTGACTGCTACCGCCTTATTATTTTCCATTTACTTGATTAAGCCTGCTCCTTTCTGTATCATGGATGAAGTAGATGCTCCATTAGATGATGCCAATGTGGGCAAGTTCACGCAGATGATTAAAAAGTTCAGCGACAATTCTCAGTTCATCATTGTAACCCACAACAAACAAACTATGAGTGCGGTGGATGTGATCTATGGGGTAACCATGCAGGAGCCGGGTGTGAGCAAACTGGTTCCTGTAGACTTCAGAAGCCTGGCAAATTAAGATGACTGGTATGGTTCATCTTCTCATTGATGTAATTTTGTCCCCCTGACAAGAATACTGATTATATTATTTTTAGTTTGTTACGGCTGTTATCTGATAACCACCCGGCAACCTGATTTTTTCGATGGCGAGCGGGTTCCCGCCAAAATTGTTTTTGAGAAAGTTGAAAATGGGCGGGAGCAGCCTTTTGCCTATTACCATACCGGATACGAAGAACACCGTGTAAATGCGCTCTATCTTTTACGCAATTATCAACCTGGTGAAAAAGTCGAGGTTATTTATGAGGCTGCTGTGCCAACGCGGGGAGCTGTTTATCATTGGTGGGGCTATTGGTTTCGCTGGCAAGAATTGTTGCCCGGACTAATAATTTTTCTGGTGCTCTTTCAGGTTGCCCGTGCCTTAACCAATAATCCGACGCCGGAAGCATTATTAGAGCAGATGGAATACAAGGAGGAACCTAAACGAAAGTATATCGAGTAAGTACAATCAGGAAACAAGTTCTTATTTGAGGTATCTTTTGATTTCGCGGGTAACTTCCCTTGTTTTGATGGTATCTCTTTTGTCGTGTAGTTTCTTTCCCCTGGCCAGTCCAATCTCAACTTTGACCAGATTTTTTTCATTGAAGAATACTCGTAGCGGAACAATGGTTAGTCCTTTCTCCTTCATCCTCGACTCCCATTTCTTTAATTCCTTTTTACTTAGTAGCAGTTTTCGGTCGTGGACCGCGATGTGATTATTTACGGTTCCCTTTGAATACTCTCCTATGTAAAGACCACGTAACCAGAGTTCACCATGGTCGTAGAAACCAAATGCATCCTGAAAACTGAGCTTCCCCTCTCGTATGGATTTTACCTCTGAACCCAGCAATACAATGCCTGCCACATATTTGTCGTCTATGTGGTAATTGAAATAGGCTTGCCGATTGTTCATTTCCTGTGCCATCTTCAGTTACCGGGGAAAAGGTTGAGAGAAGGAGTTACCTGCTGGAATCGTCAGCGTTTACTTGCTGAATAAACGGATGAGTTGTGCCAGTTTTTCCTGCATATTTTTTCTTGCGACGATGAAATCCAGAAAACCATGTTCGAGCAGGAACTCGCTGCGCTGAAATCCTTCCGGCAAGTCTTTTTTAATGGTTTCCCGAATCACCCGCGGACCGGCAAAACCGATGAGGGCGCCGGGTTCAGCAATGTTAACATCACCCAGCATGCCAAAGCTGGCTGAGATACCTCCGAAGGTAGGGTCTGTAAGAACCGAAATATAAGGTAACATCGCATCACTGAGTTGAGATAATTTGCCACTGGTTTTAGCCAGTTGCATCAGGCTGAATGCACTTTCCATCATTCGGGCACCCCCACTTTTGCTGATCACGATATAAGGCAGACGGTGCTCAATACAGTAATCCACCGCTCTGCTGAACTTTTCACCCATTACACTGCCGAGTGATCCGCCAATAAATTCAAAGTCCATACAGGCCACTACAGCCCTTTCTCCTGCAATGCTGCCTGTTGCAACCCGCATGGAATCATGTAAGTCGGTTTTCGCATGAATATCATCGAGCCGCTTTTGATAAGATTTCAAGTCGGTAAAACCCAATGCATCTTTGCTGCGAATATTTTCAAAAAGCTCGGTGTATTGGTCTTCACCAAACAGAAGGTCATAATAGTCTAAACTGCCAATGCGGTGATGATAGTTGCATTTCGGACAGACAAATAGGTGCTCACTTAATTCTGAGGTCGTACAGATATGACTACACTCCGGACATTTATTCCAAAGGCCCTCGGGGGTTTCTTTCTTGTCAGCAGTAGATGTAAGGATGCCCTTCCGGATGCGGTTAAACCACCTCGGTTTTGCTGTCTCTCCCCCGGGATTATTCTCTCCGGTTAGGTTGGCTTCCAGATCTTCTTCCCTTTCTTTTTTCATGAGGAATTATCCTGTTGAGTATACAAAGATACTACATATTTGCCATCTGATTCCCATCCCAACCCCCCCTTACTAATTGGTTTTCAACAGTGCGAACAGCACTGCTGATTTTTATGTAATTTGTCTGGGAAATGCTGCATATTCCCTGTTTGATTATTCTTTATGTATGAAGAAAAATAAGAAATTTAATTCGAAGGCCCAGGTAGCAGAAGTAAAAATACCAACAACAAGTGCTGCAACTGTCGGTGGCGCTAACTTGGTGAAGTGGATGCCCGTTGTATTACTGGTTTTATTTATGGGGGTTGAATGGGTCGGACCCTGGGATGGAATTGAATACTTGGGTAGCCAATGGCTTTATCTGATGATGATAAATGTAGTGGCAATTGTCATGTTGTATTTTCAACGAGATACAGCCAATGAGGCGATACGTGTACTTTTTTCTTTGCGACTGATCTGGGTTTACTTGTCGCTTGTATTTCTTGCTACCTGCTCGTTGGTATGGTCCATCAATCCGACTGAGACCATCGTTTGTTTGGTCAGGTTGGCTACCTCCTTGCTAACATTTTTCCATCTTTTTCTATTTTTTTACCGGCGTTCGGATTTGATTCCTGCCATTCTGGGCATTGTCTCCTTCTTTCTCTTTGTTCAGGCCACTATCTCTCTTCTATATTTTTTTAAGGGCAGTGGCGAATTAACCTTCAGTGAGTTGGTACTTTCCATGCGACTGAATGCTGGCAATAAAAATATTTATGCTGCCGCCATGGTTGTAAAAATTCCATTGGTGCTGGCAGGAATCTATTATTACAAAAATTTATGGCGCTTCTGGTTTGCAGCAGTATTGTTTCTTGCAGCGCTTAATCTTTTTCTGTTGAATTCAAAAACTGCATTTGTTGCTATCAATATTAATCTAATGGCTTTTTTTATAATTTCTATCTTGGCTTATGCGAAGAATCGCACTTTAAAGGAAACGGGTGTTCGAATTTTTCTAGTCATTTTTCTGATGGGTATGGCAGTTATTGTTTCGCGTGTAGCCACTAATTATGCTAAGTATACTTACAATGACTCTAATGCATCTGCAGATGGTTTTGGTACAGTAGATAAACTGGTAGGAGATATTATAAATACAAATGGAGGTAGCACACAGGCTCGATTTGTTTTGTGGGATGCTGCCTGGCAACATGCACGCCAACACCCATTTACAGGGAGTGGATTTGGTAACTGGAAACTGGCATCTATTCCCTACTCACGTGAACACAACGACGGACTCATTGTTCCTATACATGCCCACAATGATTTTCTGGAGTACTTTGCAGAATTGGGTTTTGTCGGTGGAGTTTTGTATGCTTCATTATTCTTATT